>ERZ773250.1652-NODE-1652-length-10879-cov-18.750554_pt1 | contig 10879 bp, 9 predicted proteins | sample MGYA00511258_ERZ773250 | MGnify/ENA primary metagenome ERZ773250 (study PRJEB29015, sample SAMEA2738164) | human oral metagenome | biome: human oral; feature: human-associated habitat; material: saliva | place: China | collected 2187 ... | reverse complement strand
ACGGCACCACTGGTGATGCAACCCCCAGCGGCTACATTACCTCCACCGATACCCCTGTTCTTGGCACAACCGCAGACGGACACCGTGTAACCGTCAGCCCCGACCACCACAGTATCGTCATCAACCCTTAATCAAGAGGAGTAAAAAGTGTACCGCAAGGCTCTCATCACCTCCCTCACCCTCGCCGCCGCAGCCGGCGCCATCAGTTGCACCGCAGCGACCGCAGCAGAAACACCCACCCAGAGCGGCTCCATCACCATCAGTGATAACGGCCAGCCCAACCGCGACCAGACCCGCTCCCTGACCGTTGCCCTCATCACCAAGAACGGTGCCGGTAACGCAGCCACCCAGCCTGCCATCGCGCCCGCGCCTGTTGCCGAATCCCCCGCCGAAGAGGAAACCCCCGCCGAGGAACCTGTACAGGAAGCGCCTGCAGAAGCACCAGCTGATACTGCACAGCAGGAAGGTTCAACCCCCGAAGCGGAAGCGCCCGCCGAGGCAGAGGCACCTGCTACGGAAACGGACCACTCCGAACCTCGCGAGGAAACCCCCACCGCCGGTGAAGTTGAAGTCGTCATCGCGCCCAGCACCGAACCCACCCGTGAGGCACCTGAAACCCCGGGGAACACCGATGTGCCCATTGCACCTGAGCCTGAACCGGCCCGTAGCGAGCACGATGAAACCCCCGCCGACCACCAGCCGGCTGACGACACCGCACCTGTTATCGAACCGGAGCCCGAGCCTTCAACTCCGGCACCCGAGGCTACTGAAACCCCCGGCGAGGTTGAAGTCGTCATCGCACCTACCCCCGAGCCGAGCCAGAAAGCACCTGCGGACACTGCGGATAATGAGACACCCGATAACTCAGAGGTAGTCAGTACCGAGGTGCCCATCGCACCCGAGGATGCCCAGGCACACTCGAGCGCAACCTCAACGCCTGACGAGTCCCCTGCAGGCGGCGGAGACCATGCAGTGACTGGTAATGACGAGGTAGGTATCGCCCCGCAAGCACCGGGCGCCAAGACACCCAAGAAGGGGTCGGAAACTAAGTCTGCTGCAGATGCGAAATCCCCTGCTGCTGTCCCGTCTGCTCAATCCACGGCACCCGCACGTGACGAGCTGGCATACACCGGTACCGAGACTGGCGGAATCGCAATCGGCGGTTTCATGCTGATTCTCACCGGTGCCGCCGGTGTGTGGTCTGTCCGCCGAAAGACCTCTAACGCCTAGCACCTAACTGAAAGGGGCGAGTGAACCATCGTGGTTTACTCGCCCCTTCAGTTATGTCTTGACCAAGGCAAATACTGTGCAGAAATACCTAAATCTTCATATGCAGATTTCTGCTTTTCTGCTAAACTGTATATATACAGAAACAGATTGGAGAAGCCATGAGCCTCATCATCGGTGTCATTAACGCTAAAGGTGGCGTCGGCAAGACCGTCACCAGCATCTACCTCGCCTGCGCCCTGAACGCCAGCGGTCATGAAGTCGAGCTCTGGGATGCAGACCCTCAGGGATCAGCAACGGACTGGGCTCTCACCGCCGCAGAAAACGATTTGGAGCTTCCCTTCCCTGTGTCCTCGGTAAATGTTGCGCAGCTGAAGAGGTACCCTACCCGTTCCGAGATCACCATCATTGACTCGCCCCCGCTGAATGAGTCAATCATGAACGCCATTGCGCAGCGAGCAGATGTCCTCATCATCCCGGCAGCACCGGCAGGCCTGGACATCACCCGCGTCTTCTCTACCCTTACCTCCATTCCTGAAGGTAAACCCGCCGCCGTACTACTTACCAACGCTAACCCGCGCACCATCCTCTACCGTGAGACCACGGAGCTACTGAGCGAATCCGGCATCACCTTCCTGGACACCCCCATCCGCCCCAAGCAGTCCATCCGTGCCTCCTACGGTGCGGCCCCCCACGACCTTGAAGGATATGATGAAGTAGCATCCCAACTTCTCACCCTCCTGAACCTGCGAAAGGGCTAACCCCATGCCTCAGAAAAATTCAAAGCTCAATGTCACCGTGCCCAACTCCACCGAGCAGGCCGTCAAGAAGCGCCCCAGCTTCGAGCAGGCATTTAAGAACAGCAGGGCAGTGGAAGAACCCATCAAACGCCTGACCCTCAACCTACCAGCCAGCGCCCACACCCGCCTAAAGGCACACGCCGCCATGACCGGCAAGACCATGACCGACCTCATCGTCGAGTTCATCGACCAGCTCGACTAAACAACAAAGACCGCCCAGGCACACGCCTGGGCGGTCTTTTCATGCCCACCTAAAACCCATGATACAGAAATATAGAAATCCATAAATACAGAAATCTGTATTTATGGATTGAGGGCATAATACCTAGTCAGGCCCATATAATCCCCCAGCAGGAAGACGCATCGTGCCACAGATTGGGGCGCAGGCCGGTATCCATGTGGCAGGGTTGGGTGCACACGCTTAGGGCTGTCTTCCCAGCTCCCGCTGCGCCCATTCTTCGCCCCGTGAGGAGAACCTGTCAAGCCCGCGCGGTGGTCATCTTTCAGAGGCACTCTTTGGGTTCTGGTGGTGATTGGGGGTTCCGGGCGGGCTTGACAGAACCTCTCCCAGGGCATGAGCGCTGCGTGTTGGAGCTGGCGGCGACAGAGCCTGTCTGACCCGGGGGGCGCAATACTTGCAATGTAATCTGTAATGCATTAATTACATTGATGTGCAATACATCACAAATGCTATATTTGAGACGTAAATCAATGCCTAGAAAATTCATTAAATAAATGCAAAGAAAACCGGCGATAACTTGAATAACGCGAGACAATACATATGAAAATACCCCCTGAAAACAGGGGGTATTTTCATAGAAAACACCTGAAAAACTTGATATAGAAGTATAAAACGTGCTATACTAATAGTGTTGAAGGGGTAAACTTCAACACTCCAAGCCTGGCAATCAAACCGATTATTCAGGTATTCACAATCTAATAGAGAAAGGTACATTCTATGAATGTTTCGGAACTTACCGCATTGCTCACCTCGATTGGCGCGGCGCTTGCCGGCATTGCCACCGTCATCACCGCAATCACCAAGCTCATCGAAGTCTTCAAGAAACCGAAGAACGATAAGTAAGCGGTAAAAACCCCTCAACCCGGTGCTGGAGTTACCGGCTCCAGTACCGGGTGCCGGGGCACCCGATACATTCATAGTACACGAGGTAACCCCATGAAGAAGACCCTCAGCGCAGCCCTTCCCTACGCTATCGCCATTATCGGCGCGGTAGTGCTGCTTCCCACCTACCCGGTCGTATCCGCTATCACCTTCGGACTGCTCGCACTGGCAGCCCTCATCCATGCATACGCATGGCATATCGGACGACGCCACCGCAGCAAAGACTGACGAAAGGACCCACCCCATGGCTGGCATGCTGATCGTAGGCATCTCAGAAATGGCACGCTTCCTTGGCATGACCCCCGCAGGTCTACTACGCCGAGGCGAGCTACCCGAGCCAGATTTCATCTCGCACGGCGATAAAAAAATCTGGCTACCGGCAACCATCGAGGCATGGAACACCGACTACACCACCCGCCCCGAATTCGGCGAGTGGGGACGACGCCTACACCAAAAGAAGCAAACCGACGAAACCCCCACCGAGCAGCAGTAGCCCACTGCCGCACACCACAACAGGGGAGGACACCCCCCAAGGGGTGCCAGAGCGTATGCCCTCGCAGACACCCCGCCGCAGTACCTCGCGGCGGGGTGTTTCACTGTTTGTTGAAGGATAAAATAAACCTTGACAGACAAGAAATATGCAGGAGCGGAGTACACCGATGCAGACTAAATCAAGCGAAGAGGCCCGCCGCTTCTGGGATAAAGTCGTCAAAGGTGAGACGCCCGGTGCCTGCTGGATATGGGTCGGCGCCATTGGTGCCGACGGTTACGGCAGGTTTTGGGTCAAAGACCCCGAATCAGAGACAGGTGAAAAAATGTGGCGCGCCCACAGGTACGCCGCCGCCCTTACCTTCGGCAGCGACGAAGTAGAAGCTGCTGAGATGGTCACGCATCTGTGTGACAACCCGCTCTGTGTGCGTGCCGAAATCGGAGCAGGGTCTCATCTATTTTTAGGTGACCATGCCGAGAACATGCGCGAACGCGCGGCGCGCGGGCGTGACAACCTCCACGGCTTGGCTTTCTTGCGCCGGAGTCGAACTGAACGCGCGGCAGATTCTAGAGCATTGCGCGAGCTTGTTCTTAATCATGGCTACCGACAGGACGAAGTAGACCGTCTTGGTAGAGGATTGACGATGGAAGGGCAGACGCAGCTCTTCTAAAGAGATGGGCGGCTGTCGATAATGCTCTTGTGGAATGCATCGCAGGGTGCGGTGTAGAGGAATCCGTCACTGGTGGGGTGGATAGTCAGCCCAGCTGCTTCGATTTTGTTTTTGGTGAGGTCTGTCTGGTTGCCTTGGTATGCGGTACCCATGAGAGATTTATTCGCTTTCGGGTTCAGTCTTGGCAGCGGCGGCGCGCAGCAGTGCGTTCACTTCGGTGCGGGTGAGGCCGAGGCGTGCAGCGATCTCCTCCTTGGAAACCTTCAGCGCCTTCATTTCAGCGACCGGTGCTGCGAGGCTCTGCTGAGTTTCAGATTGTGCGCTCACAAGCTTTTCGCGCAGTGAGGTGAGCTTGTTTTCCAGTGCTTCGATTTCGGCTTCTAGTTTTGCCGCCGGGCTATTAGCTTCCAGGGCGAAGAATTTTTCGGCCAGGGTCAGCAGCTTTGCTTCGCGTTCTGCGAAGGCGGCTGCGTTTTCGCGGGCGCGGCGGGCGGCAACAGTGCGGGGTGAGCGAGTCATGAGGGTGATTCCTTTCAAAGGGGGGAGAGAGGTTAATTACCTTTTAGTTTAACCTTTAGGGCCTCATTTTTCAGCAGGTCGGGTCACGGCAAGACGAACACCAACCCTAAACACCCCCTAGTGCCTACACAGCAACAGACGCCCCGAACTTCAGTCAGAAGTTCGGGGCGTCTGTTCTCAATGATGCTCATGAACCGTTAGGGGCCGTTTATTGCATTTGTCACTGTAAATACTACAGGTTGCAGATAATTGGTGCTAGTTTTTCCGTCAGCGTTGACGGAAAAACCGGCGGCTGCGCCGCCGGTTTCGCTCATTCACAGTTGGCACGCGCCAGTGGACAATCTGCACACGACCTGTGGACAGCCGCTTCACGATCAATTCACCCCGCAGGCTCCCCTCTTGACCGTTCACGCCTGACACACAGATGTGCACAGTTGACACACTGTCTTGCTGCCTGGAATGCATGACCGCTCTATTCTCTCTTTCCTTCCGCAAGCTCCCTCCAGAGAGAAGAAGCGTTCAAGCACACCGGCGCCGCCTGTGTATGAACGCGACAATAATGTCGGACAAAACCGTTTCTCGTTTCAGCACTTCCACCTCTTTGTGCTCGTTCCTCGCACATGTGGAGCTGAAACGTTTCACTCTCTTTTTGTCACACCTCATGCATCAAATGATCTAGGTGCACATTATGAGTTGTTCATAATAAGTTTCAAGGGTAGAATAAGGGTATGCTGACCGTCCATAAGCTGACCGCTGGAGAAGGCCACCGGTACTACACCCATGAGGTAGCGACCGGTGATACGCTGCGCTCTGGTAACCGTGAATTGGGCGATTACTACACGATTGATGGGTTGCCTCCGGGTCAGTGGGTGGGCGCTGGTGCGGCTGAATTGGGTCTGAAAGGCAACGTTTCCGAGGAACAAATGGAGGTTCTTTTCGGGCACAAATTCACCCCACTTGAGACCGAAGAGATCACCGACCTTCTCCAAAATTCCACCCCCGAAGCGTTCGAGGAAGTGCGCAGTCAGGCGTGGGAGAAGGTGCACAATCGCGCGGCTGAGCGTGCGTTCATCATCATTGAGGGCACCCGCGAGGGGAAGACCCAGGCACAAATCGTGGAAGATATTGCGCACCTGTACGAGAGCGCGCCTGACCGTGTGACTGTCTCACGTTACTTGGAGCGCTACCGTGCAGCAGGGCACCGAATCGTCAAGGGCGAGTACGTTAAAAACCCCGATATGCCCCGCACTGATCGCGCCGAGTTCATGGCGAACTACCGCTTGCTGGAGCACGAAGCAACCCAAGCGAACCACGCAGCACAACGTGCTATCGACGCGCATTTCAAGAAGAATGTCGCCCCGAACCTGCACGCGCAGCGTGACGGTTCTACCGAATTTTTGCGCGCGGTGGATGAGGAAATCCGCCGCTTCCGCGACACGAAGCACACCGACCCGACCGCCGAAGAGATGAAGGAAATCCGCCACCGTGTCGGTGCGGTTAGGTACCGGGAACAGTACGGCGTGGACCCCACCGATAAGCAGCTAGTTTCCTTTATCGCCCGCGAATCCAAGTCGCGAAGCAACGCCGTGGCCGGTTTCGATATGGTTTTCACGCCGCCTAAGAGCGTGTCCTTGGCGTGGGGTTTAGGCGATAAGACCCTCCGTGAGGGTGTGCAGAAAGCGCATGAGGCGGCCATTGCGGATGTCGTGAAGTTCCTGGAAGACCAGGTAGTGATGACGCGTCGTGGACGTAACGGTGTCCGCCAGATTGACATTAAGGGCGGTCTAATCGCCACCAAATTTCGGCATTGGGATTCGCGTTCCGGTGACCCGAATTTGCATGACCACTTGGTGATTTCTAACCGGGTGAAAGGGGCGGATGGCCGGTGGTCCGCTATTGATGGGCGCACCCTTTTTCAGTGGAATGTTGCCGCCTCTGAGCTTTATAACGCCAAGCTGGCCGAATATCTAGAGGCGAACCTTGGGCTGGTTTGTGTCCCCGACGCGGCCAAGAGTGAGCTCTCGCCGGTGATGGAGATTGCCGGATTCGATCGTGAGATGGTGGAGCGTTTCAGCAGCCGGCGGTCTGAAATTTCCGCGGAGCTTGACCGACTCAAGGAAGAATACATTGAGTCACACGGTCATGCGCCCGGACGTAAGGCCATGCTGGAGCTTGCGCAGCAGGCGACCCTTTCGACCCGCCCGCATAAGAGCGAAGCGAAGAGCCTTAAAGATTTGTGCGAGGAATGGGCGGCCAAGGCTGAGGCAATTTCGCGCACCGGCGAGGTGAACATTCCGACCGGTGAGGACTTGAAAAAGCATTTGGAGGCCGCCAGCGAGCAGGCACGCGCCAAGCGCGAGCAGGCACAGGCTGAGTTCCTTTCGCGCACCCCAGAGGAGCACGCACAGCAGATTCTCGACCGCGTGACCGCACAGCGTGCAGTGTTCCGCCGCTCCCACGTGGAGGCTGAAACCACGCGCTATTTGCGCGGTACAGGCTTCCCTGTGCCGGTTCCTGGCACCACGCAGACCGCCCCGGAAAGCACCGATGAGCAGAGCCTCGCCGGTGCCATTCATCATGCCCTGGAGCAGAAGGTGCTGCACCTTTCCGGCGAGCAGAACCGCCCGGTTGCAGACGAGTTCTTGCGCGCTGACGGCACAAACAGCTTCGTGCGCAGGGATGCGCAGCTGTTCACCACGCAGGAGATGGTAGACGCTGAACTTCGCATTCTGGATGCTGCAACCGCGCCCGTAATCCCGGCGGCGACCTTCGATGTCTTCAAGCAGAAGCTCCAGGAACGCCGCGAAAAGTTGGCAGAAAAGGGCTTCTCACTTCCGGCTGGTCAGGAAGCATTGGCGCGTGAGTTCGCCCTCTCTGAGCGTCTGCTTGTGGCCGGTATCGGTGCCGCAGGTGCTGGTAAGACCGCTTCGGTTTCTCTTGCGGTGGAGACGATTCAGGCCGCCGGAGGTCGTGTGATTGGCATGGCACCGACCGCCGCCGCCGCAAAGGTTTTGGGCGATGAGCTGGGCATTGGTGCCGATACCGTAGCAAAGGTTCTGGCCGCTAACACCAACGGTGCCAAGGCCGGGCCGCTGAGTATCCGCCCCGGTGATGTGCTGCTGATTGACGAAGCAGGTATGGTTTCCACCCGCGATTTTGACGCGCTAGTGCAGATTGCCGCTGAGCGTGGCGCGCTGGTGCGCGTGCTGGGTGATGACCGTCAGCTCTCGGCTGTGGGTGCCGGTGGTGCCCTTCGCCTCATTGACCGTGAAGTCGGCGCGGTGCGCCTCGATGAATTGTTCCGATTCAAGAATGAGGAAGAAGCAGCCGCTACCTTGCGCCTTCGCGAGCCGGTCACCGTGGGCAAGGATGAGCCCTTCGAGTGGTACCGCGAGCAGGGCCGTGTAGCCGGTGGTGACGGTGAGGCGATGACGCAGCAGGTCTTCGCCGCCTACCAGCGCGACATTGCTGACGGCAAGACTTCGCTCATGATGGGCTCATCTAATGAAGCCGTCGCGTCCCTAAACGCACTTGCTCAGGCACACCGCATTTCAACCTCTGGTGAGCCGACCGGCGAAGGTGTTTTGTTGCGTCCTGGCTCTGCACCGGGTGCCGGTCAGGCCACCGCCTTTGCAGGCGATGTGATTGTCACTCGCCGCAATGACCGCCGCTTGTCTGTCTTTGCAGGTCATGATTTTGTCAAGAACGGTGACCGCTGGAACGTCGAAGGAATCAACGAGGACGGTTCATTGCAGGTGCGCCATGTTGAGCATGGCGGAACCGTCACCTTGCACGCCGAATACGTGCGCGAGAACGTGGAGCTTGGCTATGCCCTGACGGTGCACCGTGCACAGGGTGCCACCGTGGACACCGCCCATGCGCTCATTGATTCACGCGCCGACCGTGCCGGTGCCTACGTGGGCCTCTCCCGTGGACGCGAACAGAACAACCTCTACGTATCCCTGAATGAAGGCGAGAAACTGGACGATGTGCTGGAGAATGTGGCCGACCGTCATGACGGCGAGGCCCAGCTGAGCGTGCACGAGAGCGTGGATGCGATTCGCGCGCAGCAGATGAACACCGCCGCAGCAGTGGCCGAATATCAGGAACACGCAGAGCTTGCTCAGCGTGCCGTGATTGCTGACCTCATGACGCAGGGCATGGAGCGCGTGAAGTATTTTGACCTCACCGGTGAAGATGCAGCGACCGCCCGTAGCTTGCGGGCTCAGATGCATCAGGCACGCTATGACGGCGAAGCCACCGACGCGCTGGTAGCTCAGATGCCCACCGGCGCGAAAGCATCAGCGGACGCTGACATCACCGCCGTTATTAACTCTGAGGGCTTCGGCGCATTGGCGGCACAGCTGGGCGAGCTGCACCGTGCAGGCCTGGACGTACCCGATATTGTAGAGCGTGCCTACCGTTCGCGTGCGTTGAGCACGGATGCGGAAACGCCGGTTGATGCCGCAGCGGTTCTGTCGTGGCGTGTGAGCCAGATTGTCGATGAGCGCGCTAACGCTGAGCGTGCAGACCGACCCCTGGCAGGCTACAGCGACGCGATGCTGGATGCTTTGATTGCCCGTGCGGAGGCACGCGAAATCTCCGCCGAGGCGCGCCTGGAGAAGCTTGTTCTGGACGACCCGGAATGGTTCAAGAACCCCTACGCTATGGCCAAGACCGATTGGCTTCTGGAGCGTCGCGCCGCGACCGTGAAGGCCTTGAACGCTTGTGAGCGTGAGGATGGAGGCACCCACCGCAGCAAGAAGTACGAAGCAATCGCTGAGACTCTTTCGGAGATGGACGCTGAAATTACGCGCCGCCGCTGGGAAGTCAGCGGCGACCAGCGCGAGTTTGAGCAGATCATTCGCGGCGAGGTTTCGCGCGGTGGTGAGCGTTTCACTCTGGCGGCTTGCTTGCGTGAAGAGCGCCGTTTGCGCCGTGAGCTGGGCCTGACGGCACAGAATGATGTGCCGAAGGCGCAGCCGTCGAAGGTGACTTCTGGCGGCGTGTCCGGTCACACGCTCGACCGTTTCTGGGAGAGTCAGCTGACGGGTGGAAAGCTCAAGCAGATTCTGAAAATCCGTGCTAATGAAATTGGCAAGCTCGCCCGTTCGCGCGGTCAGGAATTGGCGCAGCAGGTGCGCGAGGGCAAGGCTCCGGTGTGGGTTCAGAACCTCGGACCGGTGCCGACCCGCAAGCGTGCCGCCCGTCGGTGGGCGCGTGTTGCTGGTGAAATTGATGCCATGCGCACAAAGTATGGGGTGCCGGATTCGCACCCGGAGCCGTTGCCGCGTGAGCTTGTCCGTGAAGCAGGACAGCGCGTGAACAATGCGCGTTTGGCCGCTGAGAAGCTGCCCGTTCCGGCGGGGTCGAGGGTACGTACCCGCGCGGCGGAGGCTGTGCTGGGCGTGTGGGAGCAGGCCAAGAGTGTGGCGAAGGCGGCCCGTCTGGCAGAACGTGCCCAGAAGCAGGCTCAGGGACAGTCCTCCACGCCGGAAGCAACCACGGAGCAACAGCCGAAGCCGCTCTCACCGGTAGAGCAGAAAGTGCAGGAGGCCCGTGCTGAGCGTGCGCCTGAACCTGAAGCGGATGAGGAAACTCTGGCAGCGTTGAGGGTGAGCCAGATTGGCATGGGTGGGCGCCGTCCGCTGAACCGGGCGAGTAATCAGGGCCAGAAGCCTGGTTCGGCTCAACCCGAGGCACCGCGTCGAGGTCCTGCAGCGCCGACACGAGGTGTTGAGCTCTAAGAAAGGGGTATGGGGTGAGAAATCCACTAGCGGATTTCTCACCCCATACCCCTTCACCGTTCTCAGCAGCACACGAGACGCTGCTCTGTTAATCTGGAAGAAAGCACCGATACCATGTGAGGTCAATGATGAACATTCACCCCTTCGACAACCACAGCACTGACATTGAGCAGGAACTTGCCCGTGAATTGCAAGCTATCGCCCGGCAGATTCGTCAGGCGTTGCAGAATCATAAGCAGCAGGCTGCTCGTGCAGAAAACCAGGAATCTGTAAATACAGATGTACAGATTCCTGCATCTCCGT
>ERZ773250.1651-NODE-1651-length-10882-cov-3.261106_pt1 | contig 10882 bp, 5 predicted proteins | sample MGYA00511258_ERZ773250 | MGnify/ENA primary metagenome ERZ773250 (study PRJEB29015, sample SAMEA2738164) | human oral metagenome | biome: human oral; feature: human-associated habitat; material: saliva | place: China | collected 2187 ... | reverse complement strand
ATACATTAGACTTATCTAACACAGTAAAAGCAAAATTAAATGCTATTAACAATGTTGGTGACACAGCTTCTAACGGTCGTGACGGTGTAAATGGCACATCTGGTGCACAAGGCTTAACTGGTAAAGACGGCTTAAACGATAAAACATTAACAGATAAAGTGAATGCATTACGTAATGGCGAAGCTGGATCTGTGGTGTACACTAACGAAGCTGGCGACCGTGTGGTAAAAGCAAAAGATGGTAAATACTACAAAGCTGATGAAGTAAAAGCTGATGGTACTGTAAAAACTGCTGAGGAAAACAAAGGTAAAGCACCAGAAGAAGTGAAAACACCGCAAGCTCGTGTGGTAAATCCTAATGGAAAAACTACGGCTCCTACTACTTTATCCAACATCGCTGATGGAAAAATCGCAGCAGATTCCAAAGAGGCTGTGAACGGCGGTCAATTGAATACTGTTAAATCTGATTTAGCTACAGCCTTAGGTGGAGGTGCTAAAGTAGAAAACGGTGTATTCACAGGACCAACGTATAACATCACAAAAGATGATGGCACAGGTACAGAAGCAACATCGAATGTTGGTGAAGCAATCAGTAAATTAGATGGCCGTATCAACAATGCTAATACTACACTTGCTAATAAAGGCTTAGATTTCACAGGTAATGATACAACTGCGAAAGTACACCGTAATTTAGGTGAAACTTTAACAATCAAAGGTGCTGATAACTTCACGCGCACAGATGCTGAAACAAACAATATCAAAGTTGTGAAAAATAATAATGATCTTGATGTGAAATTAGCAGAAAACCTTGGTAACATCAAAGAAATCGCTGGTAATGGTAAAGATGACTTAGTGATTAAAAACGGTGATGCTACCATTACCTTGAAACCTAAAAAAGAGGCAGAAGGTGCTAACCCTGCTACACCAGCTACAGTCGACTTTGGCAATACAAAAGTAGTAGCACCTAATTTAGACGCATCTATCACATATCGTGCGAATAGCGCAGAAGATGCAGATGCTAAGACTGTAACATTACAAAAAGGTTTGAACTTCGTGTCTGGTGATGGTACAGCAGCTACTGCTGAAGCAGCAAAAGCAGGTATCACAATTGCAGCTGATAAAGATGGAAAAGTTGTATTTGGCTTGAATGAAGCAACACGCAATGCTATCGATAATGCAGCAGATAAAAACTTAAATAACTTATCTCAAGAGGGTAAGGATAAAGTGGCTGATTTAGCAAAAACAGCAGCAAGAGAGGCAGTAAAAGTAGCAGCTGGTAATAATGTGACAGTAACACCTGAAACGAAAGATGGCGTTACTACCTATACTGTAAATGGCCGTGATACGACTGTAAAAGCAGCTGATAAAGGAAGTGTTTCTGTTACTGGTGGAACACTAAATGCTAACGGTGAACGTGAATATACTGTAGATTTAACAGCAGAAGCAAAAGCTGAATTGGGTAAGATTTCTGATCTGAATACACGCTTGGGCAGTGCAGAAGGCAAAATCACAACGCTTCAAGGTGATATGACGAAGGCAAAAGATGATATTGCAGCGAATACGAAAGCAATTGAAGCTAATAAAGAAGCTATAGCTACAAATAAAAATGCAATTGCTGACAATGCAAAAAATATTGCAGCCAATACAAAAGATATCGATGCTAATAAACAAGGTATTGCAGAAAATAAAGAAAAAATTGGCGAAAATGCAAAAGCGATTGCTAAAAATGCAGATGCTATTAAATCTAATACAGATCGTATTCATACAGTAGAAACTCGTGTTGACACAGTAGAAACTCGTGTTGACACAGCAGAAGGCAAAATTGCTGCTAATGAAAAAGCAATTAAAGACAATGCATCTGCTATTCAATCTAATACAAAAGCAATTGGTGATAATACAACAGCCATTGCAAAAAATGCAAGCGATATCACAAAAGCAAATAAAGAGATTGAAAGCTTAAAAGGTAATTCTGCAACGAAAGATTTAAGTAACCTAACCAATACTGGCAAGGATACAATTACTAAATTGATTGATGTGAAGGGTGAAAATGGTATTACTGTTACACCAAGCACAAATACAGACTCAAGAGTAAAAACTTTCACAGCAAAATTAAATGACACTGTTACCTTCGGTTCTGGTGATAAGAAAATTACTGTAGATGGTACAACTGGTACTGTTACAAGTAAAGCAGTAGCAGCGGATACAGTAAAAGCTAACACTGTAGATGCTAAGACTGTTCAATTAGGAGACTCTACAGGAACTAATACAACTGTTACAGCAGATGGTATTGCAGTAACAACTAAGAACCCTGATGGCACTACATCTAAAGTAGAAATCAAAAATGGTACAGTCTCTGGTTTAACAAATACGAAGTGGGATCCAGCCAAAGTAGTTACTGACGCAGATCGCAGTGTAGTGGCAACGCAAGGTCAAGTGAAAGATGTAACGGATACCTTGGCCCGTGGTCGAGTATTTGTAGGTGATACGGGTACAAAAGTGACTGTAGGTTTAGGCGATACTCTGGCTATTAAAGGTGGATCTACTAAAGCATTAACAGATGATAACATTGGTGTTGTATCTACTGAGGCAAAAGATGGCAAGCCAGCTACGATGACTGTAAAATTGGCGAAAGATGTGAAAATGAAAGATGGTTCCACATCCTACGACTACTACTTACCTGAAGTAAAAACGAATCCAGATGGTTCAAAAGAGAAGGTTAAAAACACAGATGGATCTGTGAAATATAAAGTAGATAAAGATGGTAATCCAATTCGCTTAGTGACAACTACAGTCAATGGTGAAGGTGTAACGATTGCACCAGTGAAAGGTTTAGATAAACCGACTGTTTCCTTAACAGCGGATGGTCTAGACAATGGTGGCAACCAAATTCACAATGTAGCAGCAGGCACAGCTAATACGGATGCAGCGACAGTAGGTCAAGTACGTGCAGCAGCACACGCTTTAAATAACCGTGTGAATGAGGCAGGTGCTCACGCAGCAGCCTTAGCAGCGATGAATCCATTGAGCTATGATCCTCTTAAAAAATCTCAAGTCATGGCTGGATATGGCGCTTATAAAGGTAGTAATGCGTTGGCACTTGGTGTGGCTCACTATGCTAACGAAGATACTCTATTTAACGTAGGTGTCAGCGTAGGCAATGGTGAAAACATGGTGAATGCAGGCGTGACGTACCGATTCGGCGGCGAAGACAGCATGATCCCTGAACGTTACAAAGGCGGTCCAATTTCTTCTGTTTATGTAATGCAAGATGAAATCACTGCTCTGAAAGCTGAAAATGCTCGTAAAGATGCGGAGAATGCTAAGAAAGAAGCAGAGAATGAGGAAATGAAAGCACAAATTAAAATGCTTATTGAACGTGTAACAATGCTGGAAGCAAAAAAATAATACACCATATAAGAGGCGAATTCCTAATGGTATGACAAAAAATGGACACTTCGTTGAAAGAGGGAGTGTCCATTTTATATGTGAGAAGTATTTTATATTATATGATAGTGAATATTTACAAAATGATGAAGTATGCAATACAGAAAAAACTGATGAAATGTATACAATTAAAAGTATAAAATATAATAGGATTATAAAAGCGTTGAAAATCAATATCTTTGTAATTGCATTTGGATATTTAACGAAATGTGAAGTATAGTATAATAAAGGATTAGATTGATGAAAGATAGTTTGATTATTATTAAAAATGAATAAAATAATCAAAATTACACTAGTACTTTTAGTAGAGATATATATAATAAAAGTAGATAATGTATTTCTTCATAATAAAACTTAAGATTGAAACATGTAAATGTGATATGTATTGACTATAAAGTGATGTACAAGTTACATCGATAAATGAGGTAGTTTATATTTAATAAATATTATATAGTTCAAGGTTTGATGACCAGAAAAAAGGGAGGATTATCACAATGAACAAATTATTTAAGGTTATTTGGAGCAAGTCTAAGCAATGCTACATCGTAGTTTCAGAAGTAGCGAAAAACACTACAGGTAAAAAGAAAATCGTCGTTGCTAGTGTATTAGCAGTCTTGGCAGTGAGTGCACAAGTGGCAACTGTACAAGCAACAATTCCTGAGGGGACCGTAAAAGACGGTGCAACGGTAGGGATCGGTCAAACCGTGGAGGTTGCTGGTGATAGCTCTGTAGGTGTTGGTAAAGGTATCACTGTTACGAAGCGATTTTCTGTAGCAATGGGGAATGGGATCACTGCCAGTGCAGATAACGCAGTAGCCATTGGTTCTGGAGCCAATTTCGGAAAAGTACAAGCCTTAGGTAATGATAGCGTTGCCGTAGGGACCCGTGCAGAAGCAGGCATGCAAAGTTCTATCGCCATTGGTCGTTTGAGTCGTGCTGTTACAGGTGAAAAAGGCGTGGCCATCGGTAATGAAGCGGTGACGACAGCGTTGTCTGCCATTGCGATTGGTAACAAAGTGAAGGCTACGAAGGACACGGCCATTAGTATTGGTAACGAATCCAACGCCACTGGAACAGCAGCAGTTGCCTATGGTAACAAAGCACAAGCAACAGCAGATAGTACTGTAGCAGTAGGGGATCAATCGAAAGCTACAGGTGCCAATGCCACAGCAGTTGGTACATCTAGTGAAGCTACAGAAGACAGTGCATTGGCAGCTGGTAATGCAGCCTCTGCAACAGGAAATGCTGCCTTAGCTTTAGGTAAAAAGGCCAGTGCTAGTGGAGCTAGATCTGTGGCGATAGGTAATGCAGATAATGATGAAACAGCGACACTTGCTTCAGCAACACAGGCAATTGCAGTAGGTAACAAAGCACAGGCTAAATCTGAAAATTCCATAGCCGTAGGGACTAATACTGCAAGTAGTGCAGCGAATGCAATTTCTATCGGTACTAATGTAAGTAATACAGGTGCTGCAGCTGTTGGTATTGGTGTAGGTATCACCGTAGAAGGTTATAAATCTACTGCTGTAGGGCATGATCTACAGATACGTAACACAGGAAGTACCAATATTGGTTATAAATCTGCGGTAGATGCCAATCAAGCTGTTAGCGTTGGTGCACGAAATAGTGTGGATGCAAATGCTCAATATGGTACAGCAGTAGGTTATTTCACACGTGTTACGGCTAAAAATGCTGTCGCTATTGGTTCCAGTAACGATAATAACGGTAACAGCGATGAAGGCAAAGTATTAGCGTCTGCTGAAAGTGCAGTAGCTATTGGTACATCTGCTCATGCAGAAGCGGCTAGCGCAGTAGCAATTGGTACAAAAGCTAAAGCACAATTGGCTCATTCCGTAGCATTAGGTGAAGGTTCCACAACAACAGCAGCTGATGGCAATGCTACAACTGGTTACTTAACAAATGATGCAGTGAATAACACTGGTAATGGTATCATCTCCGTAGGTAATGGCGGCACGATTCTTCGTCGTATCACAAGTGTTGCTAGTGGTACCAATGATACTGATGCGGTGAATGTTAAACAATTGAAAGCATTACGTAACGCATCTCTTAGCACGGTTACAGTTGTAAATGGTGCTTCAACAACAGATTTAGTGCCTAAAACAACAGAAGGCGATGCAGAGGCCCATAAAGTAAAATTAGTAGCAGGTAATAATATTACCTTAACAGCGAATGGCAATGCTGTAACGATTGCATCTAAGAGCGAAGTAAATACTATTGAAAGTGGAAACAAGGATGCTATTTCTGTTACGAATACAAATGGTAAGGTTAGTGTAACACCTAATTTAGCATCCGATGTAAATGCCACTGACGATGCTAACAAATTGGTAACAGCTGGTAAAGTAAAAGAAGCCTTAGCTGACAAAGTAAGTACTGCAAAATTAAATGAAGAATTAGGGAAAAAAGCAAATGCTGCTGATGTAACTAATTTGACAAACAATAAACTAGATAAAACAGCTGAATTGCATGTTAAAAAAGGATCCTATGCGGTAAATAGTGACGGTAGTGTTACATTAGATAAAGCAGATGGAACAGGTGCGGTCAAAACAGAGGAAGCTGTAACAATCACTGGTATTGCAAGTAAAACTGCTTTAGAACATTTAAAAACAGAAGTAGATAAAAAAGCAAGTAAAGATGATTTAGATACCAAAATTGGTGAAGTCAATGCTGAATTAGCTACAAAAGTAAGTAATGATACTTTCAGAGAAGAAATGGCTAAAAAGGCTGACTTAAAAGCCATTAACGACTTGAAAGATGTATTGGCTGGCAAAGTAGATACTGCAGCACTTGATAAAATGGTAGCTGCCTTAGGTAATAAAGTTGATGAAACTGAATTAAATGAACGTTTAAAAACAGAAAAAGCTGAAAATGCAGCAGCTCTTAAAAAGGCCGTAGATGAAGCAAAAGCAGCTGCTAATACGGGTGTCAATGATTTAAAAGAAGGCAAACTTGATAAATCTGCTGAATTACATGTTGTAAAAGGCGAATATGAAGTAGATAGTGATGGTACTGTGACATTGAAAAAAGCAAATGGTGAAAATACTGAAATTGATGATGAAAATGTTACGATTAAAGGCGTTGCCTCTAAAGCAAAATTAGATGAAGTAGCTGGTAAAGTCACTGCAGCTGAAGGTGATATTACTAAACTAAAAGCTGGTGTGGAAGAGAATAAAAATGGCTTGGGAGATCTTAAAAATAAAGTAGATACAGTAGAAGGAACTGCTAATAAAGCAAAAGAGGATCTCGCGGGATTAACCACTAAAGTGGATGGCATCGATGGAAAAGTGACGGCACAAGGTGAAAAAATCGCTGCTGCTGATGAAAAAATTGCGGCTATTGAAAAAAATATTACTGATAATGTAGTAACAAATGATGCTATGGCAGGTAAATTAGAGGCCTTAAAAACTGACTTAGGTGCTAATACAACATTGTCCTTCGCTGGCGATACAACAATTGATGATAAAGGCACAGATACAGCTGACGATGATGATAATAGTGCTACTAAATTATCCTTGAACTTAAAAGAGAAAACCTTAAAAGTAAAAGGTGCCACTGATGAAATCAAAACGGAAGCTAAAGGTGATACCATTACTGTCGGTTTATCTGATAAAGTAAAAAAAGAGTTAGCCAACATTTCTAAATTAGGAGACACAGCAGCTGATGGACGTGATGGTAAAGGTGCTACAGGTAAATCGGCAGATGATCCAGATGCTACGGCAGCTGATAAAGGATTAACTGGTCAAGATGGTTTGAATGGTAAATCCTTGACAGATAAAGTCAATGCATTACGTAATGGTGAAGCAGGATCTGTGGTATACACGGATGATAAGGGCAATCGTTTAGTAAAGGCAAATGATGGTAAGTACTACAAAGCTGATCAAGTAGATAAAGATGGTAATAAAATTGGCTCTGCAAAACCAGTAGATTCTGATAAATTACAAGCTAGTGTGATGAATCCAGATGGTAAAGGTGGTCCGACTACATTATCTAACTTGAAAGATGGTAAAATTGCTGAAAACTCTAAAGATGCGGTGACTGGAAATCAGTTGCATGCAGCAAAAGCCGAAGTTGCTAAATATCTTGGCGGTGGTGCGACTGTAGATGAAAATGGTAATGTAACAGAACCAACCTTTACAGTAAAAGATAAAGACGGTAAGAATGTTGATGCGCATAATGTAGGAGACGCATTGTCTACTATGAATGAACGCTTAAATAATTCTAACGCTGCAGCCGCGGCTGATATTAAGCAATTAAAAGATATGGAAGGCCTAAGCGATAAAGGTAAAAACGCTATTAAAGATATAGCAAAAGATGCGATTGATATTAAAGGTGATAATCATATTACATTTACCTCTACCATTGAGGATGGCAAAAAGGTATTCCATGCAAAATTAGATGAGAAGATCACTCTTGGAGGCACAGCTGATGACGGCGATCATGGAGATGACCCAGGAGTAAAACTAGATGGCCATGAAGGTTATGTGTCAGCTGGTAAAGGGCCGAATGAAGTTAAAATGAATGGTGCTGATGGCACTATTACAGCTGGTGACGGTGCGAACGGCAAACAAGTAAAACTTGATGGCAAAGACGGTAGTGTACAAGCAAACAAAGTAACTGCAGGTAAAGATGATAAAGCTGTATCCTTAAATGGTGATGATGGTACTATTACAGCTGGTAAAGGTGCAAATGCTGTTGCTGTTGACGGTACTAAAGCGCTTATCACAGCAGGTACAGGTGAAAACCAAGTTGGTATCAACGGTAAAGACGGCAGCGTAACAGCTAAAACTGTAAATGCTAAAGATGTGAATGCAAATACACTTACTTTAGGTGATATAGATTCTCCTGAAGCTGTAAAAATGGATGGTACCAAAGGAACTATTACAACAGGCAAAGATGCAAAAGCTATTGAAGTAAACGGACCGGAAGGAACGATTACGCTAGGTAAAAAAGACGGCGATACTAAAGTAGAATTGAATGCTGAAAAAGGTAGTGTAACAGCTAATATGGGTACATTCGGTGCTCCAGCAGATGATAAGGGTGTTCCGACAAAAGAAGGCGTTAATACTACCACTATCACTGATAAAGGATTGTCCGTAGTAAGCAAAAATGCGGATGGTACAGTATCTAAAGTAGAAATCAAAGACGGCAAAATTACAGGCTTGAATGGTTCTGAATACAACAATTACAAAAAAGATGAAAAGGGTAATGTTGTAAAAGATAAAGATGGAAACCCTATAGTAGAAAGTTCTGTGAAAATGGATGGTGCAGGTCTTAGCATTGCTCCAAGTACAGGAGATCCTACGAAATCTGTAAGCTTAACAAAAGACGGCTTAAACAATGGTGGCAATCGTATTACCAACGTTGCTCCAGGTGTTGCAGATACAGATGCAGTGACTGTAGGTCAAATGAAAGAGGTTACTGGTAAAATTGGTAATGCTTTGGAAAAAACGGCTCAACGCGTTGATGAAGTGGGTGCACACTCCGCAGCTTTAGCAGCCTTGAACCCATTAAGCTACGATCCATTGAGAAAATCTCAAATCATGGCAGGTGTAGGTTCTTACTCTGGCAACCAAGCATTAGCATTAGGTCTTGCACATTATGCAAATGAAAACTTAATGGTAACTGCTGGATTAACAATGGGATCTGGTAAGAGCATGGCAAATCTTGGCGCTACATATCGCTTCGGTAGTGGAGAACATGATGACCTTCCAGAACGTTATAAAGGTGGTCCAATCTCCTCCGTATATGTAATGCAAGATGAAATTGCAGAATTGAAAGCAGAAAATGCTAGAAAAGATGCTGAAAATGCAGAAATGAAAGCACAAATTAAAATGCTTATGGAACGTATGGGTATGGCATAAAACTAAATAACAACAGTTAGTACTAAACTATGCATACCAAAAAGTGGGTACCAACGTCGAAAGACGTGGTACCCACTTTGCTTTAATACTTTGTATAACTTAACTTGAATAACTACTTAATATTCCATTCCTCAGTAGCATCTTCAAATGGTAAAAGCTCCATAGAATCTTTTTTTTCTAAATATTCATTGACGATAGATACATCGTATTCATCTTCTATTTCTTCTAATAGCATTGCTTTTATATATTGAGAGATAGTCAGCCCTTTATTTTCAATGTGCTGACGAAGTAGCTTGTATTCACTTTCAGAGAAACGTATAGATATAGTAGGCATTGAAATCACTCCTTTTCTTATGCTTATTGTAAAATAGTGAGGAACATTGTCAAGATTATAAAATTCAACAGGATTGAATTTATGTGGCTGAATGTCTATAATGGATTGTAGATAGGACGTATACGTTGATGCTTTCACAGAGAGATAGGGGACAAAACTATGGTAGATGCAATTTCAGGAATATTTAAAAAGTTTACTGATGAGGATAATGAGATTGTTCGTAGATTTATAGAGATGGATCCTGATAGTGATGATAGGAAAGTTCACAATGAATTAATTGCAAAAATTAGAGAGCGCTATGATGAACCTGTTTGTCGAGATTATGTAGAGAATGGTGATACAATTCGATTAATTCCTTTAGAGAAGGCAATGAAATATTGGGGATTTACTGAATCTTTAAGCGAACTATTTCCCAATGCTGTTAGGGACTGTTCTCGTCGGGAAATTTTAATTACAGATGTGTTACTTGAAAAGCTTAGAGACGAAGGAAAAACTGTACAGCGATTTTTTGCTTTAGCAACTTATGATGGATTGAGTAAAATTCCTTCTCCAATAATAATAAATTGGATTTATAAAACTAGTTATGGATTTTATGTGTATCCATATGGTGGTAGAATTATTTTTGATGATACAGATATAGGAGTTCTTGATTATGAAAGTAGTACCAGGAGATATTATATTATCATTGATTTTGATATAAATGCAGTAGGTAAAATTCATACATGTCTATCTTTAAGAAAGAAATATCATGGGTTACTGTAAAACTCTTGCAAGAAGATTGATGTAAATCCTTCATGAGAAAGTTAGTGTAAACCGTTTATGGGAAAATAAAATAGAAAATATACAATAAAAGTGTTAGAATAAAGCTAAATTATATCCTGTATTAATTATAATACATGTAATATCGTTATGAGATCTAGGAGGTTACGATGAATACAGATGATACAAATAATAAAAAAAATATTGAAGTTATTACTAGTAAGAATAATAAAGAATTAGAAAAAAGACTTAGAGGAAGAAATACAGATAGTGAAGAAGTAATACAAGCAAGACTTAAAAATTCATTAAAAGAACTTGAATATGAGAGCAAATATGATAGGGTCATTATAAATAATGAAATTGAGCAAGCTTGTAATGATTTAATAAGTATAATTGAAAATGGAGTGAGATAAAATGAAAAAGGAAATCACTTATGATGAGCTATTGGATAAGATATCAAATAAATA
>ERZ773250.1650-NODE-1650-length-10882-cov-3.696499_pt1 | contig 10882 bp, 13 predicted proteins | sample MGYA00511258_ERZ773250 | MGnify/ENA primary metagenome ERZ773250 (study PRJEB29015, sample SAMEA2738164) | human oral metagenome | biome: human oral; feature: human-associated habitat; material: saliva | place: China | collected 2187 ... | reverse complement strand
CAGGCTACATAGAGTTACAAGTGACGATACATTATGAAATACCGTTTGAGAGAGGGTATGTCGTGCTCTTCTCTTCATCATATTCAGTTAATAACCGCCACAAGACTGAATAGCATCACAAGTGACGTTTTAGGCACGTACGTTTCGTGCATCCTTTTTATTTTTCGACTTCCAAATTGCCCACAAGGATGTAGCAACGCAAATGGAGGAATATGCACCACTTACGAAACCAACAATCATACATAGAGCAAAGTTCTTTGTTGTATCCCCACCAAAGAAGTATAAGGAGCAACATGCGAACAACACTGTAGATAATGTATAACAAGAACGATGAATACTCTGATGGATACTTGCATTCGCAAGATCTGCAAATGTATCTGTACGCTTATGGGTATGTGTATTTTCACGAATACGGTCAAAGATTACGACAGATTCGTTCATAGAGTAACCGATAACTGTCAAAATCGCCGCCAAGAAGGACGAATCAATTTCTAAATGAAAAAAAGAGAATATCCCCAATACCATGATAAGGTCATGGAAAATGGCTGACAAACAAGACAAGGCTACTCGGTACTCAAATCGATACGTAATATATAATGCTAATGCCACGAAAGCAATGAGCAAGTTAGTCAAGGCATGCTCTGTGACTTCGGAACCAATAACGGCACCCACCGATTCAATACGCTTCACCGTACCTTCCGCTAAATTTTTATTCAATGCTGCTACCACAGCTTGGCTTTCACTAGCTTCAAGGTTACGAGTACGAATCATTACGGTTTTACCTTCTGATTCAGTAGCATCCGCACCAGATAATTGGATTACTGCATTTTCTAATTCAAAGGCTTTCAAATTTTCCCGCACAGCAGATACCTGCACTGGTTTACTAAATTCCACTTCTACAATGGTACCACCTGTAAAGTCGATGCCAAAGTTAAATCCATACATAAACATGGAAATGATACTTAGAATAACCGCAATGGAGGAGATACTAAACCACCAACGATGACGTTTTATTACATCAAATGTCATTTTTTCTTATCTCCTTTCTTAAATGCTTCAATGGTAACAGATGGAGATACATTAGAACCATACCAGAATGGACGGTTCGTAATTTGCGCTGCAATAAGCATATGCATTAAGGTACGGCTCATGGATACAGCTGTAAACATAGATACAATAACCCCTAATGCCAAGTTAATAGCGAAACCTTTTACAGGACCACTGCCTAGAACAATAAGGATAACCGCTGTAATCATAACAGATGTATTTGCATCAAAGATCGTATCGAAGGCACGACGGAAACCAGATTCCATGGACATGCGCAATGTTTTACCTTCCACCACTTCTTCTTTGAATCGTTCAAAGATCAGGATATTCGCATCTACGGCAACCCCCATACTGAGGATAATACCTGCTACACCTGGCAAGGTCATGGTCGCATTCAAGGCATGCGGTCCTAGAATCGCTACCAAAATTAACACAAACACTAACAAAGCGATAGTTGCTACAAATCCAGATAATCTGTATAACACAAGCATAAATGCAATGATTAAGGCAATACCAACACCAAAAGCTACGACAGATTTATCTTTAGAGTCTTGACCCAAGGTAGGACCAACTGTACGTACTTCCATCACTTCTACTTTAACAGGCAACGCACCGGAACGCAGCAAAATAGCTAAGCTTTTGGCTTCTTCCAAGTCACGGCTACCAGTAATACGAGCACTACCTCCAGTAATTGGTTCGTTTACCACTGGATTTGTCAATTGCTCACCATCCAAGTAAATACCGATATGACGGCCAATATTGGCTGTTGTTAAAGCGCCAAATTTTTTCGCCCCTTCATCTGTTAATTGAATGTTAACGGATGCTTGTTTACCTTCTAATTGTTCTTTCGCATCTTTTAAATCATTACCATCTAAATGGACTTTACCATTTTCATCACGGAACTCAAGAACCGCTGTTTTACCAACTGTTTCGATGGCCTTTTGTGGATCTTTTTCACCAGGTAATTCGATAATGATACGCTTTTTACCTTCTCGTTGAATGATAGGCTCTGTTAAGCCCATTTCATTAATACGACGGCCTAAAATTTGAATAACCCGTTCCACCGCATCATCTGTTACTAAATTTGGGCCAGAATCTTGCGCTTCTAATACAATGTGGGTACCACCTTGCAAATCCAACCCTTGTTTAATAGAGTTAGCAAGTGGTCCAATGAGCCAAATAAACAGGCCTAAAATCACTGCCACTACGCCGAAAAAGCGTAAAGCTGCTTTTGTGTTCAATGGATTCCCTCCTATTCTTTATAACAATGGATACTCTCTGATGGTGTCACAATTGTGTGCATCCACTCATCATGAGGTGCCATAGGCAACATTTCTTCTGAAAGTTGGTTATCCCAGGCTATACCGATTCGTTTTTCTACAGCAATCTGTTGTAAATATCGGTCATAATATCCAGCACCCATTCCCATACGGCCACCTCTTCGGTCAAAGGCAAGACCGGGAACGAGAATACAATCCAATGTTTGAGGTTCTACAATCGCATACGGTTCTTTAGGAATCCGTATTCCCAATGTTCCTCTCGCAAGGTCTTCTAAACTCCTTATGCGAACTCCTACCATATCTGTCTTGGTCACACACACAGGCACATATACACATTTACCTCTGTGCAAGGCTTCTATAATGAACGCATCTATATTGGCTTCTCTTGGCATAGCCAAGTACGCCATAATATGTTCCGCATCAGCCACTATAGGAATAGACCAAAGTCGATCAGCTAATTGTTGAGACCAAGCAGAAACCTCTTGGACTTGTACATTGCGGCGGTGTTCTAAAAACGTTTTGCGCAATGCCGTTTTATCCATTACTTTTGTTCCTTTCCAAGAACTTGAGCAATTGCTGTACGAGCGAATTTCATTTCTACTTTTTCAGACACTTGTAACACTAATGTATCTTCTGTTAAAGAAACAATTTCACCGTAAATACCACCAACAGTCAATACTTTTTGACCTTTTTTCAAGCTGTTCAATAAAACTTGGCGTTGTTTTTGTTGTTTCTTTTGCGGACGATATAGCAAGAAATAAAAAATCACGACCATAATCAATAATGGTAAAATCGCTTGCCCTGTTTGTCCTTGGAAAAATTCTAAGAAATCCATAAGTCCTCCTATTTAGTAAAATATTGCCAGAACTCTTCGCGGAATGCTACAAAGCGATCTTCTAAGATGGCTTTACGCATTTGACGCATAAATTCTAGTAAGAAATATAAATTATGATACGACACCAAGCGGAAAGCTAAAATTTCTTCTGCCTTGTATAGATGTCGAATATAAGCTCTTGAATAGTTTTGGCATGCATAACAGCCACAACCTTCTTCAATAGGACCCCAGTCACGCATGAAAGACGCATTACGTAAATTCAATCGTCCTTTCCATGTCATGGCCATACCATTTCGTGCCACACGTGTTGGATATACGCAGTCAAACATATCGACACCACGAGCTACCCCTTCTACTAAACAGTCAGCAGTACCAACGCCCATCAAATAACGAGCTTTATTGGTAGGCAACAATGGTGTTGTATATTCTAGCACTTCATACATCAACTCATGTGGTTCCCCTACAGAAAGACCACCTATGCTATAGCCTTCAAAGTCCATTGCCACTAACTCTTTGGCGCTTCTTTCACGAAGATCTTTATACATACCACCTTGGACGATACCAAACATACCTTGATTTTTGGAACGACGTGCCTCTTGGCAACGTTCTGCCCAACGTGTGGTCCGTGCTGTGGATGCATCTGCATATCTATGATCTGCAGGGTATGGAATACACTCATCGAATGCCATCATAATATCAGATCCTAATTGTTCCTGTACTTTCGTTGCCACTTCAGGAGACAGAAACTTTTTAGATCCATCTAAATGAGATCTAAAGTTAACCCCTTCTTCAGTAATCTTGCGCAATTTGCCTAAACTGAACACTTGGAATCCACCACTATCCGTTAAAATAGCTTGATCCCAGTTCATAAATTTATGCAAGCCCCCAGCCTCTTCTACAAGTTCTGGGCCTGGACGCAAGAACAAATGATAGGTATTACTCAAAATCACTTGAGACCCCATCGCTTTTAGCTCCTCTGGGGCTAATGTTTTTACCGTTGCCTGTGTCCCAACAGGCATAAACATCGGCGTTTCATAGGTCCCATGTGGAGTATGCAATAACCCTGCCCGCGCACCTGTATGTGGACATTGTTTTTGCAATTCATATCTAATTGCCATATATACACTCCTTTATTACTTTTGTATTATAACACAATTTTCAATTTATCGAATGAACATTGCGTCCCCAAAGCTGAAAAATCTATACTTTTCACGGACCGCCTCTTCATAAGCCGCCAAACAATGTTCTCTACCTGCTAGAGCACTAATCAGCATGAGCAAGGTAGACTGGGGCAAATGAAAATTAGTAATCAATGCATCTACCATTTTATAGGTATACCCAGGATAAATAAAGATTTGAGTCCAATCGGATCCACTCTTCACATGACCTACCTCAGTTGCTGCTGATTCTAATGTGCGCACTGATGTAGTTCCTACGGCAATCACTCGTCGTCCTTCTGCTTTAGCACGATTCCCCAGTTCTGCAGTTTCTTCCGACACGTGATAAAACTCTTTGTGCATATCATGGTCTTCAATGGATTCCGCCGACACAGGACGGAATGTACCTAGCCCCACATGTAATGTAACAAATCCAATTTGTACCCCTTTGCGCTGAATTTCATCTAATAACTCCGGAGTAAAATGTAATCCTGCTGTAGGAGCCGCTGCCGATCCTTTTTCTTTGGCATATACTGTCTGATATCTATCTTTATCTTCTAGTTTTTCATGAATGTACGGAGGTAATGGCATTTCCCCAATGTCATTGATAATCTCATCGAAGTTGCCGTTTGGCTTAAATTGAATCAATCGACCACCAAAATCTGTATGGTCTATGACCTCCGCTTCTAAATTAGGACCAAATACTAACTCCTGCCCTTTTAAGCACTTCTTGCCTGGTTTGACAAGACACTCCCAAAGATGTTCTCCTTTAGGGGTTAACAGTAGCACTTCTACCTTACCACCAGTTCCTTTTCGCTCTCCATACAAACGAGCAGGGATGACCTTTGTATTATTAAAAATTAATACATCTCCTTCACATAATTCATCTAGTATAGAGTGAAAGGATGCTTTATGGCATATTGCTCCACTCACCTTATCTAAGGTCATCAATCGAGAAGTGTCTCTTGGTTCTACCGGATGTTGCGCAATGAGTTCCTCAGGCAAGTCATAATTAAAATCAGATACTTTCATACTATTCCTCTTATTAATTGTACAGTTTCGTAAGTGCCGTACCTTGGTAATAATGTTGTAAAATCACTTTATAATAATCAGGCTGGCTCGCCTCTTTTCGACTCGCCATTTCCGCCGCTCCCCACTGTGAAAGACCCAAACCATGTCCCCAGCCATATCCATGAATTGTCACAGTCTGATTGGCTTTACTAAAGATATGGTTAACTTTTACGGAAGAACCCTGAATTCGACTCGGCGGGGTTTGTCCTACATAAAAATCAAATAAGGTGGACTTCAATCCAAATATTCCTTGTACCTGTTCTCCTGTGAGCGATACAGAACCCTTTTCACCGATAAATTTCATCGTTTTTACACGCCCTGATACCCCACGATCTTGTACTTTCATAGGTCGATCTGCCAATGGAGATAGTTCAATCTTCTGTAAGTATCCTACAGATTTGTTGGCGCCAGCTAATTTCTGTTCTATACTTTGACGACTAGTGATAACATTCCACACCGTGGTTCCTTCATGATTAGAATAATCTACTACACCTTTTAGATATGGTAAATCATTGCCCCACAAGTTTACACTATCCTCTGTATAGCCACCGCCATCTGAATGAAAGAGGGCATTAATGGGTTGTCCTTGATAAGTAAGAACCACACCATGCGTGCGCTTTACTGCTGCATTAGTACTGGAAAATTCGCTACTTTTACCTCCATATACTTGGTCAGCTGTGGTAGTTCCAATATCATAGATACTGTTTTGTTTATTCTTCATGGAGTGTAATGCATAGGTTCTAGCTGCCACTGCTTGTGCTTCTAGAGCCGGCGTAGGCCAACTAGGTACTACTTCTTCCGGCACTACACCTTGTACATATTGTTCTAACCCCAGTACATTGATAACACTCATGGATCCTGATCCATTAGCATGTACTGTCACACCACCACGATAGGTTTTTCCCAATGTTTGCAATTCAGATCCATATCTACCTTTTGCATTTTGAACAGTAATCGACTTATCAATACTATGTCCATTTATATGTACTGATCCGCCTCCACTTGAAACTGTTACGCTCTGATTTTCTTTGATAGTTTGTACTTGATGTCCACGACTATCTAGAACAACCATAGGCATAGCGCTACTAATGGTAAAAGATTGTGATCGATGCCCTAGTAATACTCGTATCACTGGCTCTCCACTAGTACCTGGTTCTCGTGCCGTATTAGCTACTGCGTTGGTATCCCCTTTTTTATTGGACTCCGATACGGCCTGTTTTTCAGTATTCGATGCTTTCACCGTAGGCTTCTGAATCACTCGTTTTGGTACTGTTGGAGTTTTTCTTTCATTCGGTTTCACAAAAGTGGCTTTTACTGTTGTACGTTTCGGCACTTCCTTTTGCGGTGCAGCCAGTCCTATAAATGGCGTACTTCCCAATAGAGCTGTCATCACTGCTATCGCCACATAGCGATATCCTAGCTTTTTCATGCATCCACCTTTCTAGGGATTCCCAAGTGGTCATAGGCAGCAGGAGTCACGATACGCCCACGATTCGTTCGTGCCAACAATCCAAGTTGCATCAAATACGGCTCATACACATCTTCCACACTTTCACGTTCCTCACTCACAGAGGCTGCAATCGTATCCACCCCTACAGGGCCACCATCAAATTTTTCAATGATAGTACTTAAAATGCGTCGGTCTATACGATCAAGCCCTAATTTATCAATATCTAAACGCTGTAACGCTTGGTCTGCAATTTCTTTTGTAATTACACCATCACCCAATACTTGTGCCACATCACGGACGCGTTTCAACAAACGATTGGCAATACGAGGGGTTCCTCTAGAACGGCGAGCGATTTCACTAGCCCCTTCTGGGTCCATATGAATATCTAAAATATCAGCAGAACGGCTCACAATAAACTCTAACTCATTTTGTTTGTAATATTCTAAACGGCTGATTACACCAAAGCGATCACGCAAAGGCGCTGCCAAAGACCCCGCTCGTGTGGTAGCACCAATCAGTGTGAATTTAGGCAATTCAATGCGTACAGATCTAGCACTTGGACCTTTACCAATAATGATATCTAAAGCATAATCTTCCATAGCCGAATACAGTACTTCTTCGACGGAGCGAGATAAACGATGGATTTCATCTATAAACAGTACATCTCCTGGCTGCAAATTGCTCAATAATGCCGCTAAATCACCAGCTCGTTCTATGGCTGGCCCAGAGGTAACACGGAAGTTCACCCCTAATTCATTGGCCACAATACCGGCTAAGGTAGTTTTACCCAATCCAGGCGGTCCATATAATAACACGTGGTCCAATGTATCACCCCGTAGCTTGGCGGCTTCAATGAAAATATGAAGATTTTCTTTCGCCTGGGTCTGCCCAATATATTCTTTTAAATAGCGAGGACGAAGACTAAATTGCCAATTGTCTTCCTCCCGTTCTTGCATGGTTATAATTCGATTTTCTTGATCCATTCTTATCGCCCTTTACCCAATGCCGCTAATACTTGTTTTAATAAAACCGCTACTTCCTGTGTTCCATCATAGATATCTTGGATCACTGGCTGTACCTCTTGTGCACTGTACCCTAATGCCATAAGCGCTTCTAACACTTCCTCTGTAGTACCTACAGGTACTTGTTCTACTGGTGAAATTCTTCCTGTCGTCGTGAAAGTTCCTGCAATGCCGAGGCTTTCAATTTTATCTTTTAACTCTAGCACCAATCGCTCTGCTGATTTTTTACCAATACCAGGCAATTTTTGAAGACCTTTGGTATCGCCACTAATGATAAGTCCTACAAAATGTTCTGGGCTAATAGCCGATAAAATACCAAGACCTAATTTAGGCCCCACTCCCGATACGGAGATGAGCAGTAAAAATAGCTCATAATCTTCCATGGTCAAAAAACCATATAGCTGAATGGCATCTTCACGAACATTGGTATAAGTAAACAAACAAGTTTCTTCTCCTACTTGTAATTGACTTTGCACTGAACTAGGCACGTACACACGGTACCCTACATCATGAACATTGACGTACACCGCATCCAGTAATCGATGGGTAACAATCCCTTTTATATATGCAATCATAAATTCCTCACAATTGTAAAATTTGCTTTAATGTATCCGTATAGGAACTATGGGCTGTACAGATAGCAATCGCCAAGGCATCCGCCGCATCATCAGGCTTAATTTTTTCACGAATCCCCAATAAGTTCATCGTCATATATGTGACCTGCTCTTTGGTGGCTTTCCCATAGCCCACCACAGATTGTTTTACCTGTAATGGTGTGTATTCGTAAATTGGTAAGTCTTGTTGACTTGCCGCCAGTAGTGTAACACCTCTCGCTTGCGCTACGCCAATACCCGTTGTTACATTGCGGGCAAAGTATAATTTTTCTATACCAAATTTTTGAGGGCGAAATTCTTCTAAAATATCGCTTAATTCATTAAATATAATTTCTAACCGGTTTGCTTCTGGCGTTTTCGCCTCTGTGGTTATCACTCCGTAGGTAACTGGTTTTAAAGAGCTCCCTATAACATCGATGATACCATACCCACAAATCGCATAGCCCGGATCTATTCCAATAATTCGCACGCTATAACCTCTGATTTCTTTTCATCGTTCCAATCATTTAATTATAGCAAATTTATAGAACATCTGCACCTATAGTATCCCTTTTTCTAATAAGCTTACATAGATGCCATCACCAATAATGATATGGTCTAGTACAGGGATCCCCATCACTTCCCCAGCTCTAGCAAAAATTTTTGTCACTCGTACATCATCACTGCTCTCCGTGGGATCTCCTGATGGGTGGTTATGCATCAAAATAATCGCCGCTGCATTGGCGTCAATAGCTTGCCGAAATACAGCTCGTTGTTCCGCCGTACTGCTAGTTAGTCCTCCTTTAGAAATTAGAACAGGCTTGATCAATTTATTTTTCACCGTCAGTAATAAGACATAAAAATGTTCTTCTGTTTTATGCCGAAGACGCTCCATCATGTAATTAGCCGCCGCCTCTGGAGTACTAAAATCTTCCCAATCTCGTTTGACTTTCATCTGCCCTAGACGTCTGCCCAGTTCGATAGCTGCACAAATAGTCACCGCCTTGTCCTGACCGATGCCATCAATTTCTCGTAAAGCATCTATGGTAACATTGTTCAAACCGCCTACTAATCCTTCCATGCGCATTACCACATCATGAGCTACTTCCAATACAGTAGCTCCCTTTCGACCTGTTCGTAATAAAATTGCTAATAACTCTTCTAACTCTAGCGCTTCAGCGCCTAAAGCAATAAATTTTTCTCGTGGCATTTGATACGATTGTAAGTCTAACATAATTCCTCCAACATTTGAAAGTACATCCTCTAGTCCTATAAACGACAACACGCCACACTCCGAAGAGTGTGACGTATCTCTATGTACCATAGTAGGTACCCATATATCTTTCTTTATAATGTATTCGCTATATACTGAAAAAACCCTTTTATTTTCTTCAAACTTTGTCTTACACCTTTTAGGAATTGTAGTCTAACTGTCACGCTTATTCTAGTATAAACTTCCTGTGTAACCTGTACAAAGGGACCTTACTCTTTTGCTTCTCCTGTTTCCGCTTGACCTTGCCCATATACATTGGCTGCGTAGGTCATAAAATCTTCTCCATGTTTAAAGGCATCTTCTCTTAGATAGGCATGAAAAACAACTTGGTCTTCTTTCACCTGTATCAAATTCGGTACATGCTGTGCTAAGGCATCAAATAACTCTTGTTCTGCTTTCAATAACACACGACCATGTTTTAATTTTTTCCCTTCCACTACTGAGTAGGCTAATGCCCATACAGGACGGTCATCGGTAGAGGATAACTTTCGATATTTATAACGAAATTTTAATGGGGGCATCATGGATTGCTTAAATCGATACACTCCGTTCATCATAACATAGGGTATAACCATTCGTTTCTTACCTAGTAAACCTATTTCATCAATTATAAGATCAGATTCTGTTAGGGTAAATGTATAAGTTCCCACTGCTTGCGACACAAGAACAAATAGTATGATTCCTTCTATTAATATTTCCGCTAATGCTACACTACCCAGCTCCATATAACGCCATACACTATATGCTAAAGCCAGTACTGCTAGTGCAATAAATACACTGACTAAGGCAATTCCAGCTTTAGAATGCTTTGATTGTTCTTGATACTGTATAGACATACTTTCACCCTTTCCTGATTACCACCATTACTCCTATTGCTAGGATAGCAATGGATGAAAGCATTTGTCAACAACAAAAAGAGCCCCCTCATAGAGGAGACTCTTTAACAGATAATCAGAGATTACCAGTTTTTCATCACTAATGGGCTAGTAATACGTTTTGTATCACGAGCGATCATGATTTCTTCGTTTGTAGGAATTGCAAAGATTTTAACTTTGGAACCTTCTGCACTGATTTCAGCTTCTTTACCACGAACATTATTGCGTTCAGGGTCAATACGAGTACCTAAGTATTCTAAACCGTTACAGATTGCATCA
>ERZ773250.1647-NODE-1647-length-10886-cov-6.025021_pt1 | contig 10886 bp, 10 predicted proteins | sample MGYA00511258_ERZ773250 | MGnify/ENA primary metagenome ERZ773250 (study PRJEB29015, sample SAMEA2738164) | human oral metagenome | biome: human oral; feature: human-associated habitat; material: saliva | place: China | collected 2187 ... | reverse complement strand
ATACAATTATTTATTTAAACAATATATATAATTCAAAAATAAAAAAGACTTTCAAAAATAAAAGTCTTTCTTATCTAAACATAGCTATTTCTAGACTATCCATATATTGTGCTAATGACTTATTAAATTTTTCATAGTCAGCTACTTGAAATTCCTCAGTCACACATCCTACTGAACATCTAACTACTTGGAGTTGATTATAGAAAGTTATCATCAATGGTACTCCAATTATTTTAGAAATACCACGTATAGTCATATTTCCAGCTTCTTCTAATTCCATAACTTGTTCTTTTGAGTTTATGTTTACTATTTTATCGTCAACAAGAACTTCTACATTATCATAATAATCGTAAGCTAATTTAACTCCTTTACAAATATGCTCCCAACCCACTCTATAAGTTAATCTATATTCTGCAAATAGCCATCCATTTTCTTTTTTTACACCTAGTAAAAGCATAATATTCATCTCCTGGTACTCATAATGTATTTTATTATTAGTTTAATTATATTCTAACTAATACTTATAAGCAATAAAAAAATACCTAAGCTATTTCACTTAGACATTTTTAATTTTATCTTTCTTTTGTCAAAATACCATCTTTCATTCGATAAACATGATCACATTTTTCAATCATTCTATTATCATGTGTTACCATAATAATAGATTTATTTTTTTCTCTACATTCCTTAGACAGTAACTCTACTACTTCAAAAGCTCTATCTGAATCAAGACTTGCTGTAGGTTCATCAGCTAAGATAATTGCAGGATCATTGTAAAGTGCTCTAGCTATAGCTAGACGTTGTCTTTCTCCACCTGATAAATCTTTTGGTAATTTATTTTCTAAATGTTCAATTCCCAGTTCTTTAAACAATGAATGTTTATCTTGAATTGTTTGTTTATTATTCTTATTTATTCTATCAACTAATTCTAACTGTTGTTTGGCAGTTAAAAATGGCACTAAATTAGATGCTTGCAAAACAAAACCAATATCATTAAAGCGTAGTTTAGCTCTTTCTTTTTCTGATAAGTTTGTATAATCTTTACCATTAATAATTATTTGACCTTTAGATGGAGTTTGCAATCCTCCAGCTAAAGTTAAGAAAGTTGATTTACCTGAACCTGACGGACCAATTATCGCAATAAATTGACCTTCTTCTATTTTAAAATTTGTTTCTTTTAATGCTTCTATTTCATTATTTCCATCTTGGTATGACTTAGTAACATTTTTAAATTCTAATACATTCATATAACACCTACCCTATTGCTTTTAATGGATCAATTTTTCTAATAGCTAAAACTGAGAATAAAGTTCCCACTAAAGAAAAAACGATTAAACTAACGAAGATAATACTGTAATATAGTCCATTACCTAAAAACGGTACTGCTGGTGGTAAAACAAGTGAAGTTAACCATGTACCTAACAGCCCCAAAATACTTCCTATAAGCGAAAGTATGAATGTTTGAGATAAGACAGCCGAACCTATAGTTTTGTTTGAAATACCTTGAGCTTTCATAATTCCAAAAATAGGTGTTTTCTGAATAGTAAGTACATACATGAAAATTCCTATAATAATAGCTGAAATAACTATTAAGAATCCTATCATTAAACCAAAAGTTAAGATTTGAGCACTATATCCAGGTAGTTCATTAATAAAGTCATCTACACTTACTTTTTGAAATACTGAACTATCATAATCTTTTATTTCACCTTTTACTACAAAAGCATTAATCATAGGATTATCAGTAGCTTTATTCACTCCATATTTTAAAGTTTGAAAATCATTAATATTTATATATATAACTGGAGCAACATTAAATCTAGATTTTTCTGTATAACCTACTATTTTTAATTCAATATCAGAGTTTGCGGTTTTAATTGTATCTCCAATAGCAAAACCTTCTTTTTCAGATAAACTCTTTTCAATCACTACTTCATTTTCTGCTTCAAAACTTCTTCCCTCTATTATCGGTGGAATCAAGAAACTCCCATCATTAACTCCAAAAATACTAATCTTCTGTTTAACATCATCATTTGAATTCTTTTCAGTCTTAGCAACTGTAACCATTTGACTAAATGGCTCAACATTATCCGCAGATAACGATGATTTATCCGATAATTTAAGATTTGATAAAGCTAAAGTTCTATTAGCCTCTGAAGAAAGTAATACTGTATCTGCCTTCCAATGATCAATAGAAGATCTATTCTGATCAATCAATCCAAAAGCCAATCCAGATAAGAAAAACATCAAATAAGAAACTAGTGTAAGTAAGCCTACAATAAGACTATACCTGAGCTTAGCATCTTTTATTTCATTAATAGCTAAAAACATTTTTCCCCCTAAAATTTTATTATTTATATTTGTGTCCATAAATTGCTAATACATAGCATATATAATATAAGTTTTAAAGTCAAATTATTGAACTATAAAAGGTATTAATCATTACTTCTATCACCTTAAAAATAATCTTTTTTCTTTATTATTAATATCAATAAAAAAAGCCTTTCAAATAGTTTGAAAGGCTCTCTTACGCTCACAATTTACCACCTAAATTTATTACTATTGATTTAACGTTATTTTCTATCTTACTTCTTATTAATCCAATCGTTAATTGTTTTAGCTATTTCTCTAGGTTTCTGTGTATAAAGTTCATGTCCAGAGTTCTCTAACATTGTAATATCAAAGTTTGACGGTAGTTGGCTAAGTGCTTCTTTTCTCCACTCCGGTTCTTCTTTATAAACCGGTGCAATAAATAATACATCTTTAGAATCTAGATTTGTTTCATATGGTTTTATTACTCGTCTTAATCTAAGTAAATTAAGTACATTCTCTAAGTCTAAATCTAACTCAAACTCTTTTGTTTTACTATTATAACGATATGAATTTCTTACCGCTTCTTCTAAATTTTTTGACCAATAGCTAGACTGAGATTTTTCGCTAGCTATGACTTCTTCTATGTCAGTAAAAACTTGTTGGCTAAAATAGCCTTTGGTATCTACTAACTCATCATCTAAGGACATAATTTCGTCTAGATTTAAATAACCTCCATCTAATAAAACAAGTTTAGTTACTTGTGAAAACTGTGACGCTAAATAACGGGCTAAATCTCCACCTAATGAATGACCGATTAAATAAATCTCTTCTAAATCTTTTATTTCATTTTTAAACCAGTTTAGTAAATCTTGTTTATTTTTAAAATTTTCTATATACGGATTTAGAAATGCTACTGCTTCATCAATCTCTTCAATAAAATCTTTAGCGTGGTAACAGTTACTACCTAATCCACCTATAAAAAATGTTTTTGTTTTTTGATTCATTACTACCTTCATCTCCTTAAAATATTAAGATAAATATAAACTCAATATTTTCTATATACTAATTTAAACTTATATATTATAGGCCTTTAGTTTTACCCAAAATATCTAAGCAGCATTATAAACATAGTGACTATTATAAATAAACAAAGTATACTCCCAAATATCGCAAAAACCATTTTAAACGGTGAGTTATATTTACGTACTTGAATAGATATATCTAATGGTTCTCGGACTCTTTCATCACATCCATAAGAAATAATATACTCTCCAGCCGGAGCTTCAAATGAATATCGTTCTTCTCTATGACTTCTTAGACCTGATACTGTTGTTTGAAGTTTACTTTCATTCAAAAGTAATTTTTCTCCAGTATATCGATTCGTTACACTTATTCCTAAATCTCTAGTTTTTGTTTTACTAAAAATCGTACTTATTAACCTAATAGAGTAATTTACCTTTAACCATATTGAATATTTTCCGTATTCGCTTATTGTAAAAGTAGTTTCTTTTTCATTACTAGGTAAATCACAAATCGCTTTATTTATTATAATTTTCGCAATAGACCTTATACAAAATAATAATAACAATACGCTAATTGCTATTAATGCATAATATAAATTAACCACACTATTCTCCTTACTTTTAAGTTATTTAAATATAAATAATTACTGTAAATTATTAAATTCTAATAATAATATTATAAACTATTTACTTTATATGAACAATGGGGAATTATAAAGACATTATTATAATCTTTAGAAAAATCCTACGAATCAACTTTAGTATTTTGATTCGCAGGATTTTTCATGATAGTTATTAAATGACAAACTAAAAAGTATACACTATAACATACATATATAGGTTTATTAATTTAAAAGAAAATCCAATATCCTAACTACGTTATTTATACATATCTTCTAAAAAATATTTAGATTCTTCTGTTAGTGACCCATCTTCATTTAATATTGAAATATCTAAAACAGTTTTTATAGTACTCGCTACTGATACAACGATAGCAACAAGTGCTTTCGCCTCTTCAGTATATTTCAAATAATTAAATCCTTCTACTTTTATTATTTTTTCTAACTTATACACTAAGGGAATGAAATATGAATCTAATCGTACTAACAAATTATAAAATACCATTGTTCTTCGTGATATTTTATTACACATATCTGTAGCATTTTCTAATTCTAAAACTATTTCTTTTGATTTTTTTTCATTCTCATATGCTTTTTCTAAGTTTTTACTAGCTTTTGCTCCAGTAACAAATCCCATAACCATTAAAGCAGGACCTGCTACTAATCCTCCAAGAACAGCTGTTCCACCTACAACACCAAGTCCACCTGCAGCTAATGATCCCCCCCCTAAAAATGCTAATGTTGCATTTGATGCTGCTGCTCCACTTAGCGATGCAATAGCAGTACCTGTAGAGGCAGTTGCGAGAGTAGTTGCCGCACTATATGCTCCAAAAGCAGCAACTGTTCCACTTGCTATCCCAGTTATAGAACCTGATAATAGTGTTGAAGCAAAATTAGTCATTTCCTGTAGCTCTTCTAATTTAATTTCATAATCATTAACTTCCTCTTTTTTTATTGTATCAAATTCAAAAAAATTAATATTATCTATCTTCTCATAAGACTCTAAAAATTTAGCTACACTATTATTTAATATAAATAATTTTTCATATCCATAGCTTTCCATTATATCAGACAATCTATTTTTTACAATATTAAGCCTATTTTTTGCAATATCTATGTTTTTTTGAGAATAATTATTTATTTGTTCAGCATTACTATTATCTACTCCAGCTTGAATTGTTTTCTTAGCACCTAATGCTGCAGCTGCTGCACCGGCAATAAAGAATAAAGGTAACGGCATATTCTTTCCTCCTACATTTCTTCATTAATATATAGTTTTATACCATCTTCTATTGTTATCATTCTATTCAATAGTCCTTGTTTTAGATTTGAAAATTCTTTCTGATCATTAATATTTTCTTTAATCCAATCTAAATCATTTTGAACTGCATATAAAGCTCTGAGTGAATTATCCATCTCTAAAAGGACACTTTCGTCAACATTTAATTTTCCAGCTATATACTTAATCAACATTCTCTCATTCTCAGAGTAATCTAAATCCTTAATAGCCATAGTCATTAGATTCCAAATCAGAATATTTGGAGTAATACCTTCAATAGATAAAACTTTCTTTGTTACTTTATCATAAAAATTTTCAGATTCTTCTGTTTCTATTTTATTTAAAATTTTTCTAACTTCACTCTCAATTGAATTATAGATTATTTTAAGATTATTAGTTATATTAAATATATCTTCCACGTTTTTTCTAATTTCTTCCAAAATACTGTAATCCATAACTCCGAATCCTCGAGCTACTTCCTTAATATATAGTTCTTCTTCTTCAGAGATATGTCCATCTACAGCCATAAGATAGTACGCTATTTTTACTGCATCAGTTCTTTCTATTTTAATTAATTCACCCATTTCATTCTCCTAATCTATTATAAATAATGGTTTTGTAATGTTTATTCTTTTTCTTAAAAAATTAAAAAGCATATGATTTTATAAAAATTAAAATAAAACTACATTCTCTCCTGACTTAATAGCTTTTATCAAGTCCTGAGAAACTTTTTCACCTTCTAATAGTTCGGCTACTTTATCTGCTTCTTCTCCAGAAATTACAACACCCGTGCCAAGAGTTAACTTTAGCTCGTATTTTTTTCTTATAAGCGTAAGTAACTCTTCTTCTTCTTCTTCAGTTAAAGAACCCACAAATTTATTTTCATTACAAACTTCATAAATTCTTTCTTCGATAAACAATTCTAGAATTTCTAAGGATTTTATTACATTATTAGGAATATCTTCTATCAGTGTAGACCATTGCAGTTTAGCACATTCAGAATTTAATCGTAACAATTGACTTACCTGTTTTGTTTGAATTTCATTATTAATTACATATATTTTCATTCTTTGCTATCTCCTTTATAGTATTTACTACTTCACCCGCACTCACATCCAAAACTAATAAATTAGCATCATATTGGCTACATACTTTTTCTGCTAAATCGTTTGAAACATCTCTTATATTTGAAGTTGCTAATAATACTTTTATTCCTTCTTGACCTGATAGTTGATTTGGAATGTGATATTTCAATTCATTTTGCATATATGCAGTTCCCCCACATTTACATTCAAATGATATTGTTTCACCAGGATTTACAGTAATGCCACACACTATTATAGGTTGATCCGTATTATTTACTGCAATAACATCCGGCCTTGTCCCTCCATTATCACCTTCAACAATCCTTTGCTGTTTTTCTACATCTAGGCCTGATTCCTTAACTTTATCTTTTAAAGCTATTTCCAATAGTTGTCCCTTAAAATTATTTAATTTTGATTGGGCACTTCTTACGTCAGCAATTGAAGCATTGCTATCATGAAGTGTATGAATCGCTTTTAAAGCTCTATCAAATAATTCCTTTTTTTCAGGATGTTTTTCCATCAATTTTTTAAGACCTTCAGGCGTTTTTATATAATCTTCAATCATTTTTAAGTCAATATCTTTATTTTCTACTTTTTTTTCATTACTATCATTTTCTGATATATCATTTACTTCTATTGATTTTTTTTCTATTTTATTTTGTATATTTTCATCTTGTTTTTCGGAATCTTCCAATTTCTGCTCTTTATTATTTTCTTGAAACTCAGTGGGTTCTAAAGATTTCATTTCTAAATTATTTTTAAAATCACTCGAAAATATGTTATTGTATCTATCTTTAATTTTCTCTCTTCCTTCTTGAGATGAAAATTTTTCTGTAGAAACATCAGTAGTTTCCTTTGTCTCTGTATTTTTTTCTATTCTTCCTTCCATTATAAATTCCTCTTCTCATTATCTATAAAATTTAAAAGGTTATTTATTAATTCTGCATACTCTCTTTTACCTTCTATAATATTTTTTTCATAAGCAATAATAGTTAGTATTTTTTCAACTTCATCTTCATTAAAATTATCTAAATTTGGTATGAGGTTAGTTTGCATATTTAACCACCACTCTTTAATTTCATTTCTAAAGATAATATTTTTTTCAATAAGATTATCTGGATTAAAGATTTCATAGATAATTCTTTCTCGTAGTTTTCTATATTGTTCAACATTTTTTTCTTTTATTATCTTTAATAGTTTAATTTTTATACCCGTTGACAGACGTGTTTTGTCAATTTCAGAAAGAATTTTCTCAGCCCGCTTTATATCAACTAAATACGGCGGTTTTAAAACCAACCTAATTATATCTTTCTTTAACTTTAATCCGTCAGAGATAACTTCCTTCTCACCATTACTAGATTTATTTCTTTTATTATTCCACTCCTCAATGTGACAAAGTACAGGTTCTATCCAGTTATTTTGATATATTGCACATACACCTGTTTTTAATCGTGCTAACTCTGAAATTTGATTATCATTCAAGTTAGCAGCCTTCCCAACTAGCTCTCTATCGGTTGCATCTGGTAATCTTAAAATAATTTTCGTATTTGTGTTTCGAATAACCGACATATCCATTAAACCAGGAGATTGATCCACTATAATAAAACCTTCTCCATATGTTCTCATTTCTGCAATTGCGTTTGCTAGCATTTCAACAGATTTTCCCACTAAATTTGATGATTCTGAGCTTTGTTCAGTACTAGTTCGTTTTAATAAATTATGCGCTTCTTCTAAAACAGTAATATGTTTTAATTTTTTATTACCACCTTTTGAAGTAGACATTCTATATTCTTGAAGTTTAACAATTAGCAATCCCATCAACAGCGACTTTGTTTCTAAAGATCCTATCCTACTTAAATCGATAATAACATTTTTATCAAATAAATCTTCATAAGAAATTTCATCACTTGTTAATATAAGTCCATTAATACCGTTGGTTAATGAACTTATTCTCATAGTTAGAGCACCTGTATAGTCGCCTTTGCTATCAGCGGAATACTTAGAATCATTAATAACTTCATTTATTTGATTTAATACATCCACAAAATTAGGATATATTTTTTTCTTATCTATTTCATATTTACATTGTGATGTTATAAGATCCCAACCAGAAGATTCGTAAGCTTTCTCAATCGCTTCTTTCAACACTGCTGGCATAGCTGCATACATTGGCCAACAAACATTGAATATTTCAATAATTCTGTCTATGTGCTCCAAAACATGAACATTATCAGGAAAGCTAAAAGGGTTAATTTTTAATAATTTAGAATGATATGGATTAGTTCCATATACCTGAACATTATCATAGCCACCAAATATATCTTTATATTCTCCTTTTGCAGGCTCAATAACCATAAAATGAGTCTTCTCTTTTTCATCTACTAATTCTAAACACAATTTACTTATTAATTGATAAACTGCATTAGATTTACCTGAACCTGTTGAACCAGTTACGAATGCATGAGATGTAAAACTGTCTTTATTTAGAAATACCTTAGAACCGATCTCATCTGCATACATATGATGAATATCTCCAAAATTTATATTTTTACCTTTTTCTTTTTTTTGATTATATAAAACATTTCTTCCAAAAGCTGTACATTCAATAACTGGTATACCTGAAATAGATTTTTTAGGTAATCCCATATATATTGACAATTCCCTACCACTTACTAATGTTGATACTGTTGCAGATGTTTCATTTTCTCCTTCATCAGTAACATCAAATACCGGATGATTAAATGTTGCAAGATAAGGTAATAAACGTTCTGAATCTTTTTCATCCCAAATACTAATATGAGATGTCTCAACAGATGAATTATCTCCTTGAATGATTGATTTATAAGTACTAGCTACTGACAAGCAAGTTGTGTAATCCTCTGATAGAAAATAAACTCCACAATCAAACATACCATAATCTTCGCACTCATTAATTCTTTCGATTTGTAAATCTATTTTTTCTATTATAGATTTAATACTTCTATTTTCATACGTTATTTGAAGCCCTTCTCCATCAGATACACTCAATGCATTAGCTATAGAATTCTGTTCACTCAAAGATTTTGAGGTTCCTGCAGTTTTAGTGATTCCTTCAGAATCACTAGTATCCTCATGGTTACCTTTTGTATAGTGATAATCAGCTGTTGTATTAAAACCTATATTAAAGCGTTCAAAACCAAAAGTTGCATTTCCTCCTACGCTACCCCCAACAGAATGTGAACTATTGGTTCCCTTTGTAATTGTATGGGTATTTGTCTTTGCAATACTATCATTTATTGTATCTGTTACTCCTTTCATAATAGTATCAGTTATTGTTTTACTATTATTAGTATTTATTGAATATTCAGATTTCTCAAATGGCTTCAATGCTGAATACAATTCTTCATATCCTGCCCTTATATTCTGACGTTCTTTTCCTTCGATTGGATCAGCAATAATCATTACAGTACATGATTTCCCTTTTAATGAATCAACAAGTTTCTCTAGGCCTTGTACATATTTTGTATTTTCAACATATTCCGTATTCTTTAAAGCTGCCACTCCAGTAACTGCAGATACACAAAAATTCTTTTCAAAAATATTCTGAACAATTTCAATTCGTTCATCAGTATCAGTTATTTCTTCTATTTTACTGCCCGGAAAATTCGCCTCAAAATTCCTAATAAATGCTGTAATCTGCTTTTTTGGTACAAGAGAATCATGAGTTTTTTTGCAAACGGACCCTAGATAAATATCAATTTTTTGACCATCTGACTTCAAAAGCATTACTAAAGTAGCCGATTCATACATCGACGTTGCACAATAAGTAGTTGTAAGTTTATCCAAAATATTCTCATCTTTATCTAAAACTATCTGTGTAAGCTTCGTAAGCATAATATTAGTCCCGACTACACACACAGGATTCTCTATATTTTGTGCCTTATCAAATGAAATTTTATAAGAGGGTTTGTAAACAGGCCTTTTATCGATATCAGATATGTATTTCCTCATTACTACTTTATCAACTTGAATTAAAGTTTTATCAAGTTCCTTACGTGATAAACTTTCCATATTTTTTCTTTCCATACCTAATTATCTCCTTTAAGCTTTAAAATTTAAATAAGTACTATGTTTAATATGATTCTATAATATTATTTTTTAAAAAAATTGGTTTAATAGAAAAATATCTTTTTTAATTGTTTTCAAAAAGTTTTCGTTACTTTTTATATCAGTTAGTATTTTAAAGTTGATATTTATATCCTCCAGAATATTTAAAATTTCTTGTAATCTCTTCTCTGTTTCTGTTTTAAATTGTTGAATATCTAATCTGTATGCATCTTCCAACTTTTTAATATATTCATTAAATTTGTACTCATAGTTTTCACCTTTAGTTAATTCTTTTATTCGTTTTATAATTAAATTTGAAACAAATGCTTCAGTAAAAAAAGGAGATGTTGTTTTAATTATACCCATATCTTTTAAATAATTATCTAGTAAATCACCAGTATTCACTATCTGACATTTACTTATATTATTCATGTATTCGATTGAAAATGGAACATTATCTAATACACCAACTTCTTCAAAC
>ERZ773250.1646-NODE-1646-length-10887-cov-5.142633_pt1 | contig 10887 bp, 10 predicted proteins | sample MGYA00511258_ERZ773250 | MGnify/ENA primary metagenome ERZ773250 (study PRJEB29015, sample SAMEA2738164) | human oral metagenome | biome: human oral; feature: human-associated habitat; material: saliva | place: China | collected 2187 ... | reverse complement strand
GACTAGCCTTGTAGTCTTTTTTCAAAAAGTTTTCTAGAGTGAAATAGAGGAACAATCCTACCGGAATCAGTGACCAGAGATTGACATCCAAACTTGGCCATCCAACATAGCCGAAATACAATACAACCGCTGCTGCTATTAAAAATAGGATCCCCAATAATTTTTTCATTTTTTGTCTCCAATTTCTTTTTTAGAAACTTGAGTTGTCTGACATTGACGCTCACGTCCCTTACGAAAATCATTATAGCAGAGGATTTTTTCAGGAACAAGCCCTTTTGCCTATCCGGTCTATATCTCTGTCTAAGTGGTTGAATAGTAGTGATAAAAGAAAAGAAGCCCTAATGGACTTCTTTATTCTGCCGATTGCAGAGATAGAAATAACACTAATATACGTTGATTTATCAATACTTACAAGAATATCTGGTCAATTTTTGGTCAATTTTTTCTCAATCTTTTTTTCTTCTTTATTCAACCATCAAATCTCTAATTGTATCATATTCCTTATCAATCACCTCTTGCAATACGTGACCATAAGTCTTGATAAGTTGCTGAATATCTTTATGACCCATCAACTTTGCAACTACCCATATATCAACTCCTTGCGCCAATAAATATGATCCGTATGTATGCCTTCCTGAAGTCGCAGACATTTCTTGACTACCAATTCCAAGTTCTGATAAACAAACTCTTAAATATTTATTAAGACCAGCATTTGTAGGTATTCTATATCTTCTATCATAAAAAACTAAATCTTCTTTCTTTAATTCATCACGATCATACAGAACATTGGACTGCTCTTCTTTGAAATCTTTTAAAACTTGCAATAATTTATCATCAACAGGAATCTCTCTAACAGAAGTCTTTGTTTTTGGAGGAGTAAATTCTTGTCGATCTCCTGAAAATCTCCGATATGTTCTTATCGTTTTATTTTCAAAATCAATATCTGACCAACACACAGCCATTCCTTCGCCAACCCTAAAGCCCGTCTTAAATAAAAAATACAGCAAATAAGACATCACAGATTCACGATAATTAAATTTTGAACGTAAATGAGATAGCAACCCTTTATAGTCCGAAATACTATGAAGGTACTTATCCTCAATATCACCACCAGCCTGACCAAATATCTTTGCACCATCAGTAAAATCATTCATAACTAAGCCACTACGTTTACTGAATTTTACAACCGTTCTTATATCTGCATTTAATCGACTGACATGATCTTTAGTAACCTTTTCTCCGTACTCATTCAATCGAGTTTGATACTCCTTATGAGTAATTTGAACTGCTGGAATATCCGAAAAGATTTTTTCTATCATCTTTCCTCTAAAATGATAGCCGTCCTTCGTTGATTTTGCTTTTTCTGACGGTAAAATAACTAACTCATACCAATCTTTCCATAACTCATATAAACTAGCTTTACTATCAAATTTTGCTAAATAGTTAGATTGAAACAACTTACGCTCTTTCTCTTGCGCTTCATTCATTGCTTCACGCTTCGTCTTAAAACCTGAATTTGTCGCAACAACTTTTCCTTGCTTATCAAAAATCCGATAATCCCATAGTTTATTTTTTCCACGTTGTCTGTAACTTGCCACAATAACTCCTTTCTGAATGGCAATCATCACCACTCTATTATATCATTAACAGTATTTTTTGATAATTTTTATCAAAATATTCTCTTGTCTTTCTAGCTAAGAATCTATATGGTGAACCTTTACTCTTTGGATACAACACAAATCCTTCCTCACTTTGTTCAATATCCACCTCTTTTTTAATTGCAGGATTCAACAAAATATCATTTACTAATTTAGTCTTACTAATAGACAACAATTCCTCTACCTTGTCAATCGTCCACCATTGACCTACTTCTTCTTTTTGAATTAAGTCTAAATACTCAGAACGACTAATCAAAACCATATCAGAAGGAATCGGAACTTCAATATTAAACACTTGCTTTTGTAATTCCATTTCTTTTAAACTCCTAAAAATATAATTTCCGAACAAAATATCGATACCTGGTTGAATATTTTGACCTCAAATCCGAATCTTAACTCATATCCTGGTTTCTTTATGTTCTTTTTTATCCATAAAATGACAAAAAAAGGCAGGGTTGCCCCTACCTTATCATTCTTCTTCTAATTCAATTTACGTCGCCACCAAACAGTCGCAATAAATCCAATCAAGCCCCAAATCGTCGCAAAGATTGTACTTGCTGTTCCAGTATTTGGAAGAACTTTTAGCTGTCCTTCTTTATCCTTCAAAGCGATTGTACCGTCTTGCTGTTTCACAGCGCCAATTTCATAAGGTTCTTTTTCTTGATAGTCACCTTCACTTGTTTCAACAACTACCTTGCCTTGATTGGTAGAAACTACTTTATGACCTGTATTGGTTTCAATAGGCTGTTCCTTAATTTCTTCTTTGGTTACATTCAATGGCTGCGGAGTATCTTGTTCTTTTACTCCAACATTTTCTTCTGCCTTTTGTTTCTGCTCCTTAATTTCAGGAGTATCTTCTACAGTAGGCTTCTTATCTTCTTTTGGAGTTTCTTCTTTCGATTTGTCTGATTGAGTAGGTGAATCAACCACAATGCCTTTATTGTCCTTCTCCTGCTGTTTCTCAGAATCACCGCCCAAATCCAAATTATCATTCACTTTAGGTGCTGGTTTTTCTGCAGGCGCTTCTGATGACTTGTCTTTTTCCGTAGGTGTTACAACAATACCACCTGTTTTATCATCAATAGGCTTCTCACTTTCACCACCAATCACAACCGTTGACGACTTGTCTTCCTTTGGTTTCTCCTCCGTCGGTTTTGTTTCCGTTGATGGAGTTGCTACAATGCTTGTCGTATCATTTGCGACCTTACTATCACCACCAAGTGAAAGTGTATCTGCAAAAGTCGTCGTTGCCGAACTCAAGATAGCTACAGACAACAATGTTACTAATTTCTTATTCATATTTCTTCCTCTTTTCTATTTTCCAGTTACATATAAAAATTCTTTTGCCTGATCAGCAGTAAATACACGATAATTTGTGATTCCAGTACCTTGTCCACTTTGAACAAAGTTACATTCTGAAATCAGGATTGATCCATCATCTTTCACATCTTCTACGAAGGCTACATGACCATAATCAGGGTGACCGCCAGCTTGCCTTCCTTGAAAACTAACCGCTGAGTGCTTTGTCGGAGTATTCGTTACTTCATACCCTGACTTATGCGCCCAATCTTGACCATTTCCCATATATGGATCAAACTGTATTCCAAATTCTTTAGCTCGATTAAAGACATACCACGTACATTCCCCGTAAGGATAGGATTGAGTGATATAACCTTCCTTGGTGATTTCCTTGTCAATGGAGTAGCCGTTCGGTATCTCCATCGCAACAGCTCCAGGAGCAATATCTAAGCTACCAGCTATGGCATTTCCACTAGACGAGCCATCCGATTCAATCGTTCCCTTAAAGACTTCATACCACTTTTTGCTGTCCTTTTCCAGTTTTTCTAGCTTAGTCTGTCCGTCTGATAAAGAAACACCCTCATAATGTTCAGACCAATACTTGGCACTTTCAAAAGGGTCAGTTGCTTTTTGCATGTAGTCTTTTACTTTTTTATAGCCATGATTCAACTCATAAGACATCAATTCTAGTTGAACTGTACTATCTAACGTTCGAGAACTTGCATTCGCCCATCGATCACCATTGATTGTATTTCCATCCCAGCCTGACCATTGAAAGTATCCTGCAACTCCACCTGATGGATTCGTTAGTTTAGGATCAAAGTCACTTTCCCTTTCAGCATTTGCCAGAGAACCACTAGCACCCTCTAAAGTAAATTTTTCTTTTGAGAGTTGCCAGTTTAGAATTTTAATGACATCTTCTGCACGTTCGACAGAGATATTAGCTTTTTGAGCTACTTCTTGCGCTGTTAAACGTGTTCTCTTTCCAGTCGTACTACCTGATGAACCACCTGCAGAACTCGTAATCAGTCCACCAAGAAGAAGCATCAAAAACAAAAAAGAAAGCAGCGGTAGAAAAAAGCTAAGCAGGGCAAAGGTTCGTCTAGTCTTTTTCATCTACGTAGCTAACCTTTCTTGTAAACCAAGTCTACCTTTTTTCTTTTGTAGTTTGCGGATTCTTTCTTTGCGTTCCAAGCGCTTCAAAGATGGCAAATCATCCGTTGCCTTCCATACACCATTTTCAAATGTTCTTGCCTTTGGTGTATGCCCTTTTATTTCCTGCTTTCTGTACATATTTTCACGAACTCTATTTTTAAAAGTATCGTAATTTCCTTTATTTATTCTCTGTTTATTTTCATCTTTTTCTCCATAGTTTTTAAAATACTCAACTTTCATCTTGGCTCGGTCAAGCATTTCTCGTCTATGGGCTTTCCTCCATTCAACTTTTTTAGCACGTTTTATCTTACGAGCCATATAGTCATCGTTTTGAGGGATTTCCATTTTGGCTAGATTGCTTCTTTTTTCCAAGCGATTTTCATTCCAGTTTTCCAAGGGTTTTGCCTTGTCACCGACCCATCTTTGAGCATTATTTTTGGTGACTCTTGCTAAGGATTTGACCCGGTTAGGAACTCTATCTCCAACCTTCGTCGCAAATGTTTTTGCCCTTTGCAAGTTCATCCCATTTCCTAGACGTCCTAGTCGTCCTCTTGTCAAACTAGAAAGAGGATTTCCCTTGCCGTTCATAAAGGATAGCAGGTTGTCTCTATTCCTAAATAGCCAGTAAATCACAATACATTTCAAAAACGTTGCTACAAGGCCAGGTCCTCCGCCAAAATCTTCTATGTAACTTGACATATTTCCATAAATGATTGGAACAATGACACTTGCCAAACTGATAGCAGACGAAATCAACAAGAAAGAGATACCTTTTTTAGAAATACCACTAAAATAATGACTAAATTGTGGGAAAAGACTTAAAATTAAAGCAAATGGTGAAATCAACAACAATAGGGCATAAGAAAGCAAAATCACTACTCGACCTAACCCCATTGAAAGATACACAATACCGACTACAACAACATCAAAAATCGAGGTAAAAGCATAAGTGAACTTATCAGACCATTCATCAACCAAATTTTGACCTTTGACATCTTCTGTTTCGTTTTTGTCATTCTTTTTGGTCAGTGCTTTGATTTCTTTATCCGATAACTTGAAATTTCCTTTCCCTTCCTGATAGTTGGTCAAATCTTGAAAGTCTTCCTCTGAAAGATAATAATTTCCCTCACTATCTTTTTTTGAGTTCATGTTTTTATAAGCAGGGATAATCGTTGAGTTAAAATAGCTTTCAGCCATCGACGTATCTACAGTTCCCACCTTTTTCACAATCTCCGTCTGAAATTCTTTTGTAATTTCATCCGTAACATTATATAGATGAATAGGAAGATAACGCTCAGGACTGCCATTGATTGAAATTTTAGTGAAAAAACCACCAACGAGCGCAAAGACCAAACCAAGTTTCAAAGCTGTTTTGAAAACTTGTCCGCCTTTAACCCACACAGACAGAATATAGACAGCCATAAAGACACCTGCGATATATTTTGTCGTTGCTCCAAACAAAACAGAGAAAACAGCACTTGCCATTTCTACAACCTTGTTCAAGAAAGGCGATACATCCGTCATTTTTTCAACCGCAGATACTAAACTTACAATTATTCCAAACAAAAACTTAGAGAACCAGAAAATAGCTTGAACGACTTTATTTATCCAGTAATTCCCAACCTCACCAAGACCAAACAAACCTTTGTCAAAATAGACATAGCTGGTCAAGCGTTTCATTTTTGTCTTAAAATTGGCATAACTTAATTTTGTATTGGCTTTTTCTTCCTCTTCCTTCTTTTTCTTCTCTTCTTCTTGCTTTCTTTGAGTTTCCTTAACGCTATCAGCAACACCTTGATTGGCATTCGCACCGACAACATCCGAACTTCTTTTCAATGTATCATCAGCAATTTTTTCTAAAGGATCTTTATTTTCAGATGGACTAGGCTTAACAATACTAGAACTTGCACCTGTATTCCCACTATTGGGGAGCGTTAAGCCATCACCAGAACTAGATGAGCTTGTCGAAGAAGATTTATCCTTTACAAAAGCTGGAGTTTCAGATAATGTACCATTCGGAAGCGAAACTGTTCCTATATCCGCAAAAGCCAACAAAGGAAAGAGAATCGAGAGTAAAAAAACAATCAGAGCTAATTTCTTCTTCATCTTTTCTCCTTTACTAACCTGTAGACTTCAGATTCGTTGTAACAGTTTCAAACAATGGAGTTATCGAATCATATATTGTACCATCCACTGTAATTCTTTCTCTTCGACCAAAAACGTCCGAGAAGATACATTGACCCATCGTCTGATTTTCAACCCATGCTTTAGACAAATCATCTTCTTTGATTTTAAGATGTTCCAATATCGAAGACGTCTCACTATCTTCTGAGAAAGCAAAGACTGTTCCAAATCCTGTACCATCATCTTCAGTTGAAACATCTTTTACAGACTGAGTTACCAAAACCAAGAAATTATTAAACGAACGACCTGTACGCTTGATTCTCGCCAGCAATTGACGACCACTAGGGGTCAATAATATCTGCCACGCCTCATCCACATACAACAAGGTTTCTTGTGTTCTATCTCTTTCTCCAAAATCAGCACAAAAGAAAGTTAAACCATACATAACCGCAAGACTTCGTAATTGAGTATCTGTCATATCATCATAATTAGAAGTTTTAGGCATATCCAAGCCAGCGATTTCAAAAACCGTAATCTTATTGTCCGACTGCAAAGACTTATTAGAACCATCAGAGAAGCACAATTTCAACAAGGTATTTTCCCCCATTTTTGTCAAATAACGACCAATCCTTGCTACATCTTTATCTTTCTCCTCCTCAAAAGTCTTAAACAGATGTAACATTCCAACCGTTTCTCCATTTTGTTTTCTATCCCAAACCTTGTCAATATTTTCCAACAAGTAAGATTTCAATTGCTTAGAATCCTCTTTGTCTAAAACAGTCGAGACTAAAACCGAAGCAATTTCTGTCAACATTGTCTTTTCATCAATATAAGCGAACGGATCCAGAACTCCAATATTTCTATCTTCCTTCGCATTCAGCGTTACAAAGTTAATAGATTTAATATACTCCTGAACTTCCTCATGAATATTTTGTTCCTCATACTCCTTCAAAATCTTCATATACTGTTTTCTCACTTCAGTTTTAGGATCAATATAAACCGACTTGACTTTCAAGAAACTATTCAATGTAAATAACAATTTTGTAAGAAACGATTTCCCATTTCCAGTCTCTCCAGTAATAGCAACATGAGGATTATTAGTAATCTTATCCTTAATCCCCATTTTATTCGCCTGAAGCAAATTTGAAAAGACTAGACGATTACTTGCTTGTAAGGCTGCCATAAAGTCACCACCCCAACTCGCAGTTTCATTATCTATTCGAGCAATAGGAAAACCAACCTTATTTCCCACCTCTTTCGTGACAAAAAACATATTCTGACAGAAACCTTCCAAAGAAGTATATTGCACATAACTTTCACGTTTTTTATCAAACAATTCTGTAAAGCGACCTTTGTAAAAAAGATACAATCTATCAGCATAACCTCTTGCAAGAGAACCTCCCAAGTTAGCTATAAGCTTACTCAAAATATCATATCTTTCTTCAATCTCATCTTCATCATCGCCAGTCACAACCAAGAAATGGAGAAATTCAACCATTTTTTCTTTACTTTCAACCTTTTCTTGATAGTCAACTAAGGTTTCATGAGCTTCTAATACTTCTAAACGTTGAACATCACCATCTTCCTCAATTTCAGCAACCACATTCTCCAAATTTTTGCGTTTATTTCTTGCTTTTTTGTTAGAAGACGATACACCTTTATCCGCTGAGAAGGCAACTTTATAGATACTTTCTACAGGAAAATTTAGCATCTGTAATTCTTCTTGTAGATGAATCGAAGATACATTTTGAGGATAGTCCACAATTGGAAAACAAGCAACCAAATTATCATCATCTTTATTCTCCAAACGCAACACTTTATGATTCTCAAAATAAATATTTGTATCATCGATATTATCGATACAATTCTTAATTGCATTTACTTCTGTTTCCTTATCATAAAATTGACCTCGTAAGAATTGTAAACGAGCTAAAAACTCCAGCTCCGTTTTTTCAACTTCACGAACCCTCAATTTATGCAAAGCTTTTTTTAAAACCTTCTTTTTCAGTTGCCAATCCTCATACCAATTTAGAGGAGGTAATTCACCCAGCCCCAACAAATTCAACGTTTCTTTTTTGTAGAAAGAAACGCTGTCTTTCAAAGTCGAAACTAGGTCTGGACTGATATTGTTTGACTTCAATGGAACAGAGATATAATGCTTGTACTCAAACAGGAACTCTATCTCATCTTCAATCTTTTCTTGCAGGGTATCCATCATCAAATTTGCTAAAGGAGCTGTACCACTATCTTGGTCAATATCTTGACGCAAGAGTTCAAATCGCTCATACAAATCTATTGGGATAGGAATTGTATGCAATTCAAAGTCACCATAGACCGATATTTGACTAAAAGCTGAAAAAGCGGTTTGTTTAAACCGCTCACGTCCCCTCTTGTCTATCGTAACCAAAACCTCACTAGGAACTTCAAAAACTGCAAAAACACCACCATTTTTACGTAATATCAAACTGTCCGCAAAGTCCCAGTAATTACTCGTAATTTCCACGATAAATCCTTTCTATTTTTACATATCGTTTACCTTTATTTATATAATACTTTTTACCGTATCTCCCATAATGCCAAAAATAAAAAATGTAATCACGAAGATAAATCACTATCGTTTTACCATCAATTTTATTATTAGTCAGAATTTTCCCCAATTGCCAGCCTAAAGCAGAACCAATAACTAAGCACCAACCCCACTCAAGAAGACCTACTGACATCAAGAGAAAAAAGAAAATCGGGGTAAAAAAGATAAAATATAACAAAGTTGACATCTCAACTGCAAAAGGCAAACTAAAATTATCCGATAACTCTTTTACAAATATAGGTTGGTCAAAACCACGCTTATACGAAAATAATTGTTTCTCTTCTTTTTCCATAGCTTACTTGAAAACTTCTAAAAATTTATTAAATAAAGTCGCAGGAGCTTTCAATACAGTTTCTGGACTTAACAAGAACCATAAAATTAAAGCACCCGTCAAAATGGATACCAAAATCCCCCAAGTCTTTCCTTCTCTCCAAGCTCGAATGGCTTTACTAAATACAAACAATCCAATCAAAGGAACACCCAACTTATCAACTAAATACTGAAAAAAACTCATTTATCTCATTCTCCTTAATTTTCTTTTTTATCCTTCTTCGCATAATCAAATGGAATCTGATGCTCCATTTTATCTACAAAATAACTATCTTTATCTTTCCTCAACTCGAAAGAAAAATTCTCACTATGACTTGTACCCAAAATATCAAAGGTAACTTGCACATAAGCTAGTGTCTTATCACTACCTTTTACAAAATAGGTATAGTCAATACTTTTAACAGTTGCTCCACCAATTGTTTTGATATTTTTTGAGATTAAGTCAAGATTCGATTGACTGCTTGTATAATTCTTAAAAAACAATTCAATAAAAGCAACCAAATCTTTTCTGTCATTTTCACTCAGACCATCATTTGCCGTTAAAATCAGTTGTTTTTCTTTGTCAACCTCCTGACTCTTAAAGTCTGTAACAGGGGCAAACCAAGGCAAACCATCAACATAATAGCGACCGTCTTTTTCAACGTATGGGATTGAAAACTCGATTGATACACGTTGAACTTTATTATCAACCTTTGTATCATAAGTCACTGCATAAACTGCAACTCCATCTTTCGCCATCAGCAAACGACCACTCACAATAGTCATATCTTGTTTTGATTGCCCTTGATTTTTAACACTAGGCGGTGTTCCATAGAATTCATTCAAACGCTTTGCGTTTTCTTCACTATCCTTCTCACCTGCCTTGTAAGTGAAATAATAGCTTACATAACTATCCAAAAATTGCTCCAACCGTCTATCAATTTCACTATTATCTACTTTAGCAATCTGATTCTTTTCAAATTCCTTCACTTTAGATATATTCTTAATTGATAAAACTCCAGCAGCAACCACAAAAACTACAAAACCAATCAATAAAGAGCCAAAAACTAAATTCGCACCCTTTTGATTGATTTTCTTAGGAGTGTATACTTTCTTATCAGAAAGTTTCTTTAACCTTTCTTGATTTTTTTCTCTTTTTTTAAATTTTCTTATCATTTCAAATAAATTACCTCAATTTTCTTCTTTACTCCTTATTTTCTACTTTCTTCAAAAATCAAAGATTAACCTTTCTATAAAATCCCTGGGGAGTATTTAAAATTTCTCCTTGATCCACAAATCCCTGAAAAGCTATTACCCAACTTCCAGTCTCACAGATATAATTGACAACAGATTGATAATCTAATTCTTTTGTTACTTCAAAGAAAGTTTGCGCTTCATCTTTAGAACAAAATCTATAATATGTAATCACAATTTGAGTTACAGGTACATAACGCTGTAATTGAAATTTCACAACGAACTCATCACCATCATACAACTCCAATACCGCCTTCTTAAGTAAATAAACTTCGTCCAGCGACATGATTTTATCAACTTCCCAATCCGTAATACCACAAATGAAAAAGCTATCCCTATCAATTCCTCTTTCATTCATTCTTTCAAGAACCTGTTCTCGACTATACTTCATAATATCTAACTCACAAAGATAATCGAAATTGCCTTCATTCAAAACCCTGATATTCGCTATCATCTTGATACAAAGTAACCTTTATCTACAAAGCTACCACCTTCTTCTAA
>ERZ773250.1644-NODE-1644-length-10896-cov-4.712111_pt1 | contig 10896 bp, 10 predicted proteins | sample MGYA00511258_ERZ773250 | MGnify/ENA primary metagenome ERZ773250 (study PRJEB29015, sample SAMEA2738164) | human oral metagenome | biome: human oral; feature: human-associated habitat; material: saliva | place: China | collected 2187 ... | reverse complement strand
CCGAACACAGAAGTTAAGCTCTTTAGCGTCGAATGTAGTTGGGTTTACGCCCTGCAAGACTAGAACGTTGCCAGGCAACAGAGAGAACCTTCCATCCGGAAGGTTCTTTTTTAATACAAGTAACTTACTTTTATTTTGATTTTATTGAAGAAATGGAGTATTATAATAATATACTTTAGGAGGGTTGGGAATGTTTTATTTGGAAGATGAAAAAACGCTAGTTTTAACTGGTGAAAATAAGAAAGATATATTAAATGCATTAAGAAAAATTAACTACGTTTCTAATGATAAAAATATTAAGGTTGCATATATTAAAATTTTAGCAAAAGTATTAGAATTTAATAAGGCAATAGAAATGTATTATCATTCACAAAATCCATCTTTTAATGAGGTTTTCAAAGAAAGATTAGAGAATTTAGATAATAGTCGCGAGGAATTTGCGAGAATAAAAGCAGAATTAAAAGGATTTTTTGATGACGAAAATTATGATAAAGATGTTGAAGAAGAATTCAATGATATTTTATTAAGAATAGAAGGAAGAACTGCTATTCTATTTGAAGATGAAGAAGAATATAGATTTAACAATTACTTGATTACACTAATTAATGATAAGAAATTGGAAGAATTTATCTGGTTAAATACATTATATAATATTTATAAAGAAGGTAAGAGTCTAAACTCTATAATAAAAGATTATTGTGAATTAAATGATATAGAGTTTGCTGATTTGTATAAAATTTATTTATTCGTTACAGACTATAATATAAATAAACTATTATTAAAGAATGAGTCAAAAATAATTAATAATGAGTATTTAGAGAACTTTGAATCATTCTTCAACTATATGTATGAGTTAATTGATGACCTTAGAACATTTGTGGCTAAAAAAGATAAGAAAAATATTTTAAGTTTTTCTACTAAAATAGATAGTTATACTAATGTAACAACACCATCTAAAGAAGAATTTTTGAGTAGTGTATATAAAGTATTTAATTTCTTAAGAACATTATATGAGAATGATAATGCTAAGTTGTTGTTAGATAATATTTATCCAATATTAGTAAAATCATTTTTTGCACCACTGAGAAATGATGATAAAATAAAATATGATTATAATCCTGAATTTATCTTTGCCTTAGAATATACTCAAATTATTATAGAAGTAATGGATGAAAATAATGAAAGATAAAGTATTTCAAAAAGATTTTTACTGCGTATATAATGATTATAATGTTTCCCTAAGAACAACTGAATTAAACTTACTATACTTACCTTTAGTAGGCTCTGATGCAGTCAAGTTATACCAATTTTTGGGAAGCAAAATGATTGGAGATACAAATTTATCAAAGAATTATTTACATTATGATATTTTTGATAATTTAGCATTAGATGTTAATAAATTTATAATCGCTCGTAAAAAATTAGAAGCTATTGGTTTATTACAATCATTTTATATAAATAATTCATCAGGGAAACAGTACGTTTATAAAATAAAAGAAGCACTAAGCTTCTTTGAATTTTTTAACACACCTATTTTGTGTCAATTATTAGAAAATACTATAGGAAATAGTGAATATAATGAAATAAAAACTTATTATTCTTTTGATAAGGTTAGTTTTAACAATTTTGAAGAATTAACCGTTAAATTTTCAGATATTTATAACTTGGAGAATTTAGATAGCTATGAATCTGGTTTTACCAAAACAGACTTAGCTTCTGGTCCGAATTTTGATGAATATTTCTTTGATTTTTCAAAGCTAAATTATTATTTAGCTAATAGTTATTTATCAGAAGTAATTGAGAAAAGTAATATTAAAAATAATATTTTAGGATTAGCGCATCTATATAAAGTAACACCTTCAGATATGGCAAAAGCAATAGAAAAAGTTGCTGATGTAAATGCTGGGGAGAGTACACTAAATGTAGAGAAGTTAAAAAATTATTTAACTCAGCTTTATGTAAATGTTAGAAAACAAGAAGTTCCAACTTTAGATAAGATGTTAAATAAAAAATTAGTAGAAGAAGAGAAAGAACAACTTACAGAAGAAGATAAATTTATACGAGAAGTAGACAATATAGATTATATAACCTATTTAAATAAGCAAAAAGGCTTAGTTTTATCTAATGTTGATGCAAGAAATATTACTGAGATTCAGGAAAAATATAACTTTCCAACAGGTGTTTTAAATATTTTGTTAGAGTATTCTATAAATACTAGTAATAGTTCAGGATTACCACATAAAAATTATATAGATAAAATTGCTAGTAGTTGGCAAAGTCAACGATTATTAGGAGCAAAAGATGCTATCGAATTTGTTAGAAAATCACGTAATATGAGGACTGTTAGAAAAAATGTTGAAAAAGCAGCATCAGTATGGAACTCAAATACTAATAGGAAGGTTTATAAGGCGCCTTTCCCAGAATATTTAAAACAACAGATGGAGAATATTTCTACAATGAAATCATCGCAGAATCGTGTTATTACCCAAGAAGACGAAGATGCGTATAATGAGATGATGAAAGAACTTACAAGGAAGAAGGACACATAATGAAAAAATTATCTAGTGTTATGTCTATGAATACAGAGAATACTTATGAAAAGTTTATATCTGAAAAAGTATTGAAAGATCCAGAAATTATAAAGTTTATTCAAGAAAATAATTTTACACGTGAAAATATAGACGAGAATTTGGAAAAATTTTATCAATATTATATTTCAAAAGATTCCGACTTAAATATCGAACATAAACCTAAACTGATAATTGATGAAAAAAGAGTTAATATAGTATATTCAGAAACATATGAATATAAGAATAAAAGGCTAGGACAAGAACTTAATAATAGAATTAAAACAGAATTTATACCTAAAAAAGTACTTACATATACATTTCAAAACTTATCAAAAAGTAAGGAAAAAGGGCATCTTGCAACTGAAATAATAAAGACATGTAAAAATATTTTAGATGGTCAAGCTAAAAAAGGAGTATATATATATGGCCCAACAGGGATGGGGAAAACTTATTTAATGGGCTGTATTTATAATTACCTAAAAGAACAAGGGAAAGAGCCCACTATCTTATATTATCCGGAATTTATAAGAAAGATAAAAAGTAAAATAAGTTCTAATAATTATGATCAATATATAGATTTAGTTAGAGCGGATGAAATTTTAATCATAGATGATATAGGAGCTGAAAATATTACTGAATTCATTCGTGATGAAGTTTTAGGCCCGATTATAAATTATAGAGAGGCAGAAAATTTACCAACGTTTTTCTCGTCAAACTTAAGTCTAGATGACTTAGCTGAATTATTAGCTAACTCAAGAAATTCAGTTGATCAAACGAAATCCTTACGAATTATACAACGTATAAAATCTTTAAGCACTGTGCACTTTTTGAATGGTGATAATGAGCGTGAATATAATAATTAAATATAGATAAAAAAATGTCGAATAACATATAGTTATTCGACATTTTTTATTTTTAAGAGGGAAAACTATTAAATTTAGAATATAATTATAAAGCCTTATTTAATAAGGTTTTATAATCATAAAAAGATATTTCTAAAAAAATAATAAAAAAAAACAATTATTTTTCTCAAAATAGTGGAAAAAAGTGGGGAAATGTGGTAAATTATAGAAGTAAGGTGGTGAGAGTAGTGTTTATAGGTCAATACAATAATAAAATGGATGCTAAGGGAAGGCTTAGTATACCAATAAAATTCAGAGATGAATTAGGTGAAAAATTTATTATAACAAGAGGTCTGGACTCTTGTTTATTTGGCTATTCACTACAAGAGTGGCAAAAAGTGGAAAGTAAAATAAAATCACTACCTATTACTAAGAAAAATGCACGTACTTTCCAACGTTTTTTCTTTTCAGGGGCTACGGAAGTAGAGATAGATAAACAAGGAAGAATAAATATTCCTAATGCTTTAATAGAACATGCATTTTTAAATAAAGAGTGTGTAGTAAATGGTTTATCTAATAGAATAGAAATTTGGGATAAAGCTCACTGGGAAGATCTTCTTCTTGAAAGTGAAGCTAGTGTTGAGGAAATAGCAGAAGAATTAGAAGATTTTGACTTTTAGGATGGATGAGAAATGTTTAAACATTACAGTGTATTATTAAACGAAGCTGTTGCTGGATTAAATATAAAAGAAAATGGTGTATACGTAGATTGCACTTTAGGTGGAGCAGGGCATAGTTTAGAAATTTTAAAACAATTAACTGATGGAAAGCTATATGCTTTTGATCAAGACAGCGTTGCGTTAGAAAATGCAAAAGATAAATTAAAAGATTATGCAGATAAGGTTGTCTTTATAAAATCTAATTTTAAAAACTTGAGAGAAAAGTTACTAGAGCACGGTGTTACAGAAGTAGATGGAGTGCTTTATGACTTGGGAGTATCTTCTCCACAATTAGACACTCCAGAAAGAGGATTTAGCTATAATTATGATACAAGATTAGATATGCGTATGGATACTGATGCTCAAATAAGTGCGTATGAAATCGTAAATGAATATGATCATAGTGATTTAGTAAAAATATTTTATCGCTATGGTGAAGAAAAATTTTCTAAGCAAATAGCTAGAAATATAGAAAAAAAACGAGAAGTAAAGCCAATAGAAACAACTTTTGAATTAGTTGATATAATAAAAGAATCTATACCAGCAGCCAAGAGGAGAACTGGTGGACATCCAGCAAAAAGAGTTTTTCAAGCGATAAGAATAGCTGTAAATAATGAACTGTCAGTTTTTGAAGATTCATTAGAACAAGCAATAGATATTGTAAAAAAAGATGGTAGAATATCAGTTATCACTTTTCATTCACTAGAGGATAGAATATGCAAACAAATATTCAATTCGTATGCAAAAAGAAAAGATATTCCTAAGAATCTTCCAATATTACCAGAAGAAAGTTTGGCTAAATTAAAAATCATAACAAGAAAACCAATTTATCCAACGGATAAAGAGTTAGAAGAAAATAATAGATCACGTAGTGCAAAGTTACGAATAGCAGAAGTACAAATGAAAGAGTAGGAAAAGGTTAATGGCAACGTTAAAAGTATATAGCAATGAATATGGAGTAAGAAAAGTTCAGGAAAAGGTAAAATTTAATTTTTTAGAAAAAGCAGGATATGGTGTTTTTGTAGGAGTTATTTTACTTGCTAACGTAGTTATGTTAAACTATAAAGGAGAACTTTACTCATTAAGAAGCACTCAGCAAAAAAATGATGTAATAATTTCAGAAAAACAAAAAGATAATAATGAGCAAAAGGTTATTATAAACGATTTGTCTTCATATGAAAGGGTTAAAAAAATAGCTGAGACTATGGGTATGAAAACTCAAAAAGACAATATAAAGGTAGTGAGATAATTGAAAAAACTTTTTAGGAAACTATTTACTTTGAAGTTTATGGAAGATAGAAAAAGTTTAGAAAAAAAAGATTATATTTCAAGGGAAAGAACAAAAATAGTATTTCTTCTAATTTTTGTTTTTTTCTTTGTATGGGTAGTTATTATTAATATAGGCCAAATGATGCTTATTGGTACTGTTAGAGGCCAAAATCTATCTGAACTTGCGGATAAGAAATATAAAATAGATACGAGTTTACAACCTAAAAGAGGGAAAATATTTGATAGGAATGGTAATATATTGGCAGACAATATAGAATCATACAAGCTTGTTGCTGTTGTATCTGATAAAGCTACAGAAGATGAAAGAAATCCTCGTCATGTAGTGGATGTAGATAAGACTGCTGATGAGCTATCTAATTTTATTAAATTAGAGAAAAGTAAGATAAAAGAGATATTATTAAAACAAGGTGTTTACCAGGTAGAGTTTGGTACAGCTGGAAAAGATATAAGTATTGAGAATAAGAAAAAAATAGAAGCATTAAATTTACCAGGAATACAGTTTATAGCAACAACGAAAAGGTATTATCCAAATGGCAGTATGTTAGGGAACTTTTTAGGATTTGCTCAAAATTCTCCAGATAGTGATTTAATAACAGGTCGCTTAGGAATAGAAAAAACATTTGATTACTATTTAAGGGGAAAAGAAGGTCACATAACATATGCAAAAGATGCATGGGGTAAAATAGTTTCTAATATTCCGAAAGTCGAAATTAATCCAGTTGATGGTGCAGATATTTACTTAACTATAGATAAAAATATTCAAGGATTTATAGATAATACTTTAAAAGATATCCATGATAAATATGAGCCGGAAAGTGCATTTGCAATAGCTGTAAGTGCTAAAACTGGAGAAATTTTAGGGTTAGGACAAACTCCAGCTTTTAATCCGAATACTCAAGAAAATTTGGAGAAAGCATGGGCGAATATATTCTATAATTCAGCATATGAGCCTGGATCTACTCTAAAGACGTTCTCAATGTCGTTAATGGTAGAAAATAATATCTATAATCCAAATGCATATTATAAATCTGGTTCATATAGAGTAGAAGACGCTACTATTTATGACTGGAATAAAACGGGATGGGGAACTATTACACAACGACACGGTTTCCAACAATCATCAAATACATTAATGCTTACTCTATTAGAAGGTTTAGGTAGAGAAAAATTAAAAACAGGATTAGAAAGTTTCGGATTTGGTAAAAGTACAAATTCTTTATATGGGAATGAGGCAACTGGGGATTTAGTATTTAATAATAAAGTATCAGCCTCAACTACGGTGTTCGGTCAAGGTAGTACGGTTACTGCTATGCAAATGGTTCAAGCAGAAACAGCTATCTTGAATGATGGACAGATGTTATTGCCATATTTTCTGCAAAGAGTACATGATAAAACATTAGATAAAGATGTTAATATAGGTAAAAAAACTGTTGTTGGAACACCAATTTCAAAAACTACAGCAGAAAAAATGAAAGAAGAACTTTATGGTGTAGTTAATGGAGAATGGGCTACAGGAGGTAAGCGATATTCTATAGAAAATTATAGTGTTTCTGGGAAAACAGGAACAGCCGAAGTCGTTGATCCAAAAACAGGAACATATTATAAGAGTCCATATAAAGTAATGCACTCATTTATAGGGTATGCACCAAGTGAAAATCCTAAAGTGATTTTATATGTAGGAATGAAACTTCCAAATAAAAAACTTGCTGAAAGTTCTGCTAATGGGGCATCAGAGATATTTAAACCTATAATGCAAAATATATTAAATTACTTGAATGTTAAAAAAACAAGTAGTGATGAAAATCTTCAAAATTATATGATGGATAATTTCCAAGGGAAAAATATTAATGAAGTTATTTCAAAATTATCTACACAAACAAAAAATATAGTAGTTATAGGCTCGGGAGATGAAGTATTGGGACAATTTCCTTCTCAAGGGAATATATTGAAGAAAGATGATAAAGTATTTTTATTGAGTTCAAATGAAAATATGATATTGCCTAATTTTTTAGGATGGTCTAAAGCTGATGTTTTAAATTATGCTGAGTTAGCTGGTTTAAATATAGAAACCGAAGGAAATGGTTATGTAAAACAACAATCAGTACCAGCTAGAAGAATAGTGAAAAAAGGGGATAATATAAAAATAAAATTTAGTTAGGAGAACGAAATGGGTAATTCAAGTATAATAATTGCTATATCGTTATTGCTAGTGGCATTTTTGCTAACTGCAGTGATGCTACCGAAATTAATAAAATATTTACATTATCTTAAATTTGGTCAAGAAATAAGACAGGAAGGTCCACAGAGTCATATTCATAAAAAGGGTACTCCGACAATGGGAGGAATTTCATTTATCCTGGCAATTGTTGTGGCTCTTATAATAGCTATGTTTTTAAATAGCGAAAATATAAAATATTATTTATTATTCATTTATACGACAGTGTCATTTGCAATAATTGGTTATATAGATGATATGTTAATAGTTGTAAAAAAGAAAAATGATGGTTTATCACCAAGAAAAAAATTATTATTGCAAATAGTATTTTCATTAATATTTTATATTTTAGTATCATTAGTATATGATAATGTCAACTTTATAGAAATACCAATAATTAATTATCAGCTAAATATTTCTTATTTATATTTGTTATTTGTTATATTTTGGCAGACAGGATTTTCGAATGCAGTTAATTTAACAGATGGGCTAGATGGTCTAGCTACAAGTGTAACGATAATAACAACCAGTACATTTGCGCTATTGGCGTATAAAGAAAATAATTTTCCAGTGTTAGTATTCTGTTTGGCTATTGTTGGTGCGCTATTAGGATTTTTATTATTTAACAAAAAGCCTGCAAAAATTTTTATGGGAGATACAGGTTCTCTTGCATTAGGTGGAATTTTAGCAGCTATATCAATAATATTACATAAGGAAATAGCATTCTTATTTATTGGACTAGTGTATATTTTAGAAACATTATCAGTAATTATTCAAGTAGCTTATTTTAAAAAGACAGGTAAACGAATCTTTAAGATGTCGCCATTGCATCATCATTTTGAATTGACAGGATATGGTGAAGTGAAAACAGTATATATATTTGTGGCTATTGCATTAATATCATCAGCCATAGGGTATTTTATAGGGGTAATATAAAATGATTGATTTAGAAAATAAAAGAATATTAGTATTAGGTTTTGCAAGAAGTGGATATTCAACTGCAAAAATTTTAAAAAAACAGGGTTATAATGTTAAGTTAAATGCTTATGATGATTTAAGTGAGGATAAGAAAGCACAAGAATTAAGAGATTTAGGAATAGAAATAATTGACGGCGGGCATCCCCTTGAATTATTGGAGGAAGTGGACTTAATAGTAAAAAATCCAGGAATAAAATATCAAATAGAATTTCTACAAAAAGCATTAGAAAAAGGAATTGATATTATAACAGAAATAGAATTAGCCAATACGTTATTTTCTATTGATATGATTGCTATAACCGGAACTAATGGTAAAACAACCACAACACAAATGACTTATGATATATTGAAAAAAACTAATAAAGACGTATATCTAGCTGGGAATATTGGTTATCCAAGTATAGAAGTGGCATATAACCATCCTAAAGCACTAATTGTTACAGAAGTGTCATCATTTCAATTAGAGGGTACTAAATATTTTAAACCAAGTATAGCGGCGATAACTAACCTAGGAATAGGTCATTTAGATTATCATGGAAGTTTAGTAAACTATCAAAATGCTAAGAAAAAAATATATGTAAATCAAACCAAAGATGATTTCTTAATTATAAATATAAAAGAAAAAGAAAAGTATAATTTAGATAAAATTAAGGCTACTATAATTTTCTATGATACAAAAGAAAATATAAGCGCAGATGTATATATTAAAGAAAATATAGTAATGTTTAGAGAAACGGAGTTATTTGATAGTACAAAACTTAAACTACCAGGTATGCATAATGTTGAAAATGCAATAAATGCAGCTATTATTTCTTATTTAAAAGGTGCAAGTACAGATGCTATTCAACAAGTACTGTATAATTTTAGTGGAGTTAAGCATAGATTGCAATATGTAGGAGAATACAAAGGTGTAAAATATTACAATGACTCTAAAGCAACTAATCCAGTAGCAACAACAACCGCGTTATCAGGATTTGATAAAAATATTATCTTGATTTGCGGTGGAAAAGATAGAGGAATAGATTTTAAAGAGTTAATCCCATATCTAAGTAAAATAAAAGTTATGGTTGTAGTAGGAGAAAGTAAAGAATTATTATATAGTTTAGCAATTCAGCATAATGTAAAATGTTTTAAAGCCATAAAAGTTGCAGATGCTACTAAGTTAGCTAGCAGTTTAGCAGAAAACGGAGATACAGTGTTACTATCACCAGCCTGTGCATCATGGGATCAATATAAGTGTTTTGAAGATCGCGGTGACGAATTTATTACTATGTTTGAGAAAATTAGCAGTGGGGTTTAATCGCGTATGAATGAAAAGAACAAAAAACTGCTTTCGAAAATTAATAATGATAAGCGAAAAAGTTCATTGGAGAAAATAAAAAAGAAAAAAAGAAGAGAACTATTTTTAATATTATTTTTATTTTTTCTTGTACTTTCAAGTATTGGGTTTATGTTTAGTGGGTATGTGAAACTTAAAACAATTAATGTTTCTGGAGCAAACCAAATAACTAAAGAAGAAATTTTAGCAGCAGGTAATATAAATTCAAATTTAAAAACTTGGACTATCAAGGATGATGAAGTAAAAAATAATATTAAAAATAAGTATAATATTTTTAAAGATGTTAGTGTAAAAAGTACATTTCCTTCTAAAATTGAAATAAAAGTAGAAGAGTACAGACTTATTGCTAAAAATAAGAAAGCAGATGGTCAGTTAGACATAATTATGGAAAATGGGAAAATATACAATGGTGATGTTAGAAATAATTATAATCTGCCTATATTAGAAAATTTCAAAGAAGATGAAAATAAATTAAAAGAAGTTTATAAGAATCTATTGGAATTAAAACAGGAAATATTAATTCAGATATCAGAAATTATTAATGAAGATGATGGTAATCTTACAATTTATATGAATGATGGTCAAAAAATAAGGGTTTTAAGAGCAAATTTCTCGAACAAGCTTAATTATTATGACGAAATATCAAAATACATTGAGGATAAGAAAAATACGACATTAAACCTAATCAATGGGGCATATTTAGAAACGGCAAAAAGTGAAAAACAACGATCGCAAAATATAAAAAATATATTAGCTAGAAATGGATCAGATATTAATAATGGTGATAAAGAAAAATCACAAAATAAAGAAGGTAATTCTTCTAAAAATGTAACACAAAATCGTTCAATTAGTCCACAAAACAATAATGGGTTAACCAATCAAACAAATAAAAGAAAAAATGCTTAGTAAAAATAATGTCCAATTTGTGGATAAAGTTAAAGAT
>ERZ773250.1643-NODE-1643-length-10900-cov-4.557308_pt1 | contig 10900 bp, 6 predicted proteins | sample MGYA00511258_ERZ773250 | MGnify/ENA primary metagenome ERZ773250 (study PRJEB29015, sample SAMEA2738164) | human oral metagenome | biome: human oral; feature: human-associated habitat; material: saliva | place: China | collected 2187 ... | reverse complement strand
TACGTATTGACTAAAGAAGAAGGTGGCCGTCATACTCCATTCTTCTCCAACTACCGTCCACAATTCTACTTCCGTACAACTGACGTAACTGGCGTTATCAACTTACCAGAAGGTACAGAAATGTGTATGCCTGGCGATAACATCACTATGAACATCGAGCTTATCACTCCAATCGCTATTGAAGAAGGTTTACGTTTCGCGATCCGCGAAGGTGGCCATACAGTAGGCGCTGGTGTTGTTACAGCTATCGAAGCATAATTGAATCCTAGATTCTAAATATGAAAAGCGACCGTAAGGTCGCTTTTTTGTTGCCATAGGCACAGCATATGAGCTTATTGTATAGTATAATTAAAACATATAAATTGATAATTTCTATCATATATAAGTTGAGAGATATCGTATATAATGGTAGTAGCCATATTAGTGTAAGAGATATCTACCCTATTAAAGATAAAGTGATAAGGAGGGTTCTATGAGTACAATCTCAACAATGCCTGTTTCTATGGAGGGCTGGCAAGAGGAGCAACAGTCTTGGAATCAAACGTCTAAGTTCTTTGTGAATATGCATAAACGTGAGGATCGTGTGGCCCAAGTGGTGGATTTTGTAAGGCGATTACAAGAATTAGGTATCCATCCAGCAGAAGGAGAAACCGCGCTTGATGTAGGCTGTGGTACTGGTGACTATGCCATGGGACTCGCTCGTAATGGGGTGAAAGTAACTGGTGTCGATCTTTCTACGGGCATGCTAGAAGGTGGTAAAGCAATTAGTGAAAGTGAAGGGCTTTCACTAGATTTATGGTTAGGACCATGGTCCGAAGAGGCACGGCAAGCCTTGGAATGGGATAAGCAATTCGATTTGGTATACAGCATTTTCTGTCCTATTATGTCAGACACAGCGAACCTACATGCCTTACATCGGGCTAGTCGTAAGCATTGCTTGTGTATTATGTTTGCCGATCGAAAGGATGAATACTTAGATGCCATCTATTCCGAGCGATATGGTGTAAGTGGAAGTCCATGGGAATCTATGCTACAAGATTGCTTGGGCACAATTAACAAAATTGGAAAAGATGTAAACATTACTTACAAAACGGTAGAAGAAGTAGAAACTTTAACCGTCGATGAGGCGGTGGATTATTTCTGTTTACGAGTACATCGCAAGGTGGGCGGTGATTTAGAAGTTATCAAACAAGAAATTCGTGAATTTTTAGCGGAGAAAGCTGTAGATGGCAAATTAGAAAACCACACAACGGATACTATTGCGTGGATTTCTTGGCGTGTCTAATTTTCTGCACTTGTAAGATACAGAATTTGCAGGGATACAATAGCATATGCATAATCTATAGGGATATACGTACTTTACCAGCATAAACATAGTGTTCAAGAATGCTAGCTCGATCGTTATAGATAGAATACATAATCGTATAGTATCTATATAACAATAAAAGACTGTAAACACATGGGAATATAGCCCTGAGTTTACAGTCTTTTGTGTTGTCAGTTACGATGAACTGTAGTCGTAAAAATGATATTGGACATATGCCAATCTATTGTATAGTAATATTCTTAAGAATCTTGAGATAAAGCTTCGCTACGTTCTACGAACTTACGCAAACTACCATATCCTTCTTCCTCAAGTTTTTCTAAAGGAATAAAACGCAAGGCAGCTCCGTTGATACAATAGCGGAGACCTCCCATAGATTGAGGCCCATCTTCAAAGACATGCCCTAAATGAGCATCGCCAATGCGACTGCGCACTTCAATGCGACGGTGTCCTAAACTATCATCATGATAGTAACGAATCACATCGCTGTTGATAGGCTGCGCAAAGCTAGGCCAACCGCAACCAGAGTCAAACTTTTGAGCAGAGATAAAAAGAGGCTCTCCAGAGGTAACATCTACATAGATACCGGGACGAAACTCATCTGTATATCCATGAGAGAAAGGGCGCTCTGTAGCACTCTGTTGTGTCACAGAATAGGCTAAATCGCTGAGTTCTTCTCGTAAAACGGAGTCAGATTTTCGTTCGTAGTCGCTTTCATCAATCAAAGGTTCATAAGCTTTGGACACATTAATATGACAATAGCCATTTGGATTTTTTTCTAAATAATCTTGGTGATAGGTTTCAGCTGGATAAAAGGATGCTAGCGGTAAGACTTCGATGGCAAAAGGCTCTTTGTAGTGGCTGTTAGCACGTTCCAAGGTAGAATTGATAATGGCTTTGTCGTCAGGGTTTTCATAATATACACCGCTACGATATTGCACACCCACATCGTTACCTTGTTTATTAATGCTGAAAGGATCGATGATGCGTAAGAAATACTGTAGAATTTTAGGGAGGGAAATCACGGATGTATCATAGGTGACTTTTACAGTTTCTACGTGACCACTGCCACGACATACGTCCTCATAACTTGGATTTGGCTGAGCGCCGTTGCTGTAACCTACCTCAGTATCTACAACACCTGGAATGCGTTGAAAGTAGCTTTCAACACCCCAGAAACAACCGCCGCCTAGGTAAATAATTTTGTTCATACTATCACTCCTTCCTTATAGTTTAGGTTGTTCATTTACAATCAGTATATACTATATGTTGCTGTATTGATAGCATTGCACCGTGCAAAACATCTGTGAAACTAGTGCTAATGTATACAACAAGCGCATATAAGGTGAAAGCCACCTGACTCGTATGGGGCCGAGCAGGTGGCTTATTTGTGACAACTATAGGTGTGTATGGGAAGTCACCGTTATCACATATGTAAGTAGTTTGAAAGGCTGGAACATATGAGGTTTCATAGTTCCTGTCGAGTATCACATCGACAAATATAGTATAGCAAATAGGTAGGAATAAGTAAAATAAGAATAAAATGTAACGGCTTATAGCAGAGAACTATTAAATGAGCTGATATTTATTAAGAGGGTGTATAAATATGAATAATTATACTATACTATACTATACATACTGTTTATAAAGAATGGTTATTAAGCGGTTTTTTGCCAGTTTGGGGAGATAGTTGTTTTCATGAAGCTCCATGAAAAATTCGTTTGACATCTATAAGTAAGAATTGTATAATTGTGGCATAAATTGAGATGCCATAGTAAAATTATATGAATTATAGTGACAAAACTTGTGGTAAGTTAGGCAAATTTTTTCGTTTGAATTTGCACCTATGAAGTGCATTTTGTTCACTCATATGTCATCTTAATCGTGTAGTATAGTAAGTCAATAATGTGTTTCAATCTTTAAAGAAAAGGAGAATCATGAAAAAACGTAATGAAATTGTTCGAACGAATGCAACAAATGCACAAAGTCAACAAAAAGTAAATCGTTTAGCCGCTATGGCTGCTATTTTAGGCGTGACGGCATTTAGCGTAGCTGGTATGACTACTACATTCGCTGTAGATAATGCAGTAGGTACAGGTGAAGGTACTGCTATTGGTACAAGTAGTAATGCTGTAAAAGAAGGTTCTATTGCATTAGGAGATAAAGCGGTAACTAATGCGGAAGGTGGTGTAGCCATCGGTAAAGCGACATTAGCAGGGGCAGGTCCGCATGTTATTCAACCTGCATATGCACCGAAAAATACCATAGCTATCGGTACTAATGCTTATGCATCTCATACTGATACAGTAGTTATTGGTACAGGAGCAACTTCTTTACGAGATAATGCAAATATTACTCGTCAATCGGGTTCTGAAGCAGTTGCAATTGGTAAACAAGCATCTAGCCATTGGGATAAAGCGGTTGCGATTGGCTCTGAATCTCGTACAAATATGGCTCAATCTGTAGCTATTGGTTATCAAGCTGAATCTACAGCAAAAGCAATGCGCTCTGCTGGTGCTGTAGCGATTGGTCCAGTGGCAAAAGCTTTAGGTGGAGGCTCTTCTGTTATTGGTAATAATGCACAAGGTATTGGTAACTATACTACAGTAGTTGGTACAGAGGCGTTAGCACATAATTTATACGGTACAACTGTTGGTAACCAAGCTAGCACTCGAGCAGAAAAAGGTACTGCTGTAGGTGCTATTGCTGGAACTGGTGTGAAGGCTGGTCGTGCCGTAGCTGTAGGTTACGGATCTCATGTAGCAGAAACATCTGGTATGGCTGTGGGTGACCGTGCAGTTTCCTTTACTGCAGGTGGCTTAGCATTAGGTCGTACATCTACTACGTATGGTAGCCAAGCAATCTCTATTGGTAATGGCTTCGCTACAAAAGGAAACGCTGGTGAAAATGCCTTTGCTACTGGTACAGGAGCGATTTCTGTAGGTACAACTGCACGTGCTATGGGGCTTCATGGTTTTGCCTTTGGTAATGAGTCTGTGGCAGGTGGAGATACAGCATTAGCCGCAAAAGTATCTACAGCATTACAAACGTATCAAGGTGCATATAATAAATATTTAGCTAAACAAGATGAAAGCCTTAAAGCTAAGAGCGATGTGGAAGCTTCTAAACAACGTCTAGCAGGGGATGCTCGTGATTTTGGTCTTACAGTGTATTCTTTAACAGCTGATGAAGTGCAATTAGCTAAAGACTTGGGTATCGACTATGATACAATGAAAGCAGCTTTCTTTGATGGTGTCAAAGTAGATAATGACTATGCTACAGGTAAAGCGGCGGTAACAGGTAATTTGGCAGCGCTTGAAAAAATTGCAGCTCTTGATCCAAACACAGCATCTAATACTAAGGTGGATATTACTCGCTTAATTAAACGAGCTCAAGACTTAGTAGCTCTTAATAAAAAAGATGACACTAATAAAGAAAAAGCTACTACAGCGGCAGCCGCAGCAACGGCTGAGGAAGCTACTTTAAAAACAGCTAAAACGACATTAGAGGCAGCTTATGCAGACGCAAAAGAGTCTGCTTTAGCGGTGGGTACACACGCTGTGGCAGAAGGTAAAAAATCTGTTGCCATCGGTACTGATGCAAATGCAAAAAATGAAAACTCTGTAGCCATCGGTACACAATCTAAATCTACTGCTGATCATGCAGTAGCCATCGGTGTAAAAGCACAAGCTACAGTAGACAATGGTGTAGGTTTAGGTTCTTATTCTGTAGCAGATACAGAAGCTCGTAAAGGCTATGATCTTAACGAAAATCGTATGAATACATATGCTGGTTTACGAGGTAATGCATTAACTGCAAACACAGCAGCTGTGGCTGTAGGTACGTCTCGCATGACTCGTCAAATTACTTATGTAGCAGCAGGTACAGATGATACTGATGCAGTAAACGTAGCGCAACTTCGCTCTGTGAATTTAAAAATCGCTGGTGATACAGTAGATAAAGCTGAACCGACAACTGATGGTACATCTAAAGCTGACGTATTATTAGATAGTCAAACATTAAAAGTGGTATCTGCTAACAAAGATGCATTGACAACAGATGCTACTAATAACACAATTACAATCACTCCTGTTACTGCTAAACTTGTAAAAGATCCAGCAACAGGTGAAGTGAAACCTGAAGACGCAGAAAAAGGCAATGCCTTAACAACAGCTCAAAACGTAGCTGATATGATCAATAATGCATCTCCAAAAATTGGTGATGGTTTAACTAATAGTGATGATGGTAAAATCGTAGTAAAACCTGCAGATAAATCCATTAGTGTAACAGCAGATGGCGTAAGTGTAAACCCTGCAGATAAATCCTTAGAAACTACTGATAAAGGCTTAAAAGTTAAAACTGATGGCACTACAATCACTGTAGGAGACAATGGTTTACAAGTAAACACAGGTGACATCACTCCAGTAGCTGATGGCGATAAAGCTGGTACTGTATCTGTTCCTGAGGCAGATAAAGGCAAAGTGGCTACTATCGGTAATGTAGCAGAGGCTATCAACAGTGCAGCTTGGAAAGCAACAAGTGGTAAAGAAGACTCTGGCGAAGTAGAAGGTACAACAGAAGAAAAAGTTAAAGCTGGTGACAAAGTTACTTTAAAAGCTGGTAATAACTTAAAACTTAAACAAGCTGGTAAAGATTTCACATATTCCTTAAATCCAGTATTGAAAGATTTAACAAGTGCATCTTTTAAAAATGATGCAGGTGATACAACTGTAATCAATGCTGGTGGTGTGACAGTTACTGGTAAAGATAAAGCTCCAGTATCCTTAACAACAACAGGTTTAGATAACGGTAATAACAAAATCACTAATGTAGCACCTGGTGAAGCAGATACTGATGCAGTTAACGTAAAACAATTAAAAGATGAACTCGGTAAATCCACTGTTAAAACAAGCGATGGATTGGAAAAAGATACAGATGGTAACATTAAGGTAAAACCAGCTGATAAATCTATCGAAGTAACAGCTGAAGGCGTGAAAGTTAAACCAGCTGATAAATCCTTAGAAACTACTGAGGAAGGCTTAAAAGTAAAAGCTGATGGCACTACAATCACTGTAGGAGATAAAGGCTTACAAGTTAACACTGGTTCTATTACTAATGTAACAGAAGGCGATAAAGCTGGTACAGTAGCTGTTCCTGAAGAAGCAGATAAAGGCAAAGTTGCTACTATCGGTAATGTAGCAGATGCTATCAACAATGCAGCTTGGAATGCAACAAGTGGTGAAGATGGAACTGGCAAAGCTGAAGGTACAACGAAAGAAGCTGTAAAAGCTGGTGACACTGTAACATTAAAAGCTGGAAACAACTTAAAACTTAAACAAGCTGGTAAAGAGTTCACATATTCTTTAAATCCAGAATTGAAAGATTTAACAAGTGCATCTTTCAAAAATGATGCAGGTGATACAACTGTAATCAATGCAGATGGTATGACTATCACTCCTAAAGCAGCGGATAAAAAACCAGTTTCCTTGACAAAAGATGGCTTGGACAATGGTGGTAATCAAATTAAAAATGTTAAAGCAGGTACAGAAGGTACAGATGGTGTTAACGTAAATCAATTAACTGGCGTTAAAAATGATGTACAAGATCTTAAAGATGAATTAGAGAAACATATTAATTCTTCTGGATTCTCCATTACATCTGATGTTGAAGGTACTGGTAAAAAAGCAAAAGGTAATACTACATCTACTGAAGAAGTTAAAGATGGCAACAAAATAACGCTTAAAGCTGGTAATAATCTTGAAATTAAACAAGATGGTACAAACTTCACATATTCCTTGAATCCAGAGTTGACAGGTATTACTTCTATCGCTGGTAAAGGTGCTGCACCTACTGTTATTACCTTAAAAGAGAGCGGAGATGTAACAATCGGTAAAACAGGTGAAGAAAAACCTGTTACTGTTACTGCTGATAAACATATTACTAATGTTGCAAGCAACTTACCTGAAACTAAAAATAAAGATGATAAAGGTGAAGCTACTAAATCTCAAGCAGCTCCAACAATGGGTACTGGTGAAAATGAGGTTAACCCAAATAACGCAGCTACTGTAGGTGACGTACTAAATGCAGGTTGGAACTTACAAGGTAATGGTACGGCTGTAGATCTTGTAAAACCATATGATACTGTAAACTTCGTAAATGGTGTTGGTACAACAGCTACTGTAAAAAGTGAAGATGGTAAAACATCTACAGTTACATATGATGTAAATTTAGGTAAAGGTCTAGAAGTAGGTAAGGACAACAAAATCACTGTTAAAGCAGATGGAGATACGATCACTGTAAGTGATAAGGGTATTAAAGTAAATCCTACATTTGTAAAACAAATAAAAGATGAAATCGCTAACTCTGCTGTAAAACCTGGTAAAGGTTTAGAAAAAGATAAGGCAGGCAACATCGATGTAAAACCAGCTGATAAATCTATCGAAGTAACAACTGCAGGTGTGAAAGTTAAAGCAGCTGACAAATCTTTAGAAACTACTGATAAAGGTTTAAAAGTAAAAGCTGATGGCACAACAATCACTGTAGGAGACAATGGTTTACAAGTTAACACTGGCACAATTACTGTCAACGCTAAAGACGGCAAAGATGGAAAAGCAGGTACTGTATCTGTTCCTAAAGCTGATCAAGGCAAAATTGCCACTGTTGGTGATGTAGCGAAGGCTATTAATAATGCAGCATGGCAAGCAAAAGGCGGTCAAACTGGAACTGGCGTTGTCACTGGAAATGATGCAGCACAACCTGTTAAAGCTGGTGATGTTGTTACTTTCAATGCTGGAAATAACTTGAAACTTACTCAAGCTGGCTCTTCCTTCACATATGAACTTAACCCTACATTAACTGGTTTAACTAGTGCTGAATTCAAAGCTGGTGACAATACAACTAAGATTGATGGTAATGGAATTACCTTAACTCCAGCAGGAGCAGGCAAAGGAGCAGTTTCCTTAACAAATGCTGGCTTGAACAATGGTGGTAACAAAATCACTAATGTGGCAGCAGGTACTGACCCTACTGATGCAGTTAATGTAAGCCAATTACGTGATGCAGCAGGCAATATGCAAGCAATTACTAACCAATTACAAGGTCAAGTGAACCGTGTTGGTTCTCAAGCGGCTGCGTTATCCGCATTGAAACCTATCCAATACGATCCATTAGAACCAACTCAAATCATGGCTGGCGTAGGTCACTACCAAGGTCAAAACTCCTTAGCATTAGGTGTGGCACATTATAAAAATGAATCTTTGATGTTCCATGCAGGTGCTGCTATTGGTGGTAACCGTAGCCAAGTGATGGCAAATGCTGGTATTACTTGGAAAGTAGGAGCTAAAGCAGACGAAACAGCTGTAGCTGATGTATACAGACAAGGTCCAATTAGTTCCGCATACGTATTGCAAGATAAAATGGGTGCATTAGAAGCGCAAAACCTTGAACAAAAAGGTGAAATTAACGCATTACGTGAAGAAAACAAATCTCAACGTGCAGAACTTGATGCTGTAAAAGCTCAATTAGCAACAGTATTAAGCCGTTTACAAGGTTAATATAGAATTGTGAACGTAATCTAAGCGTTATATAGAAAAGACTGTAATCGAATGAAATATATCATTCTGATTACAGTCTTTTTTTGTTTACTCTGGAAAGATTATGAATTTGGTTGACAAGTCTTCTTTTTTTGAATGTATCTAAGTGTAAGCACTTGGTACTGAGAAAGGAGAAAATTATGGCAGCAAGTACAGTAGTGAAAAAAGAATTACATTTGGTCTTTACAGACACATCTAAGGAAGAAGTCAATATTGTGGTAGCATTCCCTAAAGAAGGTATTACAAAAACTGAAATTGACACAGTAGGTCAACTGATGGTGGAGAAAGATGTACTTCGTGGTCGTAAAGATCAACGTTTGACTAACTTTCAACATGGTGCATTAGTGACTACAGAGTCCACAGTGGTAGAATAAGGAGGATTAGACTATGACAACAACAATGGTAACCAAATTACAATTACAATTTAAAAAAGGTGAAGGTGCACATAATCTTAAAGTGGCTAATTTTGCCTATGTCAATGAAAGTGCCACGGATGAGGATGTGAAAGCTGTAGGCGATGCATTGGGCAAGCTATATGCCTATCCTTTGGTAGGGGTTGTGCGAAATAATGCCATCGCTTTAGAGGCGTAATATGGAAAAGCTTGAAAAAGCATTAAAAATTATTAGAATTACCCTTTGGGTATTAAAGTGGTTAAAACGATAAGGTAGGATAGACCTTTAGACAGTAGTGAACCACATTCGACAGAGGTATATGTAAAGCAACAGTATATTTGACTTAGTGCCAAGGATTACCGTAGCCATCTTGCTAACACATAGCAGGGTGGCTATTGTTATGCTTTATGTAGAAAACATACCTAGAAAACAGGTTGTTGATGATGACAAAGCTATATCATAGAAACGTAAAAGCCTGAATCTCGAAAGCGGAGATTCAGGCTTTTTATGATAAGTCCTTAGTCTTTAGTTAAATTAATCTTTAGATCGTTCTAACTCTTGTTGTACCAAAGCGATAGCTTTTTTATATTTTTTGTGCATCCCTTGACGGCTCATTCCATATGATTCAGCCATATCACTAATGGATTTACCTTGAAATAAAATCTGCTCTAATAGGGAGGCATGCACGGTATCAATCCGTAAAAGTGCCTCTTTCAACGCGGCCATTTGTAAGTGTGCAAGGGCCTCCTGCTCTGTATTATCTTCAGCAGGGATGTGGATGATTGGGTTCGAGTCATCCTCTTCATGAAGTAAAGATTCATGATTCCATTGATGAACACTTTTACGGAAGAGATTCATTTCCGTATAATGGATGCGAGATTTTACAAACCCTGCAAAGGGGACTTTCCCGTTCAGATCGTACGTTTGGATAGCGGTTAAGAACATCTCCCATAATGTAGACTCTAAATCGCTTTCCATGCTGCGAAGTTGACGCACATGAGAATAGCGACTGATAAGTGGTACGTATCGATGACATAAAATAACAGTAGCCGATGTATGCCCTGCTTGGGCTAAGGCAACCAGTTCTTCATCAGTATAATAGTCTTCTCCCCAATCGGGGAATGCATTTTGAAGACCTTTTGTAATATACGATATTGCCATAGTAACCTCCTCTTAGAAAGGACTTATCATTGATGTACTTCTGAATACGTTATTTGTCCGTTAGTTCTAGTAAACACCTCCTTGTTCCTACGAATTTGAATTAAGAAATTAAATTCTGTTACAAGCGCTTGTGCTATTGATTAGAATTATAAATCAAAAAGTGAGAAAAGTCATCAATAAAATGGTCAAAATTGCTCATATATGCTAAATTAGCATATGGAATTTAAAATTTATAATCAATATGCTTGTTGTTTCTAATACTTATAAAAGAATCAAAAAGTGGCTATAACTAAAAGATACTCACTTGTTACGCTATGCAGTCTGTGGCGGTCTTAACTGAATATGATAAAGGGAAGCCCATGGCATACTCTTTCACAAACGGTATTTCATAATGTTTGTTCAGGAGCACGCCATGGGCTTCTTGCATTTG
>ERZ773250.1640-NODE-1640-length-10912-cov-21.087870_pt1 | contig 10912 bp, 9 predicted proteins | sample MGYA00511258_ERZ773250 | MGnify/ENA primary metagenome ERZ773250 (study PRJEB29015, sample SAMEA2738164) | human oral metagenome | biome: human oral; feature: human-associated habitat; material: saliva | place: China | collected 2187 ... | reverse complement strand
AACGCAAAAAAGTCAAAGACAGGTCTGAAATAGATCTTAAATATAAATGGGATTTAAGCACAATGTACGCAAGCGACAAGCTTTGGGAAGATGACTACAAGAAGGCTTCAGAGCTAGCTGATAAATTCACAAAATACCAAGGTAATGTAACAAGTTCAAGCAACACCCTTCTATCAGCGCTTCGCGATATTGACAGCATAGATTTACTTCTTGGCAAAATGATTTGCTACGCAAAGATGAAACAAGACGAAGACAATACAAATAGTAAGTATCAGGAATTATTTGGAAGAGGCATTACACTTGCTACCGAAGTCTCATCAAAGATGAGCTACTTCACTCCAGAGCTTCTTAGCGCATCCGAAGAAACCATTCTTGGATTCTTAGAGGAGAACAAAGACCTCGCTCTTTATGAGTTCACCCTAAAAAATACTCTTCGTATGAAAAAGCATGTTCTATCTGCTGAAGAGGAAGGTATACTCGCAAAATTAAGCGCGGTTACACACGCACCTGACACGATTTTCTCCATGCTAAACGACGCTGATATGAGTTTTGGTGAAATTACAGGAGAAGATGGTGAAAGCTTTGAACTCACCCACGGCAACTATATTCATGCTATGGAATCAAGCGATAGAACGCTCAGAAAAAACGCTTTTGAAGCAATGTACAAGCAGTATAAGGACCATATAAATACTATTACTGCAATATATAACACAAATGTAAAGGCAGACTGCACCAAGGCAAGTATCCGTAAATATGAATCGGCAAGGCAAGCTGAACTTTACGGTCACGATATTCCTGAATCGGTTTACGATAACTTGATTTCAGTTGTACATGAATACCTACCGGTATTACACAAGTATACTGAGATACGCAAGAAAATTTTAGGTGTAAGTGAACTAAAGATGTACGATATTTACACACCTTTAGTCGATGTTCCTAACAATAAGATACGCTTTGATGAAGCAGTAGAGACTATGAAAACAGCGCTTTCTGTACTCGGAGACGACTATATAGAAACTGTTGATCAAGGCATAAATGACAGGTGGATAGACATCTACGAAAACAAAGGTAAGACAAGCGGTGCGTACAGTTTCGGATCATATGATAGCAATCCTTTCATACTGCTAAACTATGGTGATAAGCTTCAGGACGTTTTGACGCTTGTTCACGAGATGGGACACTCCATGCACTCCTACTACACAAGAAAGAATCAGCCACCTGTTTACGGTGATTATTCCATCTTTGTTGCAGAGGTTGCATCAACAGTTAACGAGTCTCTCCTTCTAAGCTATCTTCTTGAGAATGAAAGCGATAAGACATCAAAGATGTACATCCTAAACAAGTTCATCGAGGAATTTAGAGCTACTGTATTTCGTCAGACAATGTTTGCAGAATTTGAGAACTGGACTCACAAATATGTTGAAGAAGGTGGAAGTCTCACTGCAGAAAGACTTTGTGAAGAATATGAAAAGCTCAATTCAATGTACTTTGGCGATGCCCTATCAAAGGATGACTACATCAAATATGAATGGGCTAGAATCCCTCACTTCTATCGCTCCTTCTATGTATATCAGTATGCTACAGGATTTTCAGCTGCAACAGCTATATCAAAGAAAATTCTTAAAGAAGGCGAAAAAGCAGTTAAGGATTATAGACGCTTCCTAACACTAGGTTCAAGCATGTTCCCTGTTGATGAGCTCAAAGTTGCAGGTGTAGACATGAGCAAACCAGAGCCTATAAGAGATGCAATGGAAATGTTTAAGACTTTAGTAGACGAATTTGAAGCGATGATATAGTTTCACACGGAGAGATGAAATGCAAAGAAAGATTTTGATTTATAACAGTCAAACAGAAAATTCAATTTCAACAAAGAAACTTCTTAGTGAAAAGCTTATAGCAAAGGATTTCACAATAGTTAGCGAGCTCGACAGCGAGGTTGAGCTCATAGTATGCATAGGTGGAGATGGAACTTTTTTAGATTTGATTCATGAATTTGATTTTCCAGAAATCCCTATTATTGGAATTAACACCGGTCACCTAGGATTTTTCCAAGAGATTATGCCAGATAGGCTCGATGAATTCATCGATAACTACATCAATCAGAAGTACTCTATTCAGAGCATGCAGACTGTTATGGCCCATGTGTACCACGATGGTATCTGCGAAGAACTTAAAGGCTTAAACGAGATAATAATAGCAAGCAATGCCAACTATGCATATTCGGTGCATTTTGATATATCAATCGCCGGAAGTTTTATTGAAAGATTCAGCGGAGACGGCCTTTTGGTTTCTACCCCAGCAGGAAGTACAGCTTATAACTACTCTCTTGGCGGAAGCATTGTTGACCCAAGGCTTAGACTGCTTCAAGCAACTCCAATTGCACCAATGAATACGACTGCATATAGATCATTTACATCAAGCATCCTTCTGCCACCTGATCTCAGCATGGAGGTGAAACCAGTTGACAACAGCAGTAAAGTCAAAATAACCATAGCCTTTGATGGATTTTCTAAGTTCTTTGATAATGTGAGCAATATTGAAGTATGTCTCTCTGAGACAAATGTTAAACTGCTCAGGCTTGAATCTTACGACTTCTGGTCAAAGGTAAAGAGCAAGTTCCTATAAATTACGTGGAGGACATCCCATAGATGCCAGATAAATATCAGTTTACCGTCTCCCCTGAGGAAGCCGGTCAGCAGCTAAAAAGAATAATCAAGCAGAAGTACCATTTTTCTTCAAGGTTAATGACGAAAATTAAATTCGGAAATCTCCTAATTTGCAACGGTGAGTCAGTTCCTGGCTGGACAACAGCAAATGAAGGCGACAAAATAACCGTTTTGATGCCAGAAGAGCAAAGCCACTTCCCTGCTGAAGACATACCGATTTATCCAGTCTACGAAGACGATGATCTACTTTTTATTGATAAGCAGGCTGAGGTCACAGTACACCCTACAAAGGGACATCCTGACCACACTATTGCAAATGGGCTCATGAACTATATGAACCAAACAGGCCAAAGCTTTAAGATTAGATTCATAAACAGGCTCGACATGGACACAACTGGGATTTTGATAATTGGAAAAAACTCCTATGCACAGGCTGAACTCAACAAACAAATGGCCGCAAATACTACAGTCAAAAAATACTATGCTGTAGTAGATGGAGTAATAGAAGAAGATGCAATAGAAATCGACCTCCCTATCGGTAGACCTATTGAGGGGAATATAGCCCGCAGAGTTTTACCTGTGTCAGAAGGTGGTTACCCTTCTAAGACATCTGTCAAAGTCCTTCAGAGGTATAAAACAGCCACTCTCGTCGATTTAAGATTGCATACCGGAAGAACGCACCAAATTAGAGTTCATATGGCTCATATCGGACATCCTCTTCTTGGAGACTGGCTATATAAAGGCCCTTGCGATATTTTTGATAAAAGACAGGCTTTACACTCCTATTACTTTGAGTGTGATCACCCGGTCAAAAAGACAAGACTAAAAATCAAAACGGATATTCCAGCAGATATTAAAGAACTAATATCAAAGCTAGAATCTGAGCTATAGTAAAAAATTTAACCTTGCAAAGCTACTCAGCAATGCAAGGCTATTTTTATTGTCAGTATTAATACATTTGATTATCTATTTGCCTTAGATGCCCAGAAGCAATTTCATAGAACAGTCCATTTGCTGTATTTATGTAAGACATAAGTATGTAGGTTGGTATTAAAAGAAAAATTTGCATTATGGATGTGATATAGATATTCACATGCGGCACAAATAAAATTACTGTATCAGTCATAAGTACTACTGCTAATATAGCTAGCAAAGCCCATCCAAAGAATGATAAGTTTAGTCCGAATAAATATCCCTTGTTTCCCCTCATCATTATCTTAGAGCGTCTTAGGCATTCCATAGCACTTAGCTCAGGATTATCTGCAAGTATGTAGAATGCCAATGAATATCTAAAATAAGCTATAACTCCTGGTATAAAGAACAGTATCGACCAAAGGAATGCAAATACATTCATCAAAAGAAAAAGCGTAAAGGCCTTGAAAAATCTTTCGAATCCGCAAAAGAATAAATCATAAGCTGTCTTAGCTGTTCTTATAAAGTTAAGTACAAACATTGAAAATCCTAGAGTAAATGGACCCTGAATAGCTACCATATATAGAAATGGAAAGCGAGAATACTCATAATACTCATCTTGAGATTCGATGTAAATCGATGCGTCAAATACATGTATAATCCTTCCTAAAAATGAAGGAATCAGCGCGCTAAGAAGCATGAATATGAACATACCGAAAGAAAAAATCATCCATTTACCAGATAGAACTTTTCTTGCCATAGCACGCATATTTGTATATGATTCTGTAACGATTATGTTGTTATACATGTTTACCTTTCTGTGTCAAAATTTTCATCAGAATCCACTTGTGTTTCACTTGAATTAACAGCATCCTGTTGCACATTCTGAGCTTCTTGTATCTCCGATTCGCCAAAGCTATCCTGATTTTTATCTACTCCATGGTTAAAATCAGTCTGATTCTGTATGCCATATCCCTGATTGTCATTAGGCATATTCTGGTTATATCCCTGATTGTCATTAGGCATATTCTGGTTATATCCCTGATTGCTATTAGGCATATTCTGACCATATCCCTGATTGCTATCATATGTATTCTGATTGAAGCCTTGGTTATCGTTAAATCCATTCTGATTCAGAGTTCCATACATATTTGCGTATGTAGGATTAACGACTGGGCGAATATGTCCTGATGCAAGCTCATAGAATATACCATTCGTTACCTGAAGATATGCAAGCACAAAATACATAGGAATCTCCATTACAGTATGTACAAGCAACTTAACTACTGGCGATGTAATTATCATGTCCTGCAAAATATATTCCCCAACCACAATTGATATTGCTGCAAGCAATGCCCATCCAATGAAGGAAAGCCTTAGGCCAAATAGATAACCCTTGTTGTCAATCATCATGATTCTTGATCTTCTTAGACACTCTATTGCTCCAAGTTCAGGATTATCAGCTAAGATGTAGTAAGCCTGTGAATACATAAGTCCAAAAATAATTCCTGGAATTATAAATAATACTAGACCTACAAATATAATTATAGACATTATTAAGTTTATCAAAAATGCTTTAATGAACTTTTCAAATCCAGAAAAAAGTAGCTCCAAAGACACCTTACCTGCTCTTATAAAGTTAAGAACAAACATAGCAAGTCCTAGAGTAAAAGCTGCTTCAATAACAAAGCTATATAGTCCTGGGAATGTAGAATACTCATAATATCTATCCACAAAATTAAGGTATATAGTTCTTTTAAAAGCTGGGATCATAGCACCTAGCATATTAGGAAGATTTGAACTTAAAAAAGTGTAAATCAACAAAGCTAGAGCAGACATAAACCACTTACGCCTCATCACATTGCGAGCCATAGCACGTACATCACTATACGCTTCAGACACTACTATATTATTATACATAACTACCTCCGTATAAATCGTTTCACTTTTACACTAGATATTATATAATATATTCAAATATATGAACAGAGGTTTATAATGAAAAAGGCTATTATAGTAACAGCATATGTAGATAACATTGAGGCAGTCAAAGGACTCAAGGATTTCACCTCATGTATAGCAGCAGATGGTGGCTATCTTAATGCTAGCAAAATAGGACTTACTCCCGATATAATAATTGGCGATTTTGACTCATCAAAAACACCATGCACATCAAAAGCAAAGATCATCTCCCTTCCAAAGGAGAAAGATTTGACAGATACAGAGGCAGCTCTTGAGCTTACCATAGAGCGAGAATTTGATGAGGTAGTAATTATAGGTGGTCTAGGCCGAAGATTTGATCATACACTAGCAAATCTAGGCATTCTAGCTAAATACTATAAGAGGCTCTCTCATCTTGCTTTCATGGATGGTTATAATTATGTATATATGCTGGCACCGGGCTTACACAAACTATCCAAAAATATACTTGGAACCGAATATAAATACCTTGGTGTAAATAGTTATAGTGACTGCTGCGAAAATCTTTTCATCAAAGGGTGCAAGTACCCTCTCGAAGGGTTCACGCTTCCAAGAACAACAAGCCTAGGGGCAAGCAATGAAGTAATATCAGATGATGCTGAGATAAGCTTTAGTAAAGGCGAAATAATCATTACACATTCTAATGATTGATAAATGTCACGCTTATTCACTTGAAATAAAGTAGTGAAAATGTTATATTATTAACAAATAGTTTATTGCATAGTCGAAAGGACGAAGTTATGTACGAAAATATTAAATACGAAGTAAATGAAGGTTTAGCTATTGTTACTATCAACAGACCTAAGGCTATGAACGCACTCAACATGGATGTGCTTTCAGAGCTACTTGATGCTTTCACAGCTATCGAAAAGGACGATGCAGTTAAGGGTGTTTTGCTAACAGGTGAAGGCCGTGCATTCGTTGCAGGTGCTGACATCGCTCAGATGTGCGGACTCAATGCTCTTGAGGGTCGTGAGATGATGATAGCAGGACATAATGTTATGAATAAGATTGAACAGCTTCCAAAGCCAGTAGTTGCTGCTGTTAACGGATTCGCACTAGGTGGCGGATGCGAGCTAGCTATGGCTTGTGATATCAGAATCGCTTCTGATAAGGCAAAATTTGGTCAGCCAGAAGTTGGTCTAGGAATCATTCCTGGATTCGGTGGAACTCAGAGACTTTCCCGCCTTGTAGGAAAAGGAATGGCTGAGTACTTAGTTCTTACAGCAGAGATTATCGATGCTGCTGAAGCACACAGAATCGGTCTTGTAGAGAGACTAGTTCCAGCTGAAGAGCTTATGGAAGTTGCTGAAAAGACAATCAGAACAATCATGTCAAAGGCTCCTATTGCTGTTGCAACTGCAATCAGTGCAATCAACAATGGATTCGATATGGATATGAAGTCAGCTTCAATGTTTGAGATTGAGACATTTACAGCTGCATTTGCTTCAGAAGATAAGAAGGAAGGCATGACAGCATTCCTAGAGAAGCGCCCAGCTGAGTTCAAGAACAGATAAATCTGAAGGAACTATTACACTCCTTAGCAAGCTAAGGGGTGTTTTTTTTGTGTAGTTACTCATTTACGGGCTATATGACAAAAACTCCCCTTCACATAAGTGAAGAGGAGTTTATTTTGCTTATTTACTTTATCTTATAGGATTCCGCTTCCGAATAGTGGAGCAAATACAAGTGATACAATTGTCATAAGCTTGATAAGGATGTTGATTGATGGTCCTGATGTATCCTTGAATGGATCACCTACTGTGTCACCAACAACTGCAGCCTTATGTGGCTCTGAACCCTTGCCACCGAAGTGACCTGCTTCGATATACTTCTTAGCGTTATCCCAAGCACCACCAGCGTTTGCCATCATGATAGCAAGTAGTACACCTGATGAAAGCGCACCAGCAAGAGCACCTGCTAGAGCTTCCTTACCTAGGATGAATCCAACTAGTAGTGGAACTACGATAGCCATAACAGCTGGGATTACCATTTCCCTAAGAGCGGCACTTGTTGAAATGCTTACGCATCTTGCATAGTCTGGCTTAGAAGTTCCTTCCATGATTCCCTTATCTTCTCTGAACTGACGTCTAACCTCTTCGATCATCTGATTAGCTGCCTTACCTACTGAGTTCATTGTCATAGCTGAGAAGATAAATGGAAGCATAGCTCCTATGAATAGTCCGATAATTACGATTGGATCTAGCAAGCTTACGATCTCGATCTTAGCAACCTCAGCATATGCTACGAATAGAGCAAGAGCTGTAAGTGCAGCAGAACCGATAGCAAATCCCTTACCAATAGCAGCTGTAGTGTTTCCTACTGAGTCAAGTGTATCTGTGATGTCTCTTACTTCGTGTGGAAGCTCTGACATCTCTGCGATACCACCAGCATTGTCAGATACAGGACCATAAGCGTCAACTGCAACTGTCATACCTGTTGTTGAAAGCATACCTACTGCTGAAAGTGCAATTCCATATACTCCACCGAACTTGTATGCAACGAAGATACCTACTGCGATAAATATGATTGGCATTAGAGTTGACATCATACCAACACCAAGACCTGAAATGATTGTTGTTGCAGCACCTGTCTGTGACTGATCTGCAATCTTCTTTACAAAGCCATAGTCTGCTGAAGTATAAATCTCAGTAAGCTTACCAATCAAGATACCGCAGAGTAGACCTGCTATAATAGCCCACGCATAGTCATATGTGTGAAGCATGTACTTACTTAGTAGAATTGAAGAAGCGATTACAATGATACCACTTACATAAGTACCCATGTTGAGTGCCTTAGCTGGGTTAACATTGTCTCCACCTCTTACCATCATAATTCCAAGGATTGAAGCAACTATACCAATTGCTGATAGAATTAGTGGGAAGAGAGCAGCTTCTAACTCTGAGAATGGAGCATTAACTGCTGCAACTGTTGCAAGTGTAATTGCTGAAATGATTGAACCAACATATGATTCGAATAGGTCTGATCCCATTCCTGCAACGTCACCTACGTTGTCACCTACATTATCAGCGATAACTGCAGGGTTACGTGGATCGTCCTCAGGGATGCCTGCTTCTACCTTACCTACAAGGTCAGCACCTACGTCAGCAGCCTTTGTGTAGATACCACCACCAACTCTTCCGAAGAGAGCCATTGATGAAGCACCTAGACCAAAGCCTGTCAAGCACTGCTGTACTGTTGCGAAGTCTAGAAGACAGAAAACAATTCCAAGACCTAGTAGTCCAAGACCTGATACGCAAAGTCCCATAACAGCACCGCTTCGGAAAGCAATCTTTAGGGCCTTAGGCATACCTGAATTCATAGCTGCGTTAGCAGTTCTTACGTTACCTCTTGTAGCAACGTTCATGCCGAAATATCCAGCTAAAACTGATAGACACGCACCAACTAGGTAAAGAATAGCTGTTGTCCAACTATTTAGACCAAAGCCAAGTGCTAGGAACAAGACAGCGACTACGAAGACCATTGTCTTGTACTCTCTTGTTAGGAACGCCATCGCACCTTCTCTGATGTAGCTGGCAATTTCCCTCATTCTGTCTGTGCCCTCGTCTTCTTTTTTGATCCAGCTAGCAAGGCCAAAAGCAACTAGTAGGCCTAATGCCGCTGCAACGGGAGCGATATAGCTCATCATAAATAATACCTCCTACTCACAAAACAACAACTTGAGAGGTACCGAATTAGCACCTCTCATATTTTGCGAAAATAATAAACTACTTATTAACTGTGACTAGTACAAGCGACAACACAATAAATGCAATCGCTGCAATAACAGTCATTCTCTTGAGAAGCAAGTCATATCCTGAACTCTTCTTCTTTCCGAAAAGCTGCTCTGCGCCACCTGCGATAGATCCTGACAATCCATCACTATTTCCTGACTGCAATAGTACACTTATTATCAGAAATACACTGACAATAGCTAGTATAACCATCAAAGCTGTATGCATAGTTAATCCTCCTTGCAATTTAACTATTAAACTCTACCATAAGAAGAGTGCAAAATCAAGTAAATTGCATTAGAAATTGACAATTTTAATGAATTTTGATGCGTCTAGACTAGCTCCACCTACAAGTGCCCCATCTATCTCGTCCATATTCATTATTTCACTTGCATTTTCTGGCTTAACACTACCACCATACTGGATAATTACACTGTCACATGTATCTTCATCATATAATTTCTCTACGATGTTTCTGATGTGTGCACACATCTCTCCTGCCTGCTCTGGTGTAGCAGTCTTTCCAGTACCTATGGCCCAGATTGGCTCGTATGCAATGACAAGCTTTGATACGTCTGCTTTATCGATTCCTTCTAGATCTGCCTTAAGCTGTCCTTCAACTACATCAAAGGCATTTCCTGCCTCTCTTTCGCTAAGGTTTTCGCCTACGCAGAGAATAGGAATGATTTCACTTGATGAAAAAAGTTTCTTTAGCTTGAGGTTAACTGTTTCATCTGTCTCAGCAAAGTATTCTCTTCTCTCTGAATGTCCGATAATGCAGTAGTCGACACCAATTTCCTTAAGCATCTCTACCGAAATCTCACCTGTGAAAGCTCCCTCATCCTCGAAGTGAACGTTCTGTGCGCCAAGCTTGACATTTGTTCCAGCAAATGCCTCTTTGAGCGCTACAAGCTGAGTAAATGGAGCACATATAGCTGCTCTAACATCAGTATCCTTGTATAGCTTAGAAAACTCCTTGGCAAATGCTCTAGCCTCGGCAGTGGTCTTATACATCTTCCAGTTACCTGCAATCAAAGGTATCCTAATCATTTTATTTCTCCTCTATGATGCTTATACCTGGAAGAATCTTACCTTCCAAGAACTCGAGCGAAGCTCCTCCGCCCGTAGAAATATGACTCATCTTGTCTGCAAGTCCAAACTGCTCTACCGCAGCAGCTGAATCACCACCGCCTATAATTGTGGTCGCATCAGATGTTGCAAGTGCCTCTGCTATTGCCTTTGTGCCCTTTGCAAAGTTTTCCATCTCAAATACGCCCATAGGACCATTCCAAACAACAGTCTTTGCCTTTGCAATTTCCTCACTATAAAGCTTAACTGTTTCCTCACCTATATCAAGACCCATCATATCGCTTGGAATCTGATCTCTGCTATATGTCTGGTACTTAGCGTCGTTGCTAAACTCATCTGCACATACTATGTCTACAGGTAGCAAGAGCTTTACATTTAGGGAAGTTGCCTTCTCAATGAGCATTTTTGCTAGGTCTATATTGTCAGCATCTAGTATAGATGTTCCAATTTCTAGTCCCATTGCCTTGTAGAATGTGTATGTCATTCCTCCTCCTATTATCAAAGTATCAACCTTTGTTAGAAGATTTTCTA
>ERZ773250.1637-NODE-1637-length-10942-cov-3.132084_pt1 | contig 10942 bp, 6 predicted proteins | sample MGYA00511258_ERZ773250 | MGnify/ENA primary metagenome ERZ773250 (study PRJEB29015, sample SAMEA2738164) | human oral metagenome | biome: human oral; feature: human-associated habitat; material: saliva | place: China | collected 2187 ... | reverse complement strand
TGTTCACGCCCAACTACGGACAGTCCTACTACGAAATTTTCTCGCTCGGACACACCGACCGCAATGTCGTGCCCACCACACCCTTTTCTGCCCCCTCGCTGCGCTTCCTCTCCACCGTGAGCATTCCCCTGCGCCGCGCGTGCATCACCCTGGGCTACAAAGCCGACATCCGTCAGAGTAGCGTCAACCGACTGGAACGCCACGCTTGGAATCACACCTTCGTGATCGGCTATTCGCGCCTGGTCCAATTTCTTCCCCGATGAAACATCTCTTCCGCCTCCTCCTCTCGCTTCCGCTGCTGCTCACCGCGCTCACCGCCTGCGTGCAGGCCGACGACCTGCCCTCCACACCGCGCGGCGACTTCGAAGCGCTGTGGAAAATCATCGATGAGCACTACTGCTTCTTCGACTACAAGCACAAGGAATACGGACTGGACTGGAACGAGGTGCACCGTCGCTACGCCCCGCAGGTGTCCGACTCCATGTCGTCGCAAGCGCTCTATCAAGTGCTGGCCAACCTCTGCGACGAACTGCGCGACGGGCATGTCAACCTCTGGACTCCTTTCAACACGGCCCGCTACACGAATTGGTACGAGGCCTACCCCACCGACTTCGACGACTCCTTGCAGCGCGTGGTGCTCGGCACGGCCGACGAATATCGCACTGCGTCGGGACTCCAATACAAGGTGCTGCCGGGCAATGTGGGCTACATCCGCTGCAGCTCCTTCAACGTGGCGATCGGCGCGGGCAATCTGCACGAAGTCATGCGGCATTTTGCCCTCTGCGACGCCCTCATCGTCGATGTACGCAGCAACGGCGGCGGCCAACTCACCTCGGCCGAGACGCTGGCTTCGATCTTCACCAATCGCACGGTCACGGTGGGCTACATCATGCACAAAACAGGCCCCGCACACGACGCGTTCTCCACACCGAAACCCGTGCGCCTCAGCCCCCTCAAGGGGTTGCGGTGGCAGAAACCCGTGGCGGTGCTCATCAACCGCCGCACCTTCAGCGCCGCCAATTCCTTTGCCATGTACATGAAAACCCTGCCCGGTGTGTTGCTGGTGGGCGACCGCACCGGCGGCGGATCGGGCATGCCCTTCAGTTCGGAACTGCCGGGCGGGTGGAGCATTCGCTTCTCGGCGAGTCCCGCACTCGACGTGCACGGCGAGCACACGGAGTTCGGCATCGCACCGGATGTGCGCGCCCACCTTTCGGCCGACGACCGACAGCGCGGCAGGGACAGCATGATCGAGACGGCACTGCGTGCCCTGCGTGAGCACCACGATTCGTTGTCGCTCGAGGCCCAACGCCGATAAGCCCACTGCCCTTCGACCGCTGCGCGCCCTCTCACGGGCACACCGAAAGGAGTACACCGATCGCGAGGGTGAAGACAGAGCGCCCTCGCGCGCGCATGACGCGCGCGCGTCCACGCTTTTTCGTTTTTTGCCTTCACCGCTTCACCCACATTGCGTAATGCACTGAATGACATCTCAATAAGGGTGAAGGCTTTGGTGCTTCATCCTTCACCGCGGTCGACTTTGGAAAACAGCCCGTTTTTCTTCGAAAACGCGCGCGAAATAAGGCATCGCCGCGAGGAAAAATGGAATAATGGCGCGTGAACTTCCGCTCACGCGGTCAACCCACAGAGGGGGTGAAGGCTTTGCGCAAAGATCTTCACCCTTAATCACATGAAGTACAAGCGTTTGCGTCACATGGGTGAAGGAGTGAAGGCAAAAAAAGTAACTTCGAGTGGAGTGCGCGTGCGATCGCGCGACACGTGCGCACGCGAGAAACGCCTCTCAGCGCAGAGCGATCACAAAGTGAAAGGGGGGAGCCGACGATGCGGCGTTGTTGAGCGACATCGGCCGTTTTTTCTCCGCTACGGCGGTGTCGGCCGGCATCGACGCACTGTCTCCCACCGAGCATCGGCATCCCTTTCCGTCGTTTACCGAACAGACCTGACGAACGGCACAAACGGCGTGCCGAAGCATCCCCTTCTCCTACACGAAACCGGAAAAACACAAGGACAGATTCAACACTTTTCGGTTAATCCACCGACGAGATCAGCGGAAATCATTCAGATTTTTCAAAAAACACAAGGGGCGACAAAGTATAAAATGCAGTGCTGTCGGGCAGAAACTCGTCGTTTTTTAGATGCGAATCTGCCATGTGTAGTTTTTTTTCTCTATCTTTGTCGCACGAACACCCTGCACTAAACTTCCGTGACCCTTCTGTTTTCGATGGGGGAGGTACATGGAAGTCGCATCGTGTCCCATCGAATTATCTCTATGTCTAACTTTAATGTTAAATCTTCAATGAAAAAGGTTTGCAATTTGTTTGCTTTGACCGCCCTCCTGGTGGCCGGAGCGACAAGTGCGTCTGCTCGCCATTGGGGTGCTAACGTCAACGATGGTGCAGTGACCAACATCGTAGCCGGACAATCGTATGTGCTTCAGCCTGCGTTCTCCGAAGCTGCGAACGGCAACTGCTTCCTCGCCGGACAGAAGTTCACCACAACGACCAGCTTGACGCTCGACAACGTTTTCGTCTTTGAATCAACGGGGGACGGTAAGACCTTCTACCTCAAGCGCAAAGGCGTGAACGAAAACCAGTATCTTGCAGATCCTTCGAACCAAAACTTCTACACCTCCGCCACGGATCGTGCTTGGAAGATCGAAGTGAAGCAAGTCACTGGAGCCAAGGATCCCGAACACTCCTTCGAGTGGACGCATGCCAAGGCTGACGGTGTTGACACTACCGAAACCATCAAGGGCGTTCGCGCTTACGTGGAAGAGGCTCGTGCCAACAACGAGGATCTCGACTTGAGCACCTTCACCTTTGTGAATGGCGACAACACCGTCGTGCTCGTTTCGCCCGAAGCGAAAAAGAAGGACGACAAGTACAGCGAGTACAACTTCTTGCTCACCTGCCCCAAGACGTCGCTCAACGGCGATGCCGGCAAGGGCACGGACTACAACCGCAACGCATGGTTGGTATACGCCGCCAACGAGCTCACTGCCAAGGAAGACCTCCAGGCTGTGATTGCCGAATCGCTCGGTGCCAACTTCAACGTGGATGAATTCTCCGAAAAGTTCCCCCGCGGTAACAACATCGGTGAGTACAACCAGGCGAAGTACGACGCCTTCATGGCACTCTACAACAAGTCGCAAGAGATCCTCAACGGTGGCGCAACGGCTACCGACGACGAGATCGATCAGCTCGTGGTAGATCTGCCCAAGGCTTACACCACCTTCACCACCTCGGGTAAGGTGCTCGAGCCCGGTTACTACATCCTCACTTCCTATCGCTCGCAGGGTACCGGCTATGACGACGGTGCACTTTACGACGGTGGTGCAGTGAACGATAAGGACAAGCAACTGCATTGGACTTACAAGGGTGGCGACATCACCTACAAGAAGGATGCTCCGCTCGACTACAAGAGCTTGAAGTACATCTGGAAGGTGACGAAGAACGATGCGAAACCCGGTTACTTCTTCTTCCAAAACTTGGCTACCAATCGTTACGTAGGTACGGCTCAGAACATTGCCTCCAACGGCAGTATCGTTCCCAGCGCTCGTATCGAAATGACGGATGGAGCCGAGGCTTCCTACAACATCGTGACCAGCCGCAACTATCCCGGCTACTTCTGCTTCTACTCGCCCGACCTCTGGCGCGGTAAGGGTACCTACTGGGGTTACAGCGGCGGCGACCGTTGGGAATTCGGCGGTGTACACACCGGCAGTGACCACAACGGTACCGTGGTTTGGGACTGGCAGGCTGACGGTTCGACCTTCAAGGCACGCACCATCACCGACCAGGAAGTGGCTGACCTCCTGAAGAGTGCCGAACAAGACATCAACAACGAAAAGGCCCAGAAGCTCCTCCAGCAGGCACAAACTGCTTACAACAACGGCTTCGCTTACATGGGTGTTGACGCTTCGGGCAACCGCATCGAAGATGCTACCAGCGGCAAACTCACGCAAGACGGTCTGATCACCGACGGCACGAAGCTTTCGAGCGACATGGCCGACAAGGAAGAAGGCGTGGGCGCTGAACACGAACCCGCTGTGCTCCTCGACGGCAACCCCGAAACCTACTTCCACACCAGCTGGCACGGTGGCGACGACGCTTGGAAGGGCGGTCACTACCTCCAATTCCAGCTCGACAACCCCGAGAGCGAACTCCTCCTCAAGTGGGTGAAGCGTAACCACAACAACGCCAACGGCGGTGCACCCGAAAAGATCACGATCTGGGGTGCCAAGACCGACGCTGCCCTCGCTGCCAACAAGGCCGACAAGCACGACCAGGACGGCAATGTGGTAACGGACGAAAACGGCAACAACGTCGTTGACTTCGACGCTTGGAAGAAGAACCAAGGTTGGGATTCGCTTGCGGTTTCTACGTTCAGCTATCCCTACACCGTAACGTGGGACAACAACGGTACGGAAGTGAAGAAGACGAACTTCGCCGGTACGGCTCACTTCGTGATCCCCTCTGACAAGGGTGCCTACAAGTACTTCCGTATGGAGGTGACCAAGACGGTAGGTAACGGCGAAGCCAACGGCAACAAGTTCTTCTATGGCTCTGAATTCCGCGTTTACAAAGGCGCTTACGACGGACAGAACTCGCTCATCGACGCTGTTCCTCAGGCTGACCGCGACGCCCTCACCGGTGCTATCGCAACGCTGAAGAACGAAGTGAACAACAAGCAGGCTACGAAGGCTTCGATCGAAGCGCTCCAGGCTGCCTACGACAAGTTCCTCAAGAACTATCCTGATCCCTCTCGCGTGACGAAGGCGCTCGACGCAGCCAAGGCACTCGAGGCTGCTGCTGAAGAAGGCACCGACATGGGTTACTACGCTGCCGGATCGAAGGCTACTTACAAAGCTGCCATCGAAGCGGTTGCCAACAAACTCAAGGCGATCACCGATGTGAAGCAGCCCACCGTTGCTCAGGTGAACGACCTCCTCGCTCAAGTTGACGCCGCCAACAAGGCATTCGCTGAAAAGCTCAACGTGCCCGCCGACGGTATCTATCGCATCATCAGCAAATCTTCTGAAGCTAGCGTAGCTGAAAACAGCGTTGTGGCCAACACGGCTTCGACGAAGAACTACCTCAAGCTCGACGGTCGTGTGAAGGACGGCAGCACCTACAAGGATGTGGCTGACTTCAACACTCGCCTCGGTGCTTACTGGAAGCTGACGAAGGTGGCCGGCGGTTACACTTATCAGAACGTTTACACCGGTCTCTACCTCGCTCCGAAGGAAGAGAAGGGTACGCGTGTGATGAGCCTCCGCAAGAACCCCTACACGCTCGATCTCCGCTATGCGAAGACTTCCGGCTGCTTCAACCTCGTGGCTGACACGGCCGACGTACAGGATAAGTCGTACGTCTACCTGAACGCTGAACCCGGTTCGAAGAACCTCGTGCTCTGGAACGAAGCAAACGGTAAGGACAACTCGGCCTTCACCTTCAAGGAAGCTTCTCACGATCTCGAAGAGGCCCTCGCTGACGGCTTCTCGCTGCCCATCATGAAGGGTGTGCCCCAGATCATCACGCTGCCCATCGCAGCTGATCCCGGTGCAAACAACTTCTACACTGTAATCGGTCAGGATGCCAACAACCGCATCCAACTCAAGAAGCACACGGGTACCCTCGAAGCCGGTCAGGCTTACGTGCTCATCCCCGAAGACGGTGACGAAGAAACGGTGATCAACCTCGTTTCGAAGGCACAGACGCTCGCTACGCTCGCTCCCGTGAGCACGCCCGCAACGCCTGTCAACGGTCTCGTTCCGGTATTCGAAACGACCAAGGTGAACAAGGACAGCGGTGTCTTCAACGCTGACCACTCTAAGGTGCTCCGCTCGGAAGTGGGTGAATCGGTTGCTGCCGGTTCGGGTTACTTCACGAAGATGCCCGTGACTACCGAAACCGGTGACAAGTACCTCGAAACGAACGGTACGATCACCACCGTAGGTCGCGTAGTTGCCAACGGCAAGCAAGTCAACGCTGTTTACACCCTCTCGGGCGTACGCGTGAAAGACACGAAACACCTCCCCGCCGGTCTCTACATCGTGAACGGTAAGAAGGTGGTTGTGAAATAAGCGCACAGCTGACTTACTTCTCTCCTATTGATTTTCCGCCTCGTCCTCTCGCAGGACGGGGCGGTTTTGCGTTTCGGCAAGAATGCGTAACTTTGCACATGGCGCCGACCGATGCGCACAATTGTTTCACCCCCTTATTTTTCCTCCTATGGCCAAAGACGAACTCACTCCGATGATGCGGCAGTTTCATGACATGAAAGCGGCCAACCCCGATGCGATTCTGCTGTTTCGCTGCGGCGACTTCTACGAAACGTATTGCGGAGATGCCGTCACGGCCTCGCAGGTGCTGGGGATCACCCTGACGAAACGCAACCAAAAGGGGGCGAACGCCTCGACGGAAATGGCCGGCTTCCCCCACCATGCGCTCGACAACTACCTGCCGCGCCTGATCCGGGCAGGATATCGAGTGGCCATCTGCGACCAACTCGAAGACCCGAAATTGACCAAGAAATTGGTGAAACGAGGCATCACCGAATTGGTGACACCGGGGGTGGCGCTGGGAGACAATGTGCTCTCGAGTCGGGAAAACAACTTTCTGGCTGCCGTGCATTTCGGCGCGGCCGATGTGGGACTTTCGCTGCTCGATATTTCGACGGGCGAATACCTGGTGGCCGAAGGCGACACGGAGTACATCGACAAACTGCTGACGGGCTTTGCCCCGAAAGAGGTGCTCATTCAACGTGGGGAGAAAGGGAAATTCGAACAGTTGTTTTCGGGACGCTATTTCATTTTCGAACTCGACGACTGGGCTTTTTCAGAAAGCTCGGCACGCACCAAGGTGCTGAAACATTTTGAGGTGAAGAATCTCAAGGGCTTCGGCGTGGACCACCTGCACACGGCGATCACGGCGGCGGGAGCGATCCTGACGTATCTCGACCAGACGCAACACCACCACATCGAACACATCACCCGCATCACCCGCATCGAAGAGCAGCGTTTCGTGCGGCTCGACAAATTCACGATTCGCAATCTCGAACTCATTTCGACCAACCACGGTGACGGGACGTCGCTGCTCGCGGTGCTCGACCGAACGCTCTCACCCATGGGCGCGCGACTGATGAGACGGCAGGTGCTTTTCCCGCTTCGCTCGGTGAAGGAAATTGAACAGCGACTGGACAGTGTGGAGCATTTCTTCCGCGAACCGGAATTTCGAGAACTCTGCGAAATAGAACTGGGGAAGGTGGGCGACTTGGAACGCATCGTTTCGAAAGTGGCAACGGGACGCATCAATCCACGAGAGATGCAGCAACTGCGCTGTGCTTTGGAAACGGTGGTGGTGCTCAAAAATGCGTGCAAGCAGGCTGCGCAAGAGAGCATTCGCAACATCGGCGAACGACTGGACGCCTGCACACCGTTGCGGCAGCGCATCGAACGCGAATTGCGCACCGACCCGCCGCTCACGGTGAACAAGGGTCAGGTCATCGCCAACGGAGTGAATGCACAACTCGACGAACTGCGCAACATTCAGACCTCGGGAAAGGACTATTTGCTCCAAATCCAAGAACGCGAAATCGCACGTACCGGCATCCAGAGTCTGAAAATCGGTTTCAACAACGTGTTCGGTTATTATATGGAGGTGCGCAATACTTATAAGGAGTTTGTGCCGCCGGAATGGATACGCAAACAGACGCTCGTCAATGCGGAACGCTACATCACGCAGGAGTTGAAGGAATATGAGGAGAAAATCCTCGGGGCAGAAGACAAAATTCTGGTGCTCGAAACCCGACTTTACGGCGAACTGGTGGCGGCCGCAGCCGAACATATCGCAGCGCTGCAACGCAATGCGCATGCGCTCGCCGAGTTGGACGTGTACCACTCGCTGGCGGTGCTGGCGATGGCACAACACTATGTTCGACCGGTGGTGGACGAAAGCGAGGTGCTGGACATCAAGGCGGGACGACACCCGGTGATCGAGACGCTCATGCCGCCGGGTGAGGAATATGTGCCCAATGATGTGCGACTGGACACGGCGGAACAGCAGATCATGATGATCACGGGGCCGAACATGGCGGGTAAGAGTGCGCTATTGAGGCAAACGGCACTCATCACCTTGATGGCGCAAATCGGTTCGTTCGTTCCGGCCGACTCGGCGCGGGTGGGGATCGTCGACAAGATCTTCACGCGCGTGGGCGCATCGGACAATATTTCGGTGGGCGAGAGTACTTTTATGGTCGAAATGAGTGAGGCGGCGAACATCATGAACAACATCACGCAACGTAGCTTGGTGCTTTTCGACGAATTGGGACGCGGCACTTCGACTTACGACGGCATTTCCATCGCGTGGAGCATCGTGGAACACTTGCACGAACGTCCCAAAATGCATGCGCGTACGCTCTTTGCCACTCACTATCACGAGCTCAACGACATGGAAGCGCTTTTCCCGCGCATCAAAAACTACAATGTTTCCGTGCGCGAAGTGGATCACCGCATCGTCTTTCTCCGCAAATTGGCGCGCGGCGGTTCAGAACACTCTTTCGGTATCCATGTGGCGCGTCTGGCGGGGATGCCGAATGCGATTGTGCAACGGGCGGAGGTGATTCTGCACCAATTGGAACACAACAACGCAGACAACCGACAAGTGCAGCCTCCCACCGTGGAAAACGGACAAACGAACGGTGCTCCCAGCGGAACCCAGCTGTCGTTTTTTCAACTCGACGATCCGGTGCTCGAAGCCGTGCGCGATGAAATTCTGCATCTCGACGTCAACCACCTCACTCCGGTCGAGGCGCTCAATAAACTCAACGACATTCGCAAAATCATCACGGGAAAATGAGTGCGCAGTGCGCCGCCGGTTGCGCGCCGCACGGATGTGTTTTCGTGGCGGCCCTCCTTGATCGCGTAAATGTCTGCTGTCTTCGACGGGGCGCAGACACTTTCGACGGGACGCAGACCTGTTCAACAGAGTAAAGGCTCATTCAACAGAACTGAGCAGAGGCGCATTGAACTGAGCAGCGACCTTTTCACGAAAAAACAAGGTCTCGAGCTCCGATTCCTCCCCACATAGCTGCACAAAATGCGCGCGAATGAGCAAAAAACGCGCTTTTTATAGGGTAAACCTTTGCCGGTTTGAAGAAATACCACTACTTTTGCAGCTGTAACCTCAGAAATGACTAATTTCTAATCATCAAAATAAGAACAACAATGTCTGAAATTGCAGAAAAAGTAAAGGCAATCATCGTAGAAAAGCTCAGCGTTGATGCAGCTGACGTACGTGAAGACGCAAGCTTCACCAACGACCTCGGCGCAGACTCTCTCGAAACGGTAGAACTCATGATGGACCTCGAAAAGGAATTCAACATCACCATCCCCGAAGAGGAATCTGAAAAGCTCTCCACCGTAGGTGACGCTATCGCGTACATCGAAGAACACGCCAAGTGATCTTGCCCGCGCTCAACGAGGTGAGCTAACGCTCATCTCTTCGCAAATGTGCTAATGCGCTACGGTACCCATTCGGCGGCACCGGCGCATTAGCACATTTCAGCGTAGCATCCTCTCATCTCCCACTAATCCCCACACCCCTATGGAACTCAAAAGAGTAGTCGTCACCGGTCTCGGTGCCATCACCCCCGTCGGCAACACCCTCGAAGCCACGTGGAACAGCCTTCTCAACGGCGTTAGCGGCGCAGCACCCATTCAAGGCTTCGACGCTTCACGGTTCAAAACGCAGTTTGCCTGCGAAGTCAAAGACTTCAAGGCAGCAGATTTCATTGACCGCAAAGAGATTCGCAAAATGGATCTCTATGAACAATATGCAGTCGTGGCGGCAATGCAAGCTGTACAAGACAGCGGTATGGACCTCGAAACGATCGACAAGGACAACATCGGTGTAGTGCTCGGAGTGGGCATCGGCGGTATCCACACTTTCGAAGAGCAAATCAGCGAATACGCCCTCACTCACGAAGAGAAGGGACCTCGCTTCAGCCCCTTCTTCATCCCCAAGATGATCGCCGACATCGCATCCGGACAGATCTCCATCATGTACGGATTCCACGGTCCTAACTACACTACAACTTCGGCTTGTGCCTCGTCGACCAACGCCATTGCCGACGCTTTCAACCTCATTCGTCTCGGCAAAGCCAGCGCCATCATCACCGGCGGTGCAGAAGCAGCCATCACCCCCGGAGGACTCGGCGGTTTCAACGCCATGCACGCTCTCTCCACCCGCAACGACGATCCGCAACGCGCCAGCCGCCCCTTCAGCAAGAGCCGCGACGGTTTCGTCATGGGTGAAGGCGCAGCAGCACTCATCCTCGAATCCGAAGAGCACGCCAAGGCACGCGGCGCACGCGTCTACGCGGAACTGGCAGGCACCGGCGTATCCGCCGACTCCTACCACATCACTGCACCGGACCCCGCAGCACTCGGCGCAACCCGTGCACTGCACGAAGCCCTCGAAGACGGCAACATCGACCCGAAGACCGTCGTGCACATTAACGCGCACGCCACCAGCACCCCCGCCGGTGACCTGCCCGAAGCAACCGCAATGCACGAAACCTTCGGTGAGCACACCAAGAACATTGCCGTCTCCGCAACCAAGTCCATGACCGGCCACCTGCTCGGCGGCGCGGGCGCACTCGAAGCCGTACTCACCGTACTGGCACTGCACCACCGCACCGCACCCTGCACCATCAACCTGGACAACAAGGACCCCCAGATTGACCTGGATGTGGTGACCGAGGCACGCGAGCTGCCCGCCGGTGAGATCGTGGCACTGTCGAACTCCTTCGGTTTCGGCGGCCACAACGCGGTTGTAGCATTCCGTTCCGTAGAGGACTAAAAACTCTTCGGCAGCCTTATAGGTAAGGGCACGTCGGACAATGCTAGCGGGGGAGTGCC
>ERZ773250.1626-NODE-1626-length-11006-cov-3.161994_pt1 | contig 11006 bp, 8 predicted proteins | sample MGYA00511258_ERZ773250 | MGnify/ENA primary metagenome ERZ773250 (study PRJEB29015, sample SAMEA2738164) | human oral metagenome | biome: human oral; feature: human-associated habitat; material: saliva | place: China | collected 2187 ... | reverse complement strand
AAAAAAAGGGAATCCCCCCTCATCAGCGCGTAAAAAGTAGCTCCCAACAGGGAGGTGAGATAGGGGCAACTTTAGGCTCCCCGATGCTCCCGTCAACTCTTTTTGTACGCACTCTCCCGATGCATTATAGAGGCATAGCCAAGTATTTGGAGATAGATTTTCTACCAAAAGAAACTCTCCGGCAGGATTCGGGTAGAGAAAAACAGATTGTTGTGGTGTAGGCTCTAGAGCCATAGGCGAGCCCTCAAAATCTTCTGTAATCTCCCTCCCTTGGGCATCTACACCGGTAACGACGCGCACTTCCCATCCGGCAGTACGCACCTTGTCAACGAGGCTTTTAGGACAGATGTTAGACTCTGGCACCTCTGCTCGAGTAGTAAAAGGAGTAAAGACTCTCGGGGACTGCTCAGGGCTACTCTTAACCAAACGCTCAACAAGTTGCTCCATGCGCTCCAAAGACAATCTATTGCCATAGCAAGAGAGCTTTTGCATATTCGCTCTATCACTCAAGAGGATAGCGGATAGCTGATTGCGGTCACACTGCAATTCTTTGAGCCAAAGGGACGTCAGATCAAGCTCCGTTAGTGCATTGCGCCCACAACGCAAGACCTCTAGATTTTCGCAACGATTGACACTGAGATGGGTCAATTGATTGTTGCTACAGTCGACCTTATTGATATAGGTAAAGCCGCTCAAATCAAGAGAAGAAATGCCCAAGCCAAAGCAATAAAGCGAGCGCAACCGCCCATGGGGTAGCTTGTTTTCGTCAAAATCGCGAAGAGGGTTATCCCCAATGGAGAGGTGCAGTAAAGAGCGAAGAGGGCGAAGGTCCCCCATAGATTTCAGCTTATTCCCATGGATGTAGAGCATCTCTAATTTGGGGAACTTGCTGCAATCAAACTCCTCTAGCCCCAAGCGATCGCACGTAAGTTGGAGCAAGGGCAGAGAGCTATAGGCGTAGAGATTGAAGTCTTGGTCAAAGGGATTCCCCCCTATCCCCAGGGCTGCGACTTTAGGATTTGCCGAGAGATCCAACTTCTTTAGCTTCAGATCCGAAGCCGAGAGCGAAGTGAGATTGGGCAGTCTCGATAAGTCTAACTCGGCTATGGGATTGGCGTCACAGAAGAGATAGGTAAGGCTGGTGTTCTTAGAAACATCAAGGGAGGTAATGTCATTGCCCGCACAGTTGAGCGTAAGAAGACGAGGCGCCTCCTGTAGATCAAGAGCCGCTACCTTAGGGGTATTCTCGCCCTTCGCTCTGTATGGGATGAAGAATTCTCGCAGAGAACCCACTAGAGAAAAAGACGTAGTGCCCGAGGGTAACTCCAACGAAACGGCTTGCTTACGATTCTTTTTCTCTCCCAACGTGAGTGTGCCAGAAGAGGGGGACTCAAGGGAGACTTGGTCCCCTTCGGAGATAGAAAAGTAAACTTTTTGATTCCCTTCTAGGGGTTGAGGGGATAGTGTTACAACGATCCGATCCGTAGCTCGTGGGGCCGAGGGTTGCCCCCAAAGGGGGAATAAAAAAACAAAGGATAGCGCGCAAAGCAAGGCAAAGCGCACTACCCAAGCGTAGCATTTGTTCATTATTTGTTTGTGAGTTAAGGGTGAGAATTAGCTCTCTAGCATGGGAGATGAGGGCTGAACGAAGTCTACAAAACAGAGTGAGGCAAGTGCCGTTCCATAGCGTTTCGTAATGGTTATCCCCTCTGTGAGGAAGGTAAGCTCGCCAAGGTAGTACTGGCTGTAGGTTTTCTGATGCAGGTCGTTAATCACGCGAATAAGACGAGACTCAAGTTCCTCAATGCGGTAGCGTCCGTTTACCTCGCATACAAGTCCTCCTACTTTCTCATCAAAGTTTTCGTCTTTGTACATCCAAGCGTAGACAATTCCTGCCGATACAAACTCATCTTGATAGCCATGCGAAACGGACATAATCGTCTTCATTTCTGAGCCAAAGGGGGGCATGTCCACTTCGTCCATGGTGGCAAGGCGAGCCGTTGCAGGTAGCACAGACGAATAAGTCATGATATTATAGTCGGAGATACCGGCATCATAGAGAGCCATGTGGTAGCTACCGGCGTGGAGTTCGAGATCACTCTCTCCGCTCCCCTTGGTCACAAAAAAGGTGTTGGGGATGATGTTTCCAAAGATATTGCTCATTCTTCTTTTTCTACTTCTCAGGGTTACTTACAATCTTTCTGGGTGCAAATGTACAACTTTTTCTAGGCTGTTAGCGACGACTACGCACTACGGTAATGAGACTATCGGCCCGCGCCAGAGCTTCGGGGTCTTGGGCATCTATGTTATACTCCTCCGGGCGGGGCACTCTCAGCGTTGTACCGATGGGTACATTATCGGGATTGGAGATTTTCTCTTCGTTGGCAAGATAGATATAAATCCAAAACTTCTTATTACCGTAATGCTCTCGGGCGTAATCGGCTAGGCGATCCCCCTTTTTGATCGTGATGTAGACCTCCTCAACCACTTCGGGGACTGGGGCAACTACCACCGAATCTGTGGGGGTAGGATCTGTACGATGAGGGGCGGCAGCCGTTTTTTCTCGACTGGGTTTAGACGAGGAGCAGGAAAGAAACCTCGCTCCCACAAAGTAGCCCCCTACAAGGAGTAGGCACAACACAGGGAGAGCAACCCAAAGCCACACCTTACGTTGCGAGTGGGATCGAGTAGGAATAGGGGATATGGGATCCTCGGATGCGCAGCACGCCTCCTCTTCTTCCTTAGGCGAAGGCTCCATAAACTCCTCTTCCGGGAGAGAGGGCAGCTCGGGGGGAAAGGTAGGCAAGGAGGGGAGCTCAACCTCCTCTTCTTGCTGTGACAAAAGATCGTCTGTGGGTAAAAGCGATTCCTCTCTCTCCTCCTTAGACGCGATCTCCTCTACCTCCAAAAGGTTGGGAGAAGGAGCGGATTCCTCAACCACCTCGGCTGGGAAAGCCTGACAGACAGAGTATACCGGAATTTTTGTAAGCTCCTCTTCCTGATCAATAGTACGCTGAGGCAAGTCGTCAAAAGCTTTGTCTTGAGGCAACGCAATGGGAGAAAAGGCATCAAAAGGCTTATTGATACTCTGGAGGAGTCGCTCAGAGGGCGTAAATGTAAAAGCCAACTCCTCTTGAGCCACCCCTTCAAACAGTCCAATTCCTTCCCAAAGGAAAGCATTGCCACTGTGCAAATGGTGCAACATCTGCTCGGTGAGAGCTTGATAAAAAGCATGTATACTCTTGGGGGATAGAGGGGAAGACTCTTGTAGTATCTCCTCGAGGTCGTCGGGGGCAGCACTTGAGGCTAAACTGGTCTCAAGGTGCAATCGGGGAGGAACGAGAAGCCGACTCCCAGAAGGCAAGAGAGCAACGTACTCCATTTCTTTACGCACGTGCCACGCCACGACCCCCGCTACAGAAACGGGAATGGCGGATGCAAGCCGATCCGAAACTATGCGCCCCAGAAGGCTCCACAGCTCTTCGCAACTCTCGTATTGCAACTCCGATCGCTCGGCAAGTTGACTAATCCATTGTAGGGTCTCTATCATAACTATCGGAACAATGGGGCTTGCGCCAATAAATCAAAGCCATCTACTCCTACGATAGGTAGGGGGTAATAATGCCCAACACGGAGAGAATGAGCCTGCTCTACAGGAATAAGCACCTCGGGATCCACCTCAGGAGAATCGTACTGAGTACGCCCCACGACAAACTCCTCCTCCCTGCGATCAATAAGCACCTCCTGAGTAGTCCCTACCAAGCTACGGCTATATGCCTCGGCAATAGGCTCCTGCAGTGCCATAAGTTGCTCCAGACGCTCCATTTTCACCTCCTCGGGTATCTCGTCTTGATAGTGTTTATAAGCATAAGTACCAACCTCGTGGCTATAGGCAAAGGCGCCCATGCGCTCAAATTGCCTGCGCTCTATAAACTCGCATAGGGCTCGAAAGTCTTGTTCCGTCTCCCCGGGATGCCCCACAATCAACGTGGTACGCAACGCAATCCCCGGCACTTCTTTACGAATCTCATCAAGGAGCCGCTCTGTCTCGAGCTGGGTGATATTGCGACGCATCTTTTGGAGCATATTGTCGGTTGCATGCTGCAGCGCAATATCCAAGTACTTACAGATATTATCTCGTTCCCTCATTATGGGGAGAATCTCTCGGGGGAACTGCGTAGGATAGGCATAGTGTAAACGAAGGCGACGCACCCCCGGGAGATCCGAAAGTCGCTCCAAAAGGGGAGCCAATAGCACCTTACCTCCAAGATCCCGGCCGTACGAAGTAAGGTCTTGTGCGATCAATTGAAATTCGCTACAGCCCTCGTCTACAAGCGTTTTCACTTCATCTACAAGAGACTCTATGGTACGCGATTTTTGCCGCCCCGTGATAAGAGGGATAGCGCAGTAGGAGCAACCCCTATCACACCCCTCCGAAATCTTCACATAGGCGTAGTGTTTGGGGGTGGTTAGGAGGCGTGCCGTATCCGTCTCGGGAGCGAAGGAAGGGCCTAGGTCGGCCACTAGATTTTTCCAATCGAACTTGCCGTAGAGAGCATCGATCTCGGGGATTTCGGCCTTAAGGTCACCACGGAATCGCTCACTCAAGCAACCCATTACAATCAATTTGCCAATGCGCCCCTCTTCTTTAGCACGCACAAAAGCGAGTATCGTATTGATAGATTCCTCTTGAGCTGCACCAATGAAGCCGCAGGTATTGATCACGACAATCTCCCCCGTTATGCGCTTGGGATCATGGCGCACCGAGTAGCCTGCCGCCGCAAAACGCCGCATCAAGAGCTCCGAATCCACAAGATTTTTGGAGCAACCGAGCGTAATTACGTTTACTTCGTTTCTTCTCATTCGCCAAAGAGCGAAGCTACAAACTCATGCTTACGGAAGACCTGGAGGTCTTCGATTTTCTCCCCTAAGCCAATATACTTTACAGGGATATTGAACTGATCAGAAATCCCAATCACTACCCCGCCCTTAGCCGTACCGTCAAGTTTGGTCACGGCAAGAGCATTAACCTCGGTAGCCGCGGTAAACTGGCGTGCTTGCTCAAAAGCATTCTGCCCCGTGGAGCCATCAAGTACCAACAATACCTCCTGGGGGGCATCGGGTACTACCTTCTGCATCACACGTTTTATCTTGGTAAGCTCATTCATCAGCCCCACTTTGTTGTGGAGACGACCGGCTGTATCAATCAACACAACGTCGGCATCTTGTGCCACGGCGCTAGCCACCGTATCATAGGCCACACTAGCGGGGTCTGCCCCCATTTTCTGTTTGATCATGGGCACACCCACACGCTCTGCCCAGACGCTTAATTGGTCAATAGCAGCAGCGCGGAAGGTATCGGCAGCACCAATTACCACCTTATAACCAGCCGCTTTGAACTGGTAAGCGAGCTTGCCGATTGTCGTGGTTTTGCCTACGCCATTGACCCCTACCACCATTATTACGTAGGGCTTACTCTCTGTCGGCAGCACAAAGCTATCTCCGTCTATGGTGCCGCTCTCGGTAAGTAGAGCCTCTATCTCGCTACGCAAGATACCGTTAAGTTCGGCGGTAGACACATACTTATCGCGAGCGACGCGCTCCTCTATACGCTTGATAATCTTGAGTGTGGTATCTACCCCAACATCGCTGGAGATAAGCACATCTTCGAGGTTGTCGAGCACTTCGTCATCAACCTTGCTCTTACCTGCGAGTGCACGAGAGATCTTACCAAGCACCGAGTCTTTGGTCTTCTCAAGCCCTGTATCGAGTGTCTCTTTTTTCTTCTTAGAAAAGATTCCGAATAATCCCATATCTATCTAAATTTCTCTCTACTAAAACTGCCCTCCGGCGTCAATCCATTCGCTCTTTGTAGTCCTGATAGTCGAAGCGACGTAGGAGCACCTCTTCGCCATTAGCCTTTTGTAACACGAGGTCGGGATGCGCTACTCCATTAAACATATGGGTCTTAACCGTAGTATAATGGATCATATCTTCAAAGATAAGCGTATCGCCCACCTCCAAAGGCTTATCGAAACTCCAGTCTCCCAAGAAGTCGCCACTTAGGCAACTATTTCCCCCCAGTCGATAGGTAGGTAGCCCCTCCACAGGGTCGTGGTGCGCACCTCGTATCACGGGTTTGTAGGGCATCTCCAAGCAATCCGGCATATGGCAGGTAAACGAAACATCGAGAATTGCCGTTTTAATGCCGTCGTGCTCTACAATATCTAGCACAAGACTTTCTAAGAAACCGGTCTGCCAAGCAAATGCCGACCCCGGCTCCATGATAAGTTGTAGATGGGGGTGACGCTGACGGAATGCTTTGAGTACGGCAATCAGATGAGGTACGTTGTACTCTTTGTGGGTCATAAGATGACCACCGCCTAGGTTAAGCCAACGCGCTTCTGAGAGGGGCGAGGCAAAACGTTGCTCTATGATGGAGAGCAGTTTCTCTAGCTGGAAGCTATTCCCCTCGCACAAAACATGTACATGCAACCCCTCTATTCCCTCGGGGAGATGCAAGCCCAACTCCTCGGGCGAGAGCCCAAAACGCGAGCCGGGTAGAGCCGGATTATAAAGGTCTGTCTCCACAGGAGAGTAACCGGGGTTGATACGTAAGCCGTAAGAGACCTCCGAAGAGGGGGTATAGAACGCTCGGTACTGACTGAGGGAATTGAAGGTTATATGGCTACAACAACGTGTCCATTCTGCCCAATCTTGCGCCCGATAAGCCGGTGAGAAAGCATGTGCCTTACGCTCCAAGCCCTCATACCCCAGACGAGCTTCCCAGGGAGAACTGGCAGTACTACCAAAGCCGTATTCCCGAAAGATAGGGAAGAGCTTCCATAGAGCGAAGGCCTTAAAAGCGACAATAATCTCTACTTTGGCCTCGTCCGCCACCTTGCGAATAAGGCTCAAATTACGCCGAAGGAGCGGCTCCTCAACTACATAACGCGGATATACTTCCATGCTACAAAGATAGCTACTAATCTGCGACTAGCACCCTACGCCCCAGCGAGTATGCCGGCAACTCCCCTCAGCGAGAGACCTCACACAGGGCTAGCCTCTCCTCCTCTCTCGCTAATTTCCGATTCGAAACCGGCCTGCAGGAGCGCAAATTCTGCCCTATATTTCTCTCCTTTTCACCCAGCTTCCTTGTGCGTAACAGGCTATAAAAAGCCCCCTTCACCTCTAGAGGTAAAGGGGGCAACCAATCAACATCTTTTGTGTCTTAGATATGCAAAAGAATATTTTTCATTGGAGAGAACTCAGAACTTAATCATAATTCTCATCCTCATTTCTCAATCGAGTGAGACGTATATTCATCGTTATATCTTCGGAATTCTCCGGATCGTAAGCAATTTTAGCTCCTGATCTTTGATTCGCACCCTCGCCTTTCTTAAGTACAATACGTATCTTATCTCCTTTGTTGAACTTATGGGTAACAACCGGGAAAACAAGTGTCTGCGACCAAGTCTGCACCCCTCTATCAAAGGGGAGAGAGGAAGAGGCAATTGTAGACCAAGAGGTTCCATACTTTGTTTTTTTCTGGAGCAAAACCACAACCGAAGTCGCCCCATCCGCATTGGACTTGAAATTAAAACTCCCGGTAAACTCGTAGTAAGCCTCAGTAAGGATCTCAAATTCCTCAAAAGAAGCCCCAACCGGCACCTTTACATCCTTCACATTTTTCAGATATACCTCACCAGCATTCCACTTCAGCGTCATCCCTTGTGAGTTGAACTTTGCGATATCGATAGAAATCTTCCGCTTAGAGGCAAGCACAAAGTGAATAGGTCTCTTTAGTTTGCGAATCTCCGGCAGATTAGAAAAAGGCACCCATTCTTGTCCCGTCCAAACATACACGAGATTCTTATACACTTTCTCTTCTCCGCTTCCCGCGTCTTGCATATTGTACACCATCATTGCCCTTTTGGGGTTGGATATCGTATGAGTATCCTTTTTCCCTGTAAGAGCAACCTTGGGGAGCAAAAAGCCCTTCTTTTGTCCATTAGGCAAATTAGAGACATCCAGGTCTAATGCAGACGAGTAGGGAGTACGTGTCCCTACACCAACGGCACGCTCCTCTTGCTGAGCATGGACTGGGATTACCAGTAAGCTCAAACTCAAAGCAAGAAGGCTATAGTATATATATTTGTATCTCATCACAAAATAATTGACTAAGAAAGTTTCTGAATCTTGATTACCTTAGAGGTATTAGATCCCCCGGCAGGGTTTATATTAGCTACCCACTCTGGGGCAGTACCATGATCACTACCTGGCTTATCCCCTTTTGTCTGTTTAACAACAGCTCGGATCTTATCCCCCTTCTCAAACTTTACCACCATGGGGGAGATCACCATATGGCGGCTATTCAAGACCGTATTGTTCCCCCAAGCAGATACACAGCGTGCAATATTTTTCCACTGTCCTCCGGTCTGGGTAGACTTTCGTTGGATAATAAATTCCAAATTGGTACATGTAGCAAAGGCTCCAACATTTTTCCAAATATTGGGATTATACCCAACGATCCCGGAAATTTCGTACTCACCGGCATTTAGGATCTCGAAGGTGTCTTCGGCATCATTCAACCGAACATTATTCCCCGTATTAAGAGTAATATTATCAACTATATAAGTTATACCATCCTTCACAACCTCAGACTTCTCAGAATAAGTCAGTGGGACCTCATCTCCGAACGATAAAGAGGGATGCTTCGTTTTCGAAGCCACATTCTGAGTATCCCCCTGTAGGATAAAAAAGACTTGGGGCAACAATTCTCGAATCACGATATCAATATTGGTCATATCAAGCCACTTTGTTCCATCCCAAAAGTAGAACATATCATGCTCAACCTGATTATCCCCAGTACCGTTATCTTGCAAGTTGTACACAACCAATCCTACAGCAGGGCTGGGGATCGTTGTCTGGTCGTTCTTACCTGTAAGCTGCACGCGGGGGAGCAATATCCCCTTCTTCCCATTAGCAGGGAGAGCAGAAACATCTACATCCAAAGCGGCAGAAGCATCGGGGGTTTTGGTAAAAACACCTACAGACTGGGCAAAACCTTGCCCAGAGAATGGGAGCATCATCAAAAGAGATGCAATCCAAAAGAGTCTACTTCTTTTCATATATATATTTCTATCTCTCTTCTCTTAAAGATTAAAGTCTAATAGCAGCGCACGAAACCCTCGTGCTACCGGATGATCGGCATCAGTCCCCGTATAGGGTTTTTCTGATCCGTGCCCCTGACTACTATTCTTGTAGGGAGACTGTACGACAAGGCGTATCTTATCTCCTTTAAAGAGCCGAACGGAAACTGAATTGATCGTTGCCGTCTTCAAGAAACCACCGGCATCAAAGCCCCAAGCAGCACGCACCACTACAAGGTCTTCCCAAGTAGCTGCTCTAGAAGCCTGTCTCTGAATCTTCAGATTAAGGAAAGCCCTCTTGTGGTAAGTGACACCGGGTTGATGTGGGACATTTTCTTGAATCACTGTAGCAAGCGGATTGTAGTGAACGAAGGCACTCATGTCGTAGGTTCCCGTTACGTTAACCTGAAAGTTCTCTTCAGTTAGTTTAGTAAATATGCTTTTTCTATTGAGGACAGGCTCTCCCTCAAACTTGAGAGGAAGATCGGCTCCATTAACCCCCTGATTGTTATGAGGAGGGTTCAATTGCTGAGTTGTAAACTCCTGCTTAGTCTTTCCCTCGATATAAAACTCTCGAGGGATAACAGCTTCGTATACAAGAGGGGTATACACCATACGCTCCCAGCGATCTCCCAACCAGTAGTAATAGTTATCGGCATAGACGTGCCCTTGGCTAAAGTTGTATGTATTTTCCGTATTATACACAAGCATTGCCGTTGCCTTACGTTCCGTACCCGTAGCGATGGGTACAGTGGTCTTATCCCTTTGGTTTTTAAGCTCTAGACGAGGAGGGAGGAAGCCTTTTTTCGTAGCACTCCCCGGGGTATCGGCTTTTACCTCCATTATGGCGGAGGGGTCTACAGAAGTAGTATTGATCCCCACGCTATTGGTATTCTGAGCAAGGAGGGAGAAGGCTAGAGACTGAAGCAATAGGATAACCGACAGCCTCGCCATTCCCCTCGAAGTGCAATTAAAAATAGTATTCTGACTCATGTTATGTTCCATCAAGATTAGGGTAACAACACTTTTGCAATTGTAGAAGTCTGGTTATTAACCACCTTCACCACATAAGTTCCAGGGAGAGGCAAAGAGTATTCCTTTCCCGAACGGGCAGGTATCTCAGCCTGTAGCACCAAGGCTCCTGTAGCATCGAAGATAAGCACCTTAGAGTCGAGAGCCGTGGCGTTATCTACCAACACTCTCGTATCACCTAGCCCTACTACACGAATAGGCACGGTGGCAGGAGAGAGGTTATCTTCTCCCTCAGTTACAAGATCGAAGCGATGCTTATCTAGAGACTTAGTAGTAACAAAGGTGTAAGAGCTGGTCTGTCCCACGGGGGTAAGCGTACCCGTTACACGGTCTCTAAGGCATAGCGAAGGATAACGCCCCTGTAGCTCGGGGCTAACGCGGAACGAAAGCGTATAGGCTCCATCTTTGGGTGCCTCAAAACCAATTGGCAAGCCCTCAATCTGTGCAGAGGTTGCTACTTGTAGAGGACCTTCCGACGAGATCACATAGAGCTGCGGACGGCCTCCTACCAAGATCTTGCTACCATCCCATCCGTTATCGAATCCGGCAGTCGTACCCTCCTTGCGGAATACGAACAAGCGGTCTGCACCCTCATTAGATGCTACATCTATATGTAAGAACTCTCTCACGTCCTCTTCGTCTCCGGCTCTAAGTACCCCAGAGGCCTTCTCTTGTACGATGCCGGAGTAGGGCATCGTGAGGGAAGCCTTTGCCGTTCCCTTATTGCAGATCATAAAGCCTTGTAGAGAGGGGATCTCATGAGGTAATCCATTATTCCCGGCAAGATTCTTAGGAACAGAAAGGTAAGTTCCGACCAGCGTT
>ERZ773250.1625-NODE-1625-length-11007-cov-2.313733_pt1 | contig 11007 bp, 9 predicted proteins | sample MGYA00511258_ERZ773250 | MGnify/ENA primary metagenome ERZ773250 (study PRJEB29015, sample SAMEA2738164) | human oral metagenome | biome: human oral; feature: human-associated habitat; material: saliva | place: China | collected 2187 ... | reverse complement strand
CCCCGTTAAATCTCCCCAGGGAAGACTTCTCCCGCAGCTTTCCTTGAGAATCTTATAAAGATAAGCCTTAAGCGTAGATTTGTCCTTTCTGCGATTACCGGTAAAAGAAAGCTGAGCACTTCGTAAATCCAAGGACAGACGGAAAAGAGAAGGGTCGGAAATCCCCTCCTCAGTCAAAATTCGATTTTGCCTTTCCGTAGCTTTCCGTTTTAAACTCTTCCTGTTAACGGAAACGGCAGATTTTTGCTCTTTCGCACGCTTTAAAGCATTCTTTTCTTCCTGCGTAGTCTCCATAAGACGTACGCCCTCCGGCGTATGCACCTGGAAATCCTCTCCCGGATAAAAGGCCTTGCAAAGCTCCCGAATATCACTCTCAAACGGAAGGAGAGCCTCATCTAAGAAAATCTGAATCAAAACATTTTCCTTTCCTTTTAGAACATACTCTTCCTTACATTGCTCTCCAGGAGCTTATTGAAGCCAATCCAGCCGTTTCCTTCCTTGGCCTTTCCCGACTTTTCACCCTGCTCAATAAATTCTCTCATGGTTTGCAGCTTAGCGTCAGTATTGTCCGCAAAGGCAAGGGCTAAAGCCTCCATGGTGGCAGGCTTTTTCGGAGAACCGAATTCCAGTTCTCCATGATGGGAAAGAATGCAGTGCAAAAATTCCGATCGAAGTGCTGTCGGAAAATCAGGAATCAAAGCAATTTTCTCGGAAAGCATGGTGTAGCCAATCATGATATGACCAAGGAGCTGTCCTTCGTCAGAATAATCATTTCTCGGAAATTCACTGAGTTCCTTCATTTTTCCGATATCATGGCAAAGTGCCGCGGAAATTAAGATATCCCTGTTCAAGTCCGGATATTGCTCAGCATAGAAACGGCACAGCTTCGCAACAGACAAAGTATGCTCTAAAAGGCCTCCCACATAACTGTGATGCACTGTTTTTGCCGCAGAATGAAAGGAAAATTCCTGTAAAAATTCCTTGTCCTCCACAAAGATACTTTCCAGAAGTTTTTTTAGGAAAGGATTTTCCAAAGTGGAAACCATGCTAAGCAGTTCTCTCTTCATTTCTTCTCTGTCTCGTTTGGAAACCGGTAAGAAATCTTCCGGAAAGAAGCTGCCTTCTCTTGCTACGGAAAGGCGCTGAATACTTAATTGATTGACTCCGTTATAGATGGCTACATTTCCCTCAACATAAACATAGTCCATGGTAGAAAACTCGGCAATCCCGGGAGAAAAGGGATCCCAAACCTTGGCGTCAATCGTCCCGGTTCTATCCTGCAAAGTCACATTCAAGTATTCTTTTCCATTTTTCGTGAGTGCCGTGTTCTTTGTTTTCACCAAATACACATTGTTCACTCTTGTGCCATCCCTAAAATTCTCGATAAAGCGATTAGGGTTAGGGATATGTTCACTCATAAAACTTCCTTCCTACCTTGTCCCCAGCGGACAAGAAAACTCCATTTCCACATACTGATTTCCGTTATTGCGAAGAAGGCTGATTTGAAAAGGATTACCGGGACTTTCTTTCAGTAAGGCTGCCTGCAAGTCTTTTACCCCCGTAAGTTCCGCTCCGTTTACTTTTTTTATGACATCTCCCGCCTGCACTCCGGCAACATAGGCGGGGCTCCCCTCTTCCACTTCGGAAATAAAGATTCCTTCCGGAATGCCTAATTCTATCATACTTTTACTCGTATTTTGTATCTTCACGCCCAAATAAGCTAAAGTTTTTCCGTTACTGAGATGTTCCAGCATATCCAAACAATCGGAAACTCCCGTCATGTGTGGAAAACCGCCTTGCTTTCCTGTGCAAAATCCTACAAATTCCCCTGCAGTATTAAGGTAAAATACATTTCCCTCTCCCTCTTTCGGGCCTTGTACGGCAATGTCCTCTCTAATGCCGTCCACGGTGGGCACATCATAAGAAAGATAGGAAGCGTACGTTATTTCGGTCGAATACAGCTCCCCGCTTGGAGAACCGATTCCGATTAAGGTTTCTCCTCTTTGAATGAGACGGGAATTCCCTCTGGGCATCACACTTAGCCTTTCCATCTCTTTTTCCGTAAAAGCGGAAAGCGGAACCGAAAGAATCATCACCCCGTCCCTTTTACTCGAAGATAAGAGTCTTCCCTCTACTTCCTTTTCACGAAAGAAACGGATCCGATAGGCCTCTTCTCCTTTTCCGCTTCCCAAGTATAGAATAAGCAGACTATCGGCGGTTTTTTCTAAAATGATTCCGTTTCCCCTCGTTTTTCCCTCCGTAAGTAAATCCTCTCCTCCGGTAGAAATTTCAACATCCACCAGAGATTTTTCACCTTCTTGGATGATGCTTTTTAAATTTCCCATCATACTTTCATAGGCGGAAATCGGGAAATCAAATTTCTGTATCTCGGACTGTACCACATCCTCTATTGCCTCGGTTTCTTCCGTGCTACTTTCCGCTTCCGTACTCGCTTCTTCCGTAAAGGCTACCGTTTCCTTTTCTTTTCCTTCCTTCTTTACCGGAAGGAGCGGAACAAGAAAAAACAGGACTAGAAAAATGCCCAAGCCGAAAGTACCGCCGGAGAAAAGAAGGGATAGGGCTTTTACAGTCCTCTTTTTCCAGCTTACCTTCTGTCCAACTATCTTTTCTTTGATAAAATTTTTTTCGTCCAAGGATTATGCCTCCTCTTTTAACGAGATGGGGAGTGTAAAGCTGAACTCGGTGCCCACTCTCTCCGTGGATATACAGTCAATATGCTCCTTATGTGCACTAATAATCCCTTTTACAATGGAAAGACCAAGTCCGGTACCTCGTTTATCCTTTCCCCTTGAAAGATCCGTCTTATAAAAGCGCTCCCAGATTTTTTGGGTATCCTTCTTGGGAATTCCGATTCCCTGGTCCTTAATCGAAGTAAATACCTTTGTTCCCTTTTTTTCCGTTCGGATGCAAATCTCCGTTCCTTCTTTGGAAAACTTCACCGCATTGTCAATCAGATTATAAAGAACCTGTTGTATCTTCGGATAATCGCCATAGACCATTTCCTTCTTTTCCGCAAAGATAAGAGAGAATTGTAAGTTTTTCTTGGCACATTGCATTTCAAAACTGCTGCAAACCTGTCGTATCATCCGATTGATATCAAAATTGCTACGATTCAGCACGCCTTCCTCATCCAGCTTATTCAAACTCAGCATAGACTGAGTCAGCTTGCTTAAGCGATCCGTTTCCGCAATCAGTCGTTCCAGATATTTTTCTTCCATATCTCGCGGAATCGTACCGTCCAGCATAGCCTCCAAATATCCTTTTATGGAAGTCAGCGGAGAACGAAAGTCATGGGAGACATTGGCAATAAATTGTCGTTGATAATCATCCGACTTCTGAATTTCCTCCGCCATGTAATTCAACGTATCCGCAAGATAGCCCATTTCATCTCGTCCGGAAACCGTAATGCGATGCTGATATTCTCCTCCTGCATAACGTACCGCTCCCGCCGTAATTTTCCTTAAGGGACGATACACGAAGGTGTAAAATACCCCAAAGATAGAAAGAGAAAAAAAGAATATGGCTAGCAAAAGAACAAAGAAAATATCGATGATATCGGCCTTTCTCTGTTCAATCTCCGACAAGGGCAGTAAAAGATACAAATACGCAATATTCTGAAAATTTCGTTGAATCGGAGCCTTGGCAACAAGCATGGCCTCCGTTAAAAGGCCTTGGAAATTCTCGGTATAATAAATTTTTTCCCCATTTTTTGTGGGATCATAATTCTGAATTTCCTCGCCTTGAATATTTTCCCTTCCTTGGAAGGCAAGAATCTTTCCCTTAGGGCTTACCAAAGTCCAGCCTAAAGCTTTCCGCTGCATATTCCCTTCCATTTCCGCGGTTATTTTACCAATGGATAAACTTCCGTATTCTTCCTTGGAATAATAGTTGGCAAGCCTTGTCACTTCTTGATATAAAGTCGTTCCCTCTCTATTGTAAAAATAGCGTTGAACCAGTCTCCCACCATAAAAATACATAAAAAAGAGAGAAAGAAGGAAAAAGATAGAATAACCCAGTAAAAATTTAATGAATAATCGCCTTCTCAAGCTCTTCACCCTACCCTGAATTTATAACCAATGCCCCAAACCGTGGAAATTTCCCATTCTTCCCCACCGGGAAGCTTTTCTCTTAAACGTTTAATATGAACATCCACCGTACGGGAATCTCCGGCAAATTCATAGCCCCAAATATGATCCAGAAGCTGTTCCCTGGTAAAGACTTGATTCGGATAACTTGCCAAAAAATAGAGAAGTTCCAATTCCTTAGGCGGCATATCTACCGTTTTCCCCTTATAGTGGACTGCATAGTTCGTTAAATTCACAACCAAATCGGAATAGGAAATGTGCTTTCCTTTTTGCAGTTGTTCTTCTCCGACTCCACTGTCGGCTGCCTCAAAAGAGGCTGATTTTCTTCCCGGTTGGAAGCGTCGTAGAACCGCTTTCACCCTTGCTACCAGCTCTTTCGTATCAAAAGGCTTTAAGATATAATCATCCGCTCCAAGCTCCAGTCCCAGTACCTTATCAAAGGTCTCTCCCTTTGCGGAAAGCATGATAATGGGAACATCCGAGCTTGCCCGAATCCTTCTGCAAACCTCATACCCGTCGATTCCCGGAAGCATCAAATCCAAAATTAATAGGTCTGCCCCCTCTTTTTCATAAAGACTGAGCGCCGCTTCTCCGTCTTCCGCAATCTTTGTGGAAAAGCATTCCTTCTCAAGATAGAGAGAAATCAACTCAGCAATAGAGCTATCATCATCCACAATCAGGATTCTCTGCTTATCTGCCACAGTCCCTCCTTTACCTTTCTAAAGCTGTATGCTCGTAAATAATTCCTCTGTAAAATGTCTCGGTCATTAATTAAATTCTGTCTCTGAAACAATTTCGTCAGTCTAACCATTCTATTTTTTAAAGTATATAATCGTTACCCCGTCAGACCCCTCACCATATTCTCCCAGTCTGAAGGATTCAATATGCTTGTTCTTCTTTGCACAGTCATGCACCATTTTCCGCAGTGCACCGGTTCCTCTCCCATGGACAACTCTAACCTGAGGAAGCTTCGCAAGGAAGGCATCATCCAGGTACTTATTCAGCTCAGGAAGTGCATCCGCTGTCATTTTTCCAATCAAATTGATTTCCGGGGAAATGCCCATCGCCTTGGATCTTCCGAGTCCTGCAGTCTTTCCTTGATTTCGAACCGGGGCTTCCTTCTCCTTATGCTGGATAAATTCCACCTCTTTCGCGGAAACTTTGGTGCGAAGAATACCCGCACTCACCGTAAACATCCCGTTCTTATCCGGAAGTTCGGTAACGGTTCCCACGACATTGTGCATATTGAGAAGTCTAACCTTGTCCCCAAGCTTAAGGTTTTTCAAGGAAATGGTCTGCATCGGTCCCTTTACACTTTGTCCGGAAAAGGCTTGCGTCTCTTCCATCTTCTTCTTCAGCTTACTGCGAATTTGCTCCACTTCCAAAGAAGTTCCGCCACCGTTTTCCCGCTTCCGAATTTCCTTAACAATGCTGTCTGCCGTTTCCTTCGCGTCGGAAAGAATCTTTGCCGCCTCTTCCCTTGCGCGATTCAGGATTTTCTCTCTTCCCTTCTCAATGCCCTTTGTGGACTCTCTCGCTCGGGCTTTCAGGCGCTCCACTTCTTCCTTATACTGCTCAATTTCCAGTCTTTCCCGCTCGGCGAGTCTCCTACTGTCCTCCAAGTCCGAAATCAGATCCTCAAAATGCAGATCCTCTTCTCCGATACGTCCTCTGGCGTCCTCAATGATTTTCTCGCTTAATCCGAGCTTCTTTGCAATCGCAAAGGCATTGGACTTTCCGGGCACACCAATCAGCAGACGGTAAGTCGGGCGAAGGCTTTCCACATCAAACTCACAGGCCGCATTTTCCACTCCCTCCGTAGACAAGGCATAAAGCTTAATCTCCGCATAGTGGGTCGTTGCAAGCGTGGTCACTTCTCTTTCGTAGAGCTCATGCAGGATACCGAGCGCCAGCGCTGCTCCTTCCGTGGGATCCGTACCGGCTCCCAGCTCATCAAAAAGACAGAGACAGTCGGAATCCGCCTCCGAAAGAATTTTCACCGTATTCGTCATGTGAGCGGAAAAGGTGGAAAGGCTCTGCTCAATGCTTTGCTCATCTCCGATATCCGCATAAATTTCCTTGAAAACCGTGATGGAAGAACCCTGAAAGGCCGGAATCAGGAGCCCCGCCTGTCCCATTAACTGCAAAAGCCCGAGGGTCTTTAAGCACACCGTCTTTCCGCCGGTATTCGGACCGGTAATCACCAAAAGTCGGAAGGCTTCTCCGATATGAATGGAAATCGGGACAACCTTATCCTTCGGAATCAAAGGATGCCGTGCATCCAAAAGCTTCAACTTTTTTTCTTTCTCTAAGCTAGGTCTAACCCCCTCCATCTTCTTTCCCAGCTTTGCCTTCGCAAAAACAAAGTCCAAGTGAGAAAGGAGCTCCAGGTTCCTTTCTAAAACCGGAAGATTCGGAGACAGCTTAAGACTGAGAGAAAGTAATATTTTCTCCACCTCCTCTTTTTCCAGAGAAAAGAGCTCACTCAGATTGTTTTCCAGCTGTACAATGCTTAAAGGCTCCATAAAGAGCGTGACTCCCGTGCTGCTCTCATCATGGACAATCCCGTGAAAAGCATTTTTATACTCCGCCTTTACCGGAAAAACATGGCGACCGTTTCTAAGGGTAATAACCCCCTCCTGCAACATGGATCGCTTATCGTTTAAAATCCGGTTCAACTCCTCCGTGATTTTTCCCTCTATTCCCTTTTCTTTTCTTCGGATATCGGAAAGCTCTTTACTGGCATCGTCAAAGAGACGCTCCTCCGACTCGATTGAGCGGGAAAGCTCACGTCTGATTTCCTCTAAGGAATCTATTTCCTCAAAATAAACGCGTAGACTATCCTCTATTTCTCCGCCCTGCTCCTTTATTTTTTTACTGCTTTCCAGCATTCTTGCCACTTGGTACAGTTCGAATACGGAAAGAGAAGCCCCGAGTTGCAGTCTCGGAAAATAGGGGCGTATATCCATAATCCCCCGAAAAGAGATTGGCCCCTTTAGCCGAATACGGCTCTCCGCCTCTTCCGTTTCCAAAAGATTCCGCTCCACCTCATGAAAATCCGAGGAAGGAAGGAGAGCCTCCGCCCTTTCCTTCCCCAGAGGAGACTCCGCCTCCTCTATAAGCATGGCAATAATCTTTGTATATTCTATTGTTTTTAGAACCTTCTGATTCATTTTCTTACTTTCTATTTAATCTTTTTCAAGCATCAGTCTCGCGCAGCCGTAAATTCCCGCATCGTTTCCGAGTGTTGCCAGCACAAGTTCCGCCTTTTTCTCTAAAATCGGTGTGTACTCTTCATAGTGCTTCCGAATAAGGTCAAGCAGGAACGTTCCCGCCTTCGACACACCGCCGCCAATGACGAAAATCTCCGGATCGGCAACCATGGAAACCTGCGCAAGCACAATCCCCAAGGAGCGCATACTTAAGTCAAGGCTTAAATAGGCAAGTTGATCTCCCTCTTTTGCCGCATCACAGACGATTTTTGCCGTCAACGCTTTTCCATAGATACGAAGAGAAGAAGGCTCTCTAAACATCCTTAAGAAACGCTCCGCCTCCTTCACGATTCCTGTCGCGGAAGCCACCTGCTCAAGGCAACCCATTCCGCCGCAGGCACAACGCTCACCCTCTACTTCTCTAACATGGATATGTCCGATTTCCGCTCCCGCTCCGTGTGCACCGGCTACAATTTTCCCATTTAAAATAAGGCCGCCACCGACTCCCGTTCCGAGAGTGACCATCATCATATTTTGATAGCCTCTGCCGCCGCCCTGCCACATTTCTCCAAGAGCGGCTACATTGGCATCATTTCCCACTGCACAGGGAATCCTGCCTCCCATGAGCTCTCGCATAATCCGGGCGGGATAAATATCTTTCCAACCCAAATTTACCGCCACTCTGACATGGCCGTCCGGTTCAACCGGTCCCGGTACACCGATGCCGATACCCGTGATATCCTCATAGGCAATGGTCTTTTCCTCCAAGTGCTTCTTCAGTTCTTCCGCCACATCGGGAAGAATATATTTTCCGTTTTCCGCCTTTCGGGTTATCACTTCCCACTTATCCAGAAGTACCCCGTTATAGGTGAAAATGCCGCACTTTACCGTTGTTCCTCCAACATCGATTCCCACGCAATATTGATTCATGTCCGTCCCCTCTCTATTGTCTTATCTCTCATAATGAATCGCTTCATTTCAGTACTCTCTTGTTTTGCACTCTATCGTGTGACGCTCTACTGTATTCTGACCCGTTCCGCCTTGTTTGGAAAGCAAAGTATAAGTTCCGTTCCTCCAAGATTAAAATCAGACGCGGAACGGAGATAGTATAAACTGTCCTCCGTGGTTCCATTATAACGTAGACGACCGCTAAAATCATAAACCTGATAGCTTTTCTCCTGATACAGAAAAATCTTATCTCCGCTCAAGTCCATCTTACTTCCCCTATAGGAAATCGGCTTATCAAAAAGTCTTTCTCCACTCTTTCGGAAAAGAAGCAGACGATAATTCCCCTTGTCCGCATCCTTTGTGTTATCCGCGAATACGGCAAGATAACTGTCATTATAGCAAATCATCCGGATTGTTCCTTCTATCCCTTCCTGTTTTTTTTCTTCCGGACTCGTCTTCACTCTTGTCGAGAAAAAACTCAAGCCGCCGTTATAAGCGACGAAGCTCTCCTCATTGGTAAAAAAATGTACTCTCCCCACTATTTTTCCGGAAAAATTGTCTGTAAAACCGCCTACCACTCGGTCTGCTCCGACATTTTTTCCCAAGGAAGAAAAGTTATAGAAAACCACCCTGCTTTTTAAAACGGATTGTTCCAAATAGGAAAATGCAACTAAAAGTTCCTCTCCGTCTTTCGATGTGGAAAAGTCCATCGGGAAACCATCTCCGCTCATTACGGAGCGAATACCGATGTCCAAGTTTCTCCCCTCTTTGGAAAACACGGTGATATACGTACTGTCCTTGTCCGATAGCAAGGCATACACTACGCCCTTTCCGGAAATGGAAAGCTTTTCAATGGGAAGAGGACTTTCTCCCTGTCCAACCAAACCGGATGTCGACAGAATAAAAAGTTTGGATCCGCTTTTCTCTCCGATAGCCATAAAGTCTCCGTTAATCGAAACCACCGGGCTTCCCATTTCATAGGCCTGATTCCAGATGAGCTTTCCCGTCTTGGAAAGATAGGATGCCCCGTCCTTGGAGAGCTTTACCACACCGTCCGCAAAAGAAAAATACTCCTCCGAACCGCCCTCTTTATCCGAAAAAGCCGTTGTCCAACGGGTAGAAATACGAGAAAAGCGTCTCTTACTGTAAAAGAAAAAAAGAAAGCCCAAAAAGAAAAGCAGAAGAAAGACAAGCGGTAAAGAAAGCTTCCCTCGAATGGATGCCCTGCTTCTCCCTTCTTGCCCTTCCTCCTCCGGATTTTCCTTTTCTCCGAAAATGACATTCTCTTTTAATTTTCTTTTACGAGATTCTCTTTCCTGATCAGACACCTTTACAACCTCTCTATCTCTATCTCCCGATCGTAAGCTTTACCGGAAAATATCTTCCTTCTATTTTTACATCGCCTCATAAAAAATAGAGGGAACCAGTATCCCTCTATTTTAAAACAAAACACCACTTTTGACTATCTTTTAATTATAGAGTCGCTCCGGATACAGCCCATCCGCAATACACTCTCTTAAGGCCTCTTCAGCAAGTGCCTTGTCCTCATGATAGGTTACTCCAAACCAGCGATCATGGTCCGGAAGTACTTCTACTCTTCCTCTTCCTTCCAACATCAAATTATTGATTTCTCTCGGGAGCAGATATTCCGATTTCATTTCTTTACCGTATTTGTCCAGCCATGCAGGGAATTTTTCCGTAACAAGATCCAGAAATTCTTCCGGAAGTCCAAACATATTCATCGAGGCAATAGCCTCTTCCTCCAAACAAACGGTTTCTTTTCTCTGGTTCAGTCCTCTTAAAACACCATCCTCTTCTCTCTTAATTTCGTAGATTTCTTCGATAGATTCAAGATGACCGTCCATCGAAACACTGCAGATACCGCGATTCACGGAACCGTTTTTGGAAAGCGTATTCTTTAAATGATAGCCCGCCATACACATTTCCAAGATTTTTGTTTCAGGTCTTTCCTGCACCAGAAAATCATGAATCAGTTTGTAGCCTTCCTTTCCGTAAAAATCATCCGCATTGATTACGGCAAAGGGACAATCGACCATATCTCTGGCCTGCATAAGAGCATGTGCAGTCCCCCAAGGCTTGTTTCTTCCCTCCGGAAGACTATAGCCCTTCGGCAAAGCATTAATCTCCTGAAAGGCATAATGAACATCGGCAATCTTCTCAATCCTTTTTCCGATAATATCCCGGAATTCCTCCTCAATATCCTTTCGAATCACAAAAATCAACTTATCAAAACCTGCAGCCAAAGCATCATGAACGGAATAGTCCATAATAATTTCCCCGAAGGGACCGATTTTCGCCAACTGTTTTATCCCCGCTCCATAACGTGATCCAATCCCTGCCGCCATAACAATTAATGCTGTCTTCTTCATCTTTCACTCTCCTTTAGAAAAGTAATTTCATTTACCATACGAGAAAAAAACACTTTCGTCCAGTATGTAGATACAGAAAATCCCCGATTATCCAAAAATCGGGGACAATTTGTAACCTAGCTGAAAATTCTCCAAGCTGTTATAAAGTTTTTGGACCACCAACCCGAAAAGCTTCTGTGCACCACTCGACCGTTGGAAGAGGATGCATCGATTACGGAACCGCCGCCGGCATAAATACCGACGTGTCCGCGAACCACGACAATGTCTCCCTCCTGCAACTCGGAGACACCGACCTTTTTAAAACGGCCGGGATTCCGCCATCCGGAAGAAGTCATATAGGAAGTGCCTACT
>ERZ773250.1623-NODE-1623-length-11009-cov-9.792131_pt1 | contig 11009 bp, 7 predicted proteins | sample MGYA00511258_ERZ773250 | MGnify/ENA primary metagenome ERZ773250 (study PRJEB29015, sample SAMEA2738164) | human oral metagenome | biome: human oral; feature: human-associated habitat; material: saliva | place: China | collected 2187 ... | reverse complement strand
GGGTCGCAGCCTTGTCGCGGTCCGCGGCGGTCCCGGCGGCTACCACGCCGACGCCGGTTCCCTCGACGAGGGTACGGGTCATGCGCACGGTGGTTGCCCCCGGACCCATGTCGACGATCCAGGTGGCGCCAGAGTCAGCGGCGGCGCCAATCTGCGCGGGCCAGTCAACGGGGGTAGTCAGAACGGCAGCTGCCAGGCGGTGAGCGAGTTCAGCGTCGATGCCGCACTGCGCTGCCCACTCGTCAACCTGGGTGAGGGCGTCGGCCAGCATGGGGGAGTGGAAGGGCACGTAGACCGGAAGGTACTCGCACACAGGACTCAGCGGGCGACCGCCGCGCTTGTGCGCGTCGTGCGCCGCCTTGTCTTTAGCGGCCGCGCGCTCAATGGCTGCCACCAGGGATGCCAGGTCGTTCGGGGCGCCCGAGACGACGTGTGTGTCCGTATCGTTACGCAGCGCGATCGACAGCGGATGGGACGTTGAGGGCAGGGAAGAGACAATGCGCGATAGGACAGCATCCTTTACGCCCCGCACGGACACCATGTAGGTTGCGTCTCCCGCGTGGGGGGCGCGAGCACGGCGCGTCACGCGTGCAGCAGCCGCACCGATCAGGCGAGCGAGCGCGAAAACAGACGCAGCCCGCGCTTCGTCCCCTGCGATCCAGGCGCGCGCGATTTCCACACCGAGCACACCCTGCGAGTGACCTTCAAAAGCGGTGGGCCGGTTCGCCACGATGTTCAGGCCAGCGCGCGTCAGGTCGATGAGCGCGCCCAGCTGTGCGGCGACGATACCCGGAACCGACAGGGCGGCCTCGTCGGGGCCAGTTACCTCGCGGGTCACGGCCACTTCACCGTCAGGAGCGGGCAGCGCGAAGGGTAGAACCGACACGGACTGCGTGGCCAGCGAACGGCGCACGGGGGAGAGCACCTTATCCGACGCTTCGATGACGCCAGCGACGATCGCGGCGATCTCGGGATCGTGGGCAATCTCGTCGAGCGCGGCGCGCCACGGGGTCGCCTGACCGGCGAAGGTCAGCGCGTAGGGAGTCTCGTTCAGAGAGGACACAAACGACATGTTCATACTTTCGATCGGGAACAATACTTCTCAAACGGCAGCGGTCACAGGGGACCGTTGTCGTGACGCTTCACATGGGGGGCGCGCTGGTCCTTCGAGGCCAGCAGATGCAGGGAATCGATGATGGTCTGACGGGTGTCGGCGGGGGCGATAATGCCGTCGAGCTGACCTGAGGACACGGACACCTCCGGGTTAACGGTCTCTTCCTCGTAGCGAGCGACCAGCTCAGCCTTCGTCTCCTCAAACGTGCCGTTCTCGCGGGCAGCGGCCAGCTCACGGCGATACATGATCGACGCTGCGCCTTCCGCACCCATGACAGCGATCTGCGCGTCCGGCCAGGCAAACGCCAGGTCTGCGCCTATCGACTTCGACCCCATGACGATGTAGGCGCCGCCGTAGGCCTTACGCAGGATCACGGTCACCATCGGAACCGTCGAGTTCGCGTAGGCGACGATCACCTTCGCGCCGCGGCGGATGATGCCCGCCTGCTCCTGCTCGGTGCCGGGACGGTAGCCGGGCACGTCCACGAAAGTAACGATCGGCAGGCCGAAGGCATCACAGAAGCGGACGAAACGCGCGGCTTTCTCCGACGCATCAACATCCAGGGTGCCCGCGTCGTTCATTGGCTGGTTTGCCACGACACCCACCGACTGGCCATCTACGCACGCGAAACCAATCGTCACGTTGGGGGCAAACAGGTCTTGGATTTCCACGTACTCGCCGTGATCGACCAGAGAACGCACGACATCTCGGACGTCGTAGGGCTGACGCGCTGAGGTCGGAACCAGGTCCGCGACCGCGCGTGCCGCAGCTTCGTCCTCCGGGTTTGTAATGTACTCGTACTTCGGGGGATCGACCTCGCACGAGGATGGGAGGTAATCCAGGAGCGAACGCACGTAGTCGATCGCTTCTTCCTCCGTGTCCGCCATGTGGTGGGCCACTCCGGAATGGAAGTTGTGGATAGCGGCACCACCGAGCTGGTCGAGCGTCACCTTCTCACCCGTGGTGGCTGCCACGACATCCGGACCGGTCACGAACATGTGCGAGTTTTCGCGCGTCATCACAATGAAGTCGGTCAGCGCCGGCTGGTAGACGGCGCCACCCGCGCACGGACCCAGGATGATCGAAATCTGAGGAACCAGCCCCGAAGCCTCGCACGTCTTCTTAAAAATGCGCCCGTACTGAGCCAAGGCGACGACGCCCTCCTGGATGCGAGCACCGCCCGAATCCTGAATGCCGACAATCGGGATGCGCATGCGAATACCCAGGTCGATCAGGTCGACGATCTTGTCGCCCTCGACTTTGCCCAGGGTTCCACCCATCACCGAGAAATCTTGCGCGTAGGCGGCCACCATTCGGCCCTGCACGCGACCGTATCCGGCGGCCACAGCCGACCCTATGCGTCCGGCGCGCACCGACCCGCCGATGAACTGACCGACCTCGTGCCACACGCCGTCGTCGAAGAACAGGGCGAGGCGCTCGCGGGCCGTCAGCTTGTGCTTGGCGTGCTGGCGCTGAGCGGCCTTTTCTTCAGCTGCTTGGGCGATCGCGTCTTGCGCCTGGATGAAACTGTCACGCGTGGCGGTATTTGTCGTGCTCATTTGGCCTCCTCGGTGGCGATGTGGGCGATGCGCGTCCCGGCCGTGACAGTGTCCCCCTGGGCGATGGCAAGGGAAGTGACGGTGCCAGCGCGGGGCGCGAGCAGCGGCTTTTCCATCTTCATGGCCTCGAGTACGGCCACGAGCTGGCCTTCCTCCACGCGGTCTCCTTCCGCGACTGGCAGGGCGACGACGATGGCTTGCATGGGTGCAACAATGTCGCCGGGGGCACCCTGGTGGGGTCCAGAGTGGGTAGCGGTCGCGCTGGTGCGGCGCGGGGTTGAGCGCAGCGGTTGGGATGGGCGTGGCGCGTGGGCTGCAGGCGCGTTGAACATGCCGGCCGGCAGAGTCAGGGAGACTCGGCGCCCGTCGAGCTCGATGATGTAGGTTTGGCGCGGCAGGTCCGCCGTGGCTGAGGCTTCGTCGGGGGTCGCCAAGTCCGAATAGTCGTGGTGTGGCATGAACGTGGTCTCGAACCAGCGTGTCGAGACGTTAAAGCCGCCCACGCCGCAGAAGTCCGGGTCGTTGATGATGTCCTGGTAGACGGGGACGGGGGTGGCTACGCCCTGAACAGAGAACTCGGCGAGTGCGCGGCGCGAACGTGCCAGTGCCTGCTCACGGTCTGCGCCCGTCACGATGATCTTCGCGATCATGGAGTCGAAGGCCGTCTGGACGGAGTCGCCCTGGTCGATGCCGAGTTCGAGGCGAATGCCGGGTCCCAGGGGCCAGTGAACCTCGTCGAGGCGGCCCGCGGTGGGCGTCAGATCCTTCGAGGGATCTTCGGAAGTGACGCGGAATTCGAAGGAGTGACCGCGGGGCTCGGGGGGAGTCGTGAGTGCCAGGCCCTGAGCGATACGGATCTGCTCGCGCACCAGGTCGATACCCGTGACCTCTTCGGAGACAGGATGCTCGACCTGCAGGCGAGGATTCACCTCAAGGAACCAAATATTGCCATCCGGCTCGAGGAGGAATTCGACGGTGCCGACGCCGACGTAGTCCACGTGCTCGAAGAGTGCACGCGAAGCGGCGACGAGCGTCTCGTGGGCGCCCTCAGGCAGGAAGGGCGCGGGTGCCTCCTCAACGAGCTTCTGGTTGCGGCGCTGGACCGAGCAATCACGGGTCGAGATGACGTGGAAGTTACCCAGGGAGTCACGCGCGGACTGGGTTTCGACGTGGCGGGCAACCTCGACGAAACGTTCGACGAAGTAAGCGGCCAGATCCTCAGCGTCTGTGTGGCGAGCGAAGAAGAGATCAAGGTCGGATGCCGAACGGATGATGCTGATGCCTCGACCGCCGCCACCGTCGGCGCGCTTGAGCACCACGGGGTAACCTGCTGACGCGATGAATTCTTCAACCTCTGCTCGTGAGGACACGGGTTCGGACACTCCGGGAACCGGGGACACGCCACATTCGTGCGCGATACGGCGAGCGTTGATTTTGTCGCCCAGGGCATCGATGACGGAAGAAGAGGGGCCAAGCCACGCGATACCGGCATCCTCGACGGCGCGCGCAAACTCGGAGTTTTCGGAGAGGAATCCGTACCCGGGGTGAATCGCGTCAGCACCTGTTTCGAGGGCGATGGCCAGGATTTTTTCACCGTTTAGGTATGTGGACGCGGCGTCGTCTCCGCCCAGCGAGAGTGCCTCGTCGGCTTCGCGTGTGTGGGGCGCGGCCATGTCTTGATCGGCGTAAACGGCGATCGTGGAGATGCCCATGTCGGTGGCGGTGCGGCACACACGCAGGGCGATTTCGCCACGGTTAGCGACGAGGATTCGGTTAATTGTTCGCACGCTTCTCCTTGGTGTCGTGAACGAGAGTCAGGGGGGTGCCGGTCGTGAGGACGTCTCCGGCGTTGATTTCCTCGGTCGTACCGTCATCTGTGCGCAGCAGGAGTGCACCGGTGGGGGCCAGACCGAGCGCGATCCCTTCGCGCGCGGGCGTACCGTGCGCGTCTGTGGGGCTGGCGAGAACGATTCGTGTGCCGATGAGGGGCATGGCTTGCTCGGCTTCAGTGAGCAAGCCAGCGTTCGCGGCGTCACCGTGGGTGATGAGGGAGCGGATGCGTTCGTCTAGGCCTGTGAGGATTGAGCCGAGGAGTGCGTGGGCGACGCTCGTGGGGGCGGTTCCGGCCTGTTTGTCGCCTTCTGCCAGTAGGGAGGTGGCTTGGGCGGTGGGCATAGTCCCGGCTTCCTGGGCGATGTTGATGCCGTAGCCGAGAATCACGGCGGTCATGTACGGGGACGAGGCTGGGGCGAGTTGGGCGAGGATGCCACAGATTTTCCGTGTCCCGTCTACTAGGACGTCGTTGGGCCATTTCAGGGTGACAGTGTGGCCGAGGGGTTCCAGGCGAGCTGTCAGGGCGTCGCGCACGGCGAGGGCGCAGGCGTGGACGGTCCATCCGAGGGCTTCGGCGGGAAGGGAGGAGGGGAGTGAGACGATGGTTGAGGCCAGGAGTGCTTGGCCGGGCGGGGTGATCCAGGAGCGCCCGAGGCGACCGCGTCCGGCGCTTTGACTATCGGCGATGATGGTCGTCAGGTGCGGGGTAGCTGTGGCGGTGTCGGCCAGGAGGGTGGCAGCCAGGTCGAGAGTGGAGGGAGTGTCGGTCACGTGATAGATGGGTGCGCGCACCGCGTCCATGGTGATGCGCGTCGGGGTGACCATGTGCGTTCCTTCCGGTGTGTGGCAGTTTGACGGGGGCACGCAGGTGCCCCGGTACTTAAAAGTTTGTCTTAAAAGTCGAAGAGATGCACGCACTTTTTAAAAAATTGCAATAGTTTCTAATGAATCATTACGTAGGCGTAACCAAGCACGATGCCCGTGACTGTGCGGAAGTGGCGAAATTCCCGCGATTTTGCCCTGAGATGAGGATCACCGACCTCATCGTTGCTCTGGGCCTCGTCCTGGCGCGCGAGGGATCGGTACCATAGGGGAGATCCCGCGCGCGTGAGCGCGTCCCCAACCACCCGAACGGAGTAACGTGGCGGAGTTTATTTATCAGATGATCAAGGCCCGCAAGGCCATCGGTGACAAGGTCATCCTTGACGATGTCACCATGGCTTTCTATCCGGGCGCCAAGATCGGTATGGTTGGTCCCAACGGCGCCGGTAAGTCCTCGATCCTGAAGATCATGGCCGGTCTGGACGAACCCAGTAATGGCGAGGCTCGTCTGACTCCCAGCTACTCGGTTGGAATCCTCATGCAGGAACCCATCCTGGATGAAACGAAGACGGTCATCGACAACGTGCGCCTGGGTGCCGCCGGTATTTTAGGCAAGCTCGCCCGCTTCAATGAGATTTCTGAAGAGATGGCCAACCCTGACGCTGACTTCGATGCCCTCATGGATGAGATGGGCAAGTTGCAGACTGAGATCGATGCCGCCAACGCATGGGATATTGACTCGCAGCTCGAGCAGGCGATGGATGCGCTGCGCTGCCCGCCGCCGGATCAGCCGGTCTCCGTGCTTTCCGGTGGTGAGCGTCGCCGTGTCGCCCTGTGTAAGCTCCTCATTGAAGCGCCCGACCTGCTGCTGCTCGATGAGCCGACGAACCACCTGGATGCTGAATCCGTTCTCTGGCTCGAAAAGCATCTGGCCTCCTATCCGGGGGCAGTTATCGCCGTCACCCACGACCGCTACTTCCTTGACCACGTCGCCGGCTGGATCGCTGAGGTTGACCGTGGCCACCTCTACCCCTATGAGGGCAACTATTCGACCTACCTGGAGACCAAGGAGAAGCGCCTGCAGGTTCAGGGGCAGAAGGATGCCAAGCTGGCCAAGCGTCTGAAGGAAGAGCTCGAGTGGGTTCGCTCGAACGCCAAGGGACGTCAGGCCAAGTCCAAGGCGCGCTTGGCCCGCTACGAGGAGATGGCCGCCGAGGCCGAACGTACCCGCAAGCTCGACTTCGAAGAAATCCAGATCCCGCCGGGCCCGCGCCTGGGTAACGTGGTCATCGAGGCCAAGGATCTTCAGAAGGGCTTTGGTGATCGCTCGCTCATCTCCGGCCTGTCGTTCTCCTTGCCGCGCAACGGTATCGTTGGTGTTATCGGCCCTAACGGCGTTGGTAAGACCACGTTGTTCAAGACCATCGTTGGTCTTGAACCTCTCGATGGCGGTGAGCTGACCATCGGCGAAACTGTGAAGATTAGCTACGTCGACCAGACTCGTGCCGGCATTGATCCGGACAAGACCCTCTGGCAGGTCGTTTCCGACGGACTCGACTTTATTCAGGTTGGCAATGTTGAGATGCCCTCTCGTGCGTATGTGTCGGCATTTGGTTTCAAGGGTCCAGATCAGCAGAAGCCGGCTGGTGTCCTCTCCGGCGGTGAGCGTAATCGCCTGAATCTGGCGCTGACCCTCAAGCAGGGTGGAAACCTACTGCTGCTTGATGAGCCCACCAATGACCTTGATGTTGAAACTCTGGGTTCTTTGGAGAATGCTCTACTTGCGTTCCCGGGCTGCGCCGTCGTTGTCACCCACGATCGTTGGTTCCTTGACCGCGTCGCCACTCACATTCTCGCCTGGGAGGGGACTGAGGAACAGCCTGACAAATGGTACTGGTTCGAAGGTAACTTCGAGGCGTACGAGAAGAACAAGGTGGAACGCCTGGGTGAGGCTGCTGCCAGCCCGCACCGTGTCACGCATCGTAAGCTGACGCGCGATTGATGTTCATCGCTCAAGCGGGGGAGGGTCTGTGGGCCTTCCCCCGCTTGAGCGTATGTCCGGGGTGTTGATGCCTCGGGGGCTGCGTTTTTGGTGAGAGTCGAAGGTTCACATTGAGATGTCACGTAACTTGACAGTATAATTTGTGAGTGTATTTGATCGTTGGGACCGTTGGGTTAATTATTTATTGAGCGGCTTGACAGTGTGGATGTTCATGTTGCGGACCCCACTTGCCTTTTGTGCAGGTCACATCTACTATGTGATACGAATCGCAAAAAGCCGATGGCGTGAAAGGGGCTCCGATGGCGATTGAACAAGCGCTCATCGACGCGCTGGGAGGATACCTCAACATCGTTGAGATCGAACCCTGCACGATGCGTATCCGTGTTCAGGTGAAGACTCAGCGGGCAGTTGATGAAGCCGCGCTGCGTGTCGATGGTGTGTTGGCCGTCGTTCGTTCGGGCGATGTTGTTCAGATTGTTTGCGGGGCTTCCTCCGACGATATTGCGAGCGCAATGATCGCCTCCATCAAGAGCGTGGCCCATGACACACCCTTGGATTCTTTGTCACAGCGGGCACACGCATAAAATTGTTTGTGTCCTCAGCCCACAACGTAGAGAGCTTTGTTCCGTGGATACCCATTCCCCCGCATCTGACAATATTGATCTGCTGCGACATGTTGCCGATGTCAACGGTGTCGCGACCGGTTTCTGGGATTGGTACGGGAATTGGATAGGTGTCGGTGCGCCAACCCTCCTGAAAGTCCTCGGAGCACTTGGACTCCCCCTGGATGAGTCTTCGACAGTCGGAGACGTTGAGAACGCAATGCGCCTGACCGATGAACGCGAGTGGCGCCGTACTCTCCCGCCGACCATTGTGGCTCGCCAGGGAGGTGGCTACGAGTTCCGGGTGCACGTGCCCGATGGCTCGTGGGTCAATGTGCAGTGGGTTCTCGAGGACGGACGCAAAGGGCAGTGTGAGCAACTCGATCGCTATGTGCCGCCGCGCATGATTGATGGGCAGCTCGTGGGCCGCGCAACCTTCGACGTGCCTCACTGGCTGCCGCTGGGCTGGCATCGGCTCGTGGCCACCGTTGAGGGCGGCCACGTTGAATCTGCGACACTCATCATTGTGCCGAACTCTCTGTCTCTGCCGCTCCTGGAGTCATCGCGGCGCGTGTGGGGCGTCAATGCACAGCTCTATTCGACGCGCTCAGCTTGCTCCTGGGGAATCGGCGATGCGACCGACTTGGCTGATCTGGCTGCCGTCTGCGCAGACAAGGGGGCTCAATTTCTCCTGATCAACCCGGTGCATGCTTCGCAGCCTGTTTCTCCGCTGGAGGATTCGCCCTACCTGCCGGTGTCCCGACGCTGGGTCAACCCAATCTATATTCGTCCCGAGTCTATTGAGGAGTATGCGTTGCTGCCTCAGGCATCGCGTGACGCTATCGAGCAGCTGCGTGATGAGACCCGTCAATTCGCCATCCGTGAAGACCTCATCGACCGTGATCGTGCGTGGGAAGCCAAGCGTAAGGCTCTCGACATCATTTTCACCGCGCAGCGCTCCTATCACCGCCAGTCCCAGTTCGACCACTTCGTTGAAAACGGTGGTTCGGAGCTGTCCAACTACGCGCTGTGGTGTGCCCTCGTTGAACGAGAAGGTGCCATCAAGCTGCCCGAGGATCTTGAGCGTTCGTCCTCGCCGCGCGTCGAGCTCGAGCGCCTCGAGCTGGCGGACCGTGTGAACTTCTTCGAGTGGTGCCAGTGGATCGCCTCCGAGCAACTAGCTCACGCCCAAGAAGTCGCCCACGAGGTCGGCATGGAAATCGGTATCATGGCTGACTTGGCCGTGGGCGTGCATGGCTTCGGCTCTGAAAAATGGAGTCGTCCCGAGCTTTTCGCGACGGGCATGAGTGTGGGTGCGCCGCCGGATGTTTACTCTCAGCAGGGTCAAAACTGGTCACAGCCGCCGTGGTCGCCGCGTTCCCTCGCAGAGACGGGCTACACGCCGCTGCGTGACATGGTGCGCGCTGCGCTGGCTAACGCCGGTGCCGTCCGCATCGACCACATCTTGGGTATGTTCCGCCTGTGGTGGATCCCGGAGGGTTGCGCGGCCACCGAGGGGACGTACGTGTACTACGACCACGAGGCCATGATGGGCGTCATCCTGCTGGAGGCACAGCGTGCAGGCGCTGTCGTCATTGGCGAGGACCTCGGTGTCGTCGAGCCGTGGGTGCGTGACTACCTGCGCGACCGCGGCGTGTTGGGAACGTCGGTCGTGTGGTTTGAGAAGGACGGCGGCGGATGGCCGCTGCGCCCCGAGCACTACCGTGATCGCGCGCTCGCTGCAGTCAACATCCACGATTTGCCGCCGACTCTTGGATACATCCGAGGCATCCAGACGACGCTGCGTAGCGAGCTGGGCTTGCTGACGGATGACATCGAGATCGTGCGTGCAAGCGATCGACTAGAGCTTGAGCAGATTGTGGAGCGCCTGCACGAGTACGGGTGCATCGACGGATCGGAGCCAAGCGAGCGCGAGATCGTCGAGGGCCTGTACCGTTACGTCGCCAAGGTTCCGTCCAAGCTCGTCGTTGCTTCTCTCGTCGATGCGGTGGGAGACGTCCGGCCGCAGAATATGCCGGGCACGGGCGCGGATCAATACCCGAACTGGCGTGTGCCGCTGTGCGACTCTGATGGCGAAGAGGTTTTCATCGATGATCTGCCCAGCAACGAGCGCTTGACGTCGCTTTTCGCTCTGCTGACCGGATCGGTGAACTAGAAACGGACCAGCATGCGTGGCCCCGTACGCCCTGTTGGGCGTACGGGGCCATTCCATCCGTGAGGCGTTATCTCATCCCATCGCGGGCGGATGAGCTGTTCTTCGTACTGGTCTAGCAGAAGGTTGATTGATCGGGTTATAGGACAAAGTGTATTGGTCGGGGGTTGGTCGCAGGCATCGTCGAGGGAGGCGTCGGTGGCGCTGGCGTTCTCGCGCCGCCGATGGGTGCTGGCTGCGGCGTGTGTTTCTGTCGTCCGTTAGGGTGCTTGCGCGGGCGCTCCGCCGACAGGTGCTGGCTGTGGCGTGCGTTCCCGTCGTCCGTCATGGCGCTGGCGTGCTCGCGCCGCCGATGAGAGCCAGCCCATTGGGAAGATTCCACCTGATTGGGAAGATTCCACCTGATCAGAAGGGGTTGAATTTTCCTGATTGGGTGTAACACCCCATCGGTAAGAAGCAATATGGTGGAACCGGTGCTTCTCGCTCCCTTCGGCGTGATTTTGGTGCTGCCTGTCACTTGCCGTGTGGCACGATCGGCGCGAGGTCGAACGTGAAACCGGCGCTTGGCACCTGCGGCTTCGTGTTACGTGAGGGAGTGTTGTCGTGCCGCTCAGGTCCGAGCGATTCGCGTCGCGGCTGGCTCGTGAACGGCGCGTTGCCTCGGATCTGTGGATGTGTGGGGCTTCGTGGGGCTGGTGCGTGCTTGGCCTGTGGCGGCCTGGCCCCATGGGTGGCTGTGTCAACCCTTCAGTGCGCAGCTGGACCCTACTAGTGGAGTATGGGCACACCTGCCCACGCTCCGCCTAAGGGGTTAACGTGCGCATTGAGGGGTTGAGGGTGCCAGTTGTCGGGTTAACGGGCTCTTCGCATTTAAGGGTGTAGGAGGTGTTGGAATCCGCCGGAG
>ERZ773250.1622-NODE-1622-length-11017-cov-2.825214_pt1 | contig 11017 bp, 20 predicted proteins | sample MGYA00511258_ERZ773250 | MGnify/ENA primary metagenome ERZ773250 (study PRJEB29015, sample SAMEA2738164) | human oral metagenome | biome: human oral; feature: human-associated habitat; material: saliva | place: China | collected 2187 ... | reverse complement strand
CCGAGGATGGAGCGGAGGAGGCCGCGCACGGTGAGTGTGTAGGCCTTGGAGAGGTGTTTTTCTATAAGGGCGGTCTGCCAGTGATTGACGGCAAGGCTTGTGATTTCGCTGACGGGCATGTTGCCGAAGAAGGGAATCAGGTGTTTATAAATCATGATGATCATGGGTTTGTAGGTCTGGGGCTTGACGCGGGCTTTTGCGTCGGCAAGGTAGGCATCGGCGAGGGCGGTGAAGGGGAGTGTGGGGACGGCGGCGCGGTTCTGGAGGAAATCGCGTTCGAAGGCTTGGGCTTGGCGTTTGGTGGGAAAGCCTTCTTTCTTTTTGCGGCGGCGTTTGCCTGTCCAGTCTTTGTAGTAGAAGGAACAGTACCATTTGCCGGAGGGCATTTTGTAGGTCGGCATGGGTATCACCTCGTTTCTTCGGTCGCTCGGCGTGTTGCTGCACGTCGGGCGGCTTTTTTATTGCTCGTCGTCTTTTGCTGTCAATCGCTTCTCTTGGGCGCGCTCGATCTGCAGGACACTCTTGTCGGGCGTTGGCAGGTGCTCGGGCATAGTGCCGCCAAGCTCGGCGATGGTCTGCCGAACCTTCTTCCCTACGCCGTAATGCGTGGCGTTGGCGTTCTCTTTGCCCTGCACTTCATCGCGGCGCAGCTTCTCCTCGGTTTGCGTTGCGCGGAAGAGGTTCGCGGCGAGTTCGGTACTCCCCATGTGGTCGAGAATCTGTTGGCTCTTCTTCAAGCCCTTCCTCTTGTGGATGTCCTTTGCGCCCAAGCCGCCGTAAAGCCCTTTATATCCCGCGTTCTGAAATATGGCGTAATCCATGCGGCTTATCACTCCCGCGTCGCGGGCGGCAGCGGCAAGGGCTTTGTTGTGCTCGCGCATTTCATGACGGATGGCAAGCCGCTTCTGATCTTCACTCAAGGAATCGTAATTCTCCACAAGCTCTTGCTGTCGGGTCTTGACCGCGAAATAGGTCTGAGCGAGAGCAACGGCACGCTTTCGCGGATCGCCGTTCATCGCGATGAGATAACACGCATAGCGCGAAAGGTGGAAGTCTTCTATCTTGCGTTCTGCACCACTGCCAAGAGCGACCATATCGTGCACCTGCACGAAATGGTCTGATGCCTTGATATTGCTGGACTTGCAAGCGTCAATCGCCTTGTCGATGACCTTCTTAAAAAAGCGGTATTCGTTATATTCGAGTACGGGAATTAACTCTCTCGCCGTCCAGTACTCATTGCCCTGCCCGTCGAGGTGCTTGATGCCCTCGAAAAGCGTTTCACTGATTTTCTCGATGTCTGCCATGTGAATCCTCCTCTCGCAGCACGGTTCAAAACTTGCGGCGCATTTCTACGACCTTGCCAAGTTCTTCCTGTGTAATATTTTTTGCTAGGCGCAACTCTTTTATTCTGGTCATGATTTATACCTTCCTGTTGTGTTTGGTAAAGTCGACGAAGATTATATTGCTTTTTTGCTGAGGACGGGGGTGTCGCTGGCAAGGAGGAAGTCGAGGTATTTGAGGAGCTGTTCGCGGGAGGAGGAGGAGAGGAGATAGTATCTGTTGATGCGGGGATCTGCGCCTTCTGCGGGAGTCGGTGCTTCGGGCACAGGGGGTGCGCCTGCAAGGTCGGGATTGTCACCGATGAGGAAATCTATTGAAACGTTGAAGAACTTTGCCAGCTCTTTCAGTACAGCGTAGCTTGGTAGCCGCTCGCCTAGTTCGTACATACTTATAGCACTTCTGCCAATCTTAACCTGCTTTGCAAATTCTTTTTGTGTTAGTCCTCTTTCTTTACGTAGTGTTTTAAGTTTTTCTGCAAACTTCATTTAAATGCCCTCCTTCTGTCTTGCAAAAGTCTTTTTCTGTAGCTTGGAAGTCAAATGCCTAAACAGGAGAAAGAGAAGATAAAGGATGATAGAGACATATATCAATAAAAATAGTGTGTTTGTTTTTACTAGATAAGGAAAAGGAACTGTCGCCATCATACAGAAAAGAAAAGAACAAATGCCATGAAAAGCATAAGCGGAAAAAATATCTTCGAGAAAGCCTTTTTAACCTGTTCCACTATTCTCCCTCCTAGAAGCTACTTGTTGTGTTTAAAAAAGTCAATGAATATTACATTGCCTTTTTTACGGCAGATTCTTTGGTCAGAAGGAATTTAAGGTAATCCTTGAGCTGTGCGCGCCCTTCTTCAGAAAGCTGCGCGTATTCAGCAAGGAGATTGTCGTCTGGGATAAGGGTTTCTACTTCTTTATCGTCTCCCATGAGTTCGCTGGGGGTAACACGTAATGCTTTAGCAATAGCTATTAACTTAGATTGCGTAATATCGTTAATACCAAGCTCTATCTTGTTGATTGAACTTCGGGATTTAAAACCTACTAGTCTTGCAAGTTCACCCTGCGACATACCTCGTTTTTCTCTGATGCGTTTGATATTCCTGTACAGTTCTAACATTATAGTACCTCTCTTTCTCTTGTCTTCAGTTGCTGATAAATCGCTAGATTTCTGTCTTTATAATACGTTTAAATTTACTTAAAATCAACTTTTTTGTATAAAATATAAATAAAAGTGTTGACAATAAATCTGCAGGGTGATATACTAACGATCGTAGATAATAAATCTACTAAAACAGAAAGGAGGTGCAATCTAGTGACCGATACACTAGCACTTGACTTTGCCATAAAGAAGGCAGGATTTGACCGCCAGAAAGTGGCTAAAAGCCTAGGAATATCTATGATGGCTTTATTTAATAAGATACACAATCGGACAGAATTTAAAGCTAGTGAAATTGCAAAATTAAAACAGATACTGGGCTTAACGAATAAACAAAGGGATAGAATTTTTTTTGCCTTTGTTATAGATTTAAAATCTACTTCGGGAGATAATCGGGCGGTCAGTAGCAAGCATTGACATTTAAACATAACGGAGGGAATTAAAAATGAATGTGGCAGACAGAATTCAACGCATGTGGCGGGAGGCGTACGGGAGATCACGCAGGGCGGAGCTCCGGGCGTTAATCCGCATGAAGCTTATCCTAAACGAGCAGAGTGATAAACCGCTCAGCAAAGCAGAGGTTTACGCGGCGCTGGAGTATGAACTGAAGATGTTTTTTGTCCTTAAGAACACAGACGAGACGGCGCGGTTTTTGTATGACATGACGGGTGCAGAAAGAGGGGAAAGAGAAGATGCGTGAGATACAGATTTTTGAAAATGCAGAGTTCGGAAAGGTGCGGACAATCGTTATTGACAATGAGCCGTGGTTTGTTGGGAAGGATGTTGCGACGGCGTTAGGGTACACGAATTCACGAAAGGCATTAGCGGATCATGTGGACGAGGAAGATAAAAATACCGTCGCGAATCGCGACGGTATTCAGGGAAACCCTAATATGACAGCAATCAACGAATCTGGTGTTTATGCGCTGGTATTTGGATCGAAGTTACCGACGGCTAGGGCATTCATCCCATAAGCCACGGGGAGATGCTGGAGAATGTTCGGCCGCGCTCCATCATGGAAAATACTTGCCGGGGGAGATGGGTTATCCATCACGATGCGGGAGGAACTCAACACAATCACATTGCCTTTTTACACTTAGTAGCGGCTCGTGTTTCCTGTGCAAGCAGAAAATCAAGATAGTTGTTTAATTGATCTTGCGCCGCGCGGGATAATTGACGGTATTTCTTTAATGTGTTTGCGTCTTCTGGAGAATGTGTTAATGGTTCGCCTGTCTCACTAGGTGTGTTACCCAACAAATAATCAATGGACACGGTGAATAAGCGTGAAATCTTTCGCAGCATCTTTTTATCTGGTTCACGGCGACCTTGTTCGTACATGCCTATCGTACTTGCAGACACGCCTAACATTTTCCCCAGCTCCGACTGCGTATATCCTTTTTGCGCGCGTAATTCTTTTAGATGATTCATATTAGCACCACCTTTCGTACTAATAATACCACACATAACGTGAGCATTACAATTTAAAATTAAATCTCGATATTATGTGTTGACAACACACGAAATGTGTAGTAGTATTAATCGCGTATTCACACGATTAGTGTAGAAGTGATGCATATCGTATATGAGAAAAGGAGGTGATTGTAACGAATTGCTTAGTTAAATTTCGTAAAGAAAATAATATGACTAGACAACAAATGTCAGAAAAAATAGGTGTTTCAAAATCTCTTTATGAAAAGATTGAGTTATACGACCGTCTACCTAGTCGCGAATTTATGGAAAAGTTTAAACGCACATTTCCAACATTCGATATGAATATTTTTTTCGATGAGTTACTGCACACATAAGGAAGGGGAATAGTATGAACGAATTGCAGATTTTTGAAAATGCCATGTTCGGAAAGATTCGGACGGTCGTTATTGACAATGAGCCGTGGTTCATTGGAAAAGATGTTGCGACGGCATTAGGGTACAAAGATACATCAGACGCATTGAAGAAACATGTTGACGAAGAAGATAAGCTGACCCGGCGATTCGCCGACTCAGGTCAAATCCGCGAAATGTATGTCATCAACGAATCTGGTGTTTATAGCCTTGTCTTTAGCTCGAAACTTCCAACAGCGAAAGCCTTCAAGCGTTGGGTGACGAGTGAAGTCTTGCCAGCGATCCGCAAGCATGGCGGGTATATGACGCCGGAGAAGGTCGAAGAGGCACTGATGAATCCTGATGTGATGATTCGTTTAGCGACAGAGCTAAAGGCAGAGCGTCAAAAGCGGCAGGCGCTTTCAAAGCTGGCAGACGAACAAGGAGCACAAATTGTCAAAATGCAGCCGAAAGCGCTCTTTGCAGATGCGGTAAGTACCTCGGAGACATCTATCCTGATCGGCGGACTGGCGAAGTTGATCAAGCAAAACGGGGTGGACATCGGGCAGAAACGCCTATTCCAGTGGATGCGAGAAAACGGGTTCTTAATTAAGAGCGGTGCAGACAAGAACATTCCGACGCAACGCGCGATGGAGTACGGACTTTTTGAAGTGAAGGAGCGTTCCATTGTTGGCGGCGACGGCGCGAACCATGTGACACGCACCACGAAAGTGACAGGCAAAGGGCAAATCTACTTTGTGAATCGGTTTTTGAAAGCGGCCGAGGTGAAATTATGAAAGAACTAACGAAGGAAGAAATCACGTCGCTGGCGGATGCTTTACAGCACGGGGTATTGGCGGTGCAGCGAAAGCAGGCGGCGCAGATGCTCGGGGTATCGCTGAGCATTTTTGACCGGCTGGATATTCCCTTTATCTATTATCTGGATCGTCTATCGCTGAAACGGTGGCGGGTATCGGATTTGAAAGCGTTTGTAGACGAACAGGCGGTAGGGCGAAGGGAGGATAGGTAAAACTGCTGAAATGACAGGTTTACGCGGCGTTTGTTCTTAAGAACACAGGGAAAGGAAGAGAAAGATCATGAAGACGGAAGAGAGAAAAACGAAGCGAGTTTTAAACCCGCGCATCCGGGAGGCTTTGGCGGTGCTGGCAGATTTCGCGTGTATCGGTACCTGCATCGTGGCGTTTTATGTGTTCGCTATCTTAATGCGTTAAGAGAAAGGGGGCTAGCGATATGGACAGCGTGGAGATCATGCGGGAGCGTGTCGAGCTGTTCGCGGATGCGGACCGGCGGGGCAGGCTGACGGCGGAAGAATTGAAGTATGCGCCAACGGTTGAGGCTATTTTAGAGGGGGTACACGGGCATGCGTGAGCCGCTTTCCTGCCAGCCCGGCGCGGGATGCTTTGTCTGTCCGTTTGATGACTGCACCCTGCCGGCGGGGACGCCGACAACGGCGGAAGAACGGAAGCTCAGGCGACGAAAGACGGCGGACGCAAAAGCATACTACGCGGCGCACAAAGAGAAGTTCAAGGCGTATTTTAAGGCGTACTACAGAGCACACAAGGAGGAAATCAATGCGAAAAGCAAGGCATATTACCTTAAACACCGCGCGGAAATACTGCGGAAACGACGGGCGGTTTCTAACGGCGGCGGAGGTCAGCGAGCTGCTGAAGGTGAGCGAGTCGACGGCGTACCGCGTGATTCAGAAGCTGAATGACGAGTTGGAAGCGCGCGGGTTCCTGACGTATAAGGCGCGCGTGATAAGCCGTTATTTTTACAAACGCTACGGCATGGAGGGCTAACGATGAGAGGCATTACACCGACCCCCTGCAACGGGGCGCTATATGCGGGGCTGACGGCAGAGGAACAGATGGCAAAGCTGACGGAGGAGTTCGCCGAGGCGGTTATCGCGTTTCGGAACTACAAAAGAACCCTGCAGGAGGCAAAGGAAGGAGAGGCGCGCGTCGGGGCGTCAAAGCGGCGTGAGGAGTTTCTCGCGGTGAATAAACGCATGATCGCTATAGAGCTGACCGATATTAAAACCGCATGTGAGACGGCGCTTTCTGTGCTGGGCTACGACAAGGAGGCGCGGGACTGCCTGCAGATGTGCATCAACGCGCGGAATGCGCAGCGAGACAACGGGGCGCGCATCTCGCCATGCAGGCGGCAGGGATATTATCAGGGAAAAGACGGGAAGGATGTGTTTTATATCGCGGAGAACTGGGGGTTGAGTTTTCCCCGCGCGAACGCGATAAAGTACATTATTCGCGCAGGACGAAAGACGAAGGACGAGCGCGAAGACTTCCGCAAGGCGATTCAGTGCCTTCAGATGCTCCTATTGGACAAATTGGAGGGTCTGAATGAGGGTTGATAAAATCTGCGAACGGTGCGGGCAGGTGATGCGCCGGGTCGCACCGCACCGGCGCTATTGCTGGGTTTGCCGCATGGCGAAGAATCGCGAGCGGGCGGCCCGGGAGTACGCAGCGCATAAAGACGACCCGGCGTACCGCAAACGGAAGAAACCGCCAGCGGATGAGCTATTTACCCCGGAGGAGCTGGCGCGCATGCAGAGGTCAAAGGACATCAACAAGGAGCTGGCGGCCAAGACGGTGGCGGCACGAAAAATGGGAATGAGCTACGGGCAGTACAGCGCGTGGCTGCGCATGCAAAAAGGGGAAGAAAAGCGATGAAAAAACGGAAGTGTGAGCGCGAACCGGGGCTTGCCTGCTTTACCTGTCCGTTTCGGGACTGCGTCCGGGGCGGGGATTGGTTCAGCGCGTGGGAGCGGGCGGCTTATGCGGAACATGTGCCGTTTGCGCGGCACACACATAAAAGAAATCCGCCTCCACAAAAGGAGACGGGTACAGCACAGTAAAAAGGCCCTGCCGATAAGGCAGGGCATCAAAATAGGAGAATGTGAATTGTATGTGAGTAAATTATAGCAAGAAAAAAGGAAGTTATCAATAGCAAATGGAGGGGAAAAATGGAAAAGGTAAGTCTGTTTGACCTGAGCAAGGGATTTAACGAGGTGCTCAGTCTGGCGCTCGATCCGTTGGTGGACCTGGATGTACTGGAGGAGGGGCTTCAGCAAATCGAGGGGACATTAACGGAGAAGTGTCAAAACGGCATTGGGCTGGTGAAGACGCTGGAGGCGCGGGCGGAAGCGATGCGGGCGGAGGCGCAGCGATTGACGCGCTCGGCCCGGGCGCTGGACAACCGCATCAAGAAGATTAAAGGCTGGTACGCGCTGAACTTAGAGCGCATGGGAAAGGATAAGGTTTATACAGACCTCGGCACGATGCGGGTACAGCTGAACCCGCCACGCGTTGAGGTGAACGAAGCGGTACTGCCGGCACAGTATTTTGATATCATCCCCGCGGTGCATCAGCCAAACAAGGCGCGCATCAAGGCGGCGCTGAAGGCGGGGGAAGAAGTGAAGGGCGCTAAGCTCGTGCAGGATAAGACACTGCGCATCTCGTGAGAAACGGAGGAAGATCATGAAAAAGACAGCAGCAGAGACAACACAGAAAAAATTAAACCTGTATGAAAAACTGCAGGAGGCAAGGGTTCGGCTCGCTGAGATGGGGCTGAAGAAGTCGGGGAAAAACGCCTACGGCGGCTATAGCTATTACGAGCTGGCGGACTTTTTGCCGCAGGTGCAGAAGATCGCGCGGGACCTTCGGTTCAGCATCTTGGTGAACATCACGGAGGACGGCGAGCGGGCAACGCTGACGCTGGTCGACAGCGAGAAGGTCAGTGATGACATCGTGTTCAGCTGCCCGCTGTCGACGGCACAGCTGAAGGCATGCCATCCGGTGCAGAACCTGGGCGCTGCGCTGACGTATACGCGGCGCTATCTCTACACGATGGCGTTTGAAATCGTGGAGGCGGACCTTGTCAACGGGGCGCCAACGGAAAAACCTATGTCCCCGAAGGAAAGGCTTGAACAGCTCTGGCGGCAGGCGGGGTTTACGCAGCCGCTGGAAGATTATCTAAAGCAGTGCGCCAAGACGTCAGGGCTTTCGGGGGATGCGCTTTATACGAAGGCGTTTGAAAATACGCGGCATTATTGCCAAACGAAGGGAGTCGGGGCGCGATGCTGAAGGAGGTCGGGCTGTACGGCGAGATTGACAAGGTGAAGATTGCGGTAGAACGGCTGCGGCTGCATGAACCGCCCGAGGGGTATTACGTGGCGTTCAGCGGGGGAAAGGACAGTTGTGTCGTGCTGGATCTATGCCGGCGGGCAGGGGTAAAGCACGATGCCCATTATAATTTAACGACGGTTGACCCGCCAGAGCTGGTGCAGTTCATCCGCAAGGAGTATCCGGAGGCATGGGCGGCGCGGAACAAACCGGCGCTTACGATGTGGGAGCTGATTCCAAAGAAGCGCATGCCGCCATCCCGAAAGGTTCGCTATTGCTGTCAATATTTCAAGGAGCGCGGCGGAGAAAAGCGTTTTGTCATAACAGGCGTTCGGCATGCGGAATCCGTGAGGCGAGCAAAACGGAAGATTGTTGAGACGTGCAAGAAGCCGGGCGGAAAACAGTACATTCATCCGATCATTGACTGGTCAACGGCGGAGGTTTGGGAGTACATCCGCACCTACCATGTACCATACTGCAGGCTTTATGACGAGGGGAGAACGCGTATCGGCTGCATTATGTGCCCGTACCAAAACCAAGCGGCGATGCGGCGCGATGCCAAGCGGTGGCCGGCGTACGCCAAAGCCTATGAAAAAGCCTTTCAGCGGATGGTGGACAAGCGGCGGGCGGACGGCTACCCCGTCAATCCCGCATGGGAGACGGGCGCGGATGTCTTGCGCTGGTGGCTCGGGCAAGGGAAACGGAGCGAGGAGGACGGGCAGATCTCTTTGTTCGGCCTGCGGCTGGATGAGACGGATACATAAAGGAGGAAGGGCATGGAAGATTTTCAGTGGAATTTTGCGGCACCGGCAGAGACGGAGCTTGAACGGCTCTGGCGGTGGCTCGGCAAACGGGCGGACGGCATGGAGGACGTCTATCAGCTCTTCAAGCTGCTCGAGAAATGTACGGGCCTGCAGGGCAGCCCTGCGGTGGATTTCGCAAAAATCCTAATGGGGCGTTATGTGGCAGAGCGCGGCGGGGAGGTGATCGACTTGCAGACGAATACGCCGCGGGAGAAGCGGCATGTGCTGTTATTTGCGAAAGGAGAGAACACAAAGTGAAAGAGTTACAGAAAATCAGCTACCGTGATGCGCTTGTGCTCACTACGGAACAGCTCGCGGAAGCGTATGCCTGCACGGTGAAACAACTACAGATGAACTACGCAAACAACAAGGAGCGTTTCAGGGAGGGCGTGCATTTCTTCAAGCTGGAAGGGCAAGACCTCAGTGCTTTCAAGGCTTCAGCAGGTGCCCCTAAACCTTTGGGCAAGCTCAAATTTGCCCCTGCGCTTATGCTTTGGACGAAGCGCGGGGCGGCGCGGCACTCGAAGATGTTAGGCAATGATCGGGCGTGGGATGTGTTCGAAGAACTGGAGGAATCTTATTTCACGCAGGGGCGCGCGAGCTACCTCATTGAAGATTCTATCGAGCGGGCGAAGGCCTGGATTCGCGAGGAGGCGGCACGGCGCAGGCTCGCCGGGCAGGTCGACAAGCAGAGCCAGCTTATCGGGGAGCTGAAGCCGAAGGCGGATTATACGGACCGCATCCTGCGAAACCCGTCCCTGGTGGCGATTTCGCAGATTGCAAAGGATTACGGCATCAGCGGGAAGGCGCTGAATGCGAAACTGCACGCGCTGGGCATTATTTACCGCTGCTGCGGGCAGTGGCTCCTTTACAGCAAATACCAGGCCAAGGGCTACACGCACAGCGAGACGATGAGGATTCAGCACGGCCGCGGGAGCAGGGATCTTATCATGCACACAAAGTGGACGCAGAAGGGGCGGCTGTTTCTGTACGAGCGCCTGAAGAAAGAAGGGATTTTGCCGCTCATCGAGCGCGAACAGCCGGTTCTTTCGTTCTAACTATCGATTCGCAGGAAAGGAAAATTATCATGCAGGTTTCATTTTTTGGAAGGCTCACGCGGGACGCGGAGGTTAAGACAACGAAGGCGGGCACGGAATACACACAGTTTGCCGTTGCGGTGAATCTGCCGAACAAGGAGGCGCTGTTTGTGGATGTAAGCGCATGGGGCCGGCAGGGCGAGACGATTCAGCGGAATTTTCGCAAGGGTTCGCGGATCGTGGTTTATGGGGAGCTGCGGGAGGTGAGCCCGTGGCTGGCACGGGACGGCAGCCCGCGGGCAAGCGTCCGCGTGTCGCTGAACGGCTTTGACTTCGTGGATACGAAGGCGGAGGCGGGCAGCTTTAAGGATGTCCCAGAAGAACAGATGCCGTTTTGATGCTGGCGCTGCGGGATTATCAAAAGGACGTGCTGCAGCGCGTCCGGGCAGCTTTCGCACGGGGGCACCGCCGGGTTTGTGCGGTGCTGCCCTGCGGGGCCGGGAAAACAGTCCTTGCGGCGGCGATGGCGCGCGGTGCTCTCGAAAAAGGGCATCGCGTTTTATTTCTCGTCCATCGCCGGGAGCTGTTGGAGCAGACAGCGCGGACGTTTCGCGCGTGCGGGCTGTCGTTTGACGTCATCGCGGCCGGAACGCGCGTGGGGCGGGGTTTGCCCTGCACCATTGCGAGCGGGGCGACGCTGGCTC
>ERZ773250.1620-NODE-1620-length-11025-cov-10.697721_pt1 | contig 11025 bp, 7 predicted proteins | sample MGYA00511258_ERZ773250 | MGnify/ENA primary metagenome ERZ773250 (study PRJEB29015, sample SAMEA2738164) | human oral metagenome | biome: human oral; feature: human-associated habitat; material: saliva | place: China | collected 2187 ... | reverse complement strand
AAATCTTTTCTTGCATCTTTTTTCCTCGATTCTCGGATTATTTTTTCTTATTTTATCATTTTTGATAGGGAATGTCATTTGCCATCCTAGGGGGGAGGCTAAAATTTCAGTAAAATTCTATTCTCTTTTTACTCGTTTGACATAGTTTGCAATTGGATAATTTACTGGATCCAAGGTCAACTCCTTGTCTTGGATCAGTTGAGCTAAGTGGTAACCAATGATAGGCCCAGTTGTGAGACCTGATGACCCTAGCCCACTAGCCGCATAGACACCTGCTAAGCCTGGGACTTGCCCAAAAAATGGAGAAAAATCACTGGTATAGGCACGGATTCCTACTCGCTCACCTCTTATAGTAGCTTCAGCCAAGGCTGGGTAGTATGGCAAGGCTGCTTCCTCCATTTGTTGGAGCAAGGTTTCATCTACCGTCAAGTCAAATCCCATATCATTTTCGTGGGTAGCGCCTAAGGACAATTTCTCACCTGCAAAAGGAATCAAATCCCACTCACCCTCAGGCATAACAACAGGGTAAGATTCCATATCTAGGGTAAGTTGATAATCTCGTAGTTGTCCCTTTTGGGGAAGAACATCTACCACATATCCTAAAGGCTCCAGAATGTCCCCCAACCAAGCTCCTGTCGCCAAAATAACCTGTTCAAACACCTCTTCACCAATCTGGTAGCCTGATGATACAGGTGTCAGTCTCACTTTTTCTTTGACCTGCTTGACTTGACTGGCTTCTAGCAAACGAGTCACTAAGAGTTGACCATCTACTCTCGCTCCACCAGAAGCATAGAGCAGGCGGTCAAATCCTTGCAGACCAGGAAAGTAGTTATTAGCTGATGCTTGATCCAGAATAGCTAACTGGCCTATCAAGGGAGATTCTTCTCTGCGCTCTATGGCTAGTTGATAGAGTTCTTCCAGCTTTGATTCATCCTTTTTCAAGAGAAAAACTCCCGAACGCTGGTAAAAGTCGATTTCCTGACCAGACTTTTCTAAATCAGCCAATAGTTCCTCGTAAAAGTCAGCTCCCAAGCGCGCCATCTTGTACCAAGCTTTATTGCGTCGTTTAGAAAACCAAGGACTGATAATTCCCGCCGCTGCCTTGGTTGCCTGACCCTGTCCATGGTCAAAAACGGTCACCTCTAAATCTGCTTCTTTGGAGAGGTAGTAGGCAGCAGTTGCCCCTACAACCCCTGCTCCAATAATAGCAACTTTTTTCATTGTCTTCACTTCCTAACTAGATATGGTGGAAAGGATTGGTCGATGCCTGACTAGGTATGATATCAATGGACCAATCCTTTTCTACCTTCCATTGATTAAGGAGGTAAGCGATTTTTTCGACAAAAAGGATTTCGATATAGTGGCCCGGGTCCAGCGCCAACAAGCCATCAGACAACATATCCTGTGCTGTATGGTAGTAGATATCACCAGTAATATAGACATCTGCCCCCTTAGCTAAAGCATCAGGATAGAAAGACTGACCACTACCACCACAGATGGCTACTCTTGAAATTTCTTTCAGCAAATCACTCTCTTGATAATGCACCATTCGAAGGCTATCTAGACCAAAGACTTGCTTAACATGCTGGGCCAATACCCCAAAAGTCTGAGGCTGAATATTCCCAATCCGCCCAATCCCACGTTCAGGGCCTGTTTCCTGCAGATAAGTCGTTTCCTCGATACCTAACATCTGACAGAACCAATCATTAAGGCCGTTCTCAACAATATCAATATTGGTATGGCTGACATAAACTGCGATATCATGCTTAATCAAATCAATGTAAATCTGATTTTGTGGACGGCTGGCGACCAAATCCTTAATGGGACGGAAAATTGGCGCGTGCTTAACGATAATCAAATCCACACCCTTTTCAATAGCCTCTGCCACCGTCTCTTCACGAATATCGAGAGTAACCATGACCCTTTGGATATCCTTGTCTAAAGTACCGATTTGCAGGCCACGACTGTCTCCCTCCATGGAAAATTCTTGAGGACAAAAATCCTCATAACGTTTAATCACTTCACTTGCTAACATGGAGCACCTCCTTGATGGCTTGAATTTTATCTACTAGAACTTGGCGTTCCTCCAGATTTTTTTCTGGGATTTGGCTAAGAGCGAACTCTAGCTTAGTAACTTCTTTTTGCCATTTTTTGATAAAGACTGGGCTGACTTCTTTGGACAAGAAGGGTCCAAAGCGAAGGTCACTTGCTGATAGCTTCATTTGTCCAGCTTCCACCACTAGAATTTCATAAAACTTGCCTGCTTCTTCTAGGATGCTTTCTGCCACAATCTGAAAATCGTTATCTTGCAGCCAGTTACGCAAGTCGTCTTCACGATTATTGGGCTGGAGGATTAAACGTTCTACACTCGCAAGCTTATCCAACCCTTCTTCTAATATGGTCGCAATCAAGCGCCCGCCCATACCGGCGATGGTGATAACGGATACCTGGTCTGCCTCTTCAAAAGCTGCCAAGCCATTGGCTAAACGGACTTGGATTTTTTCTTCCAAGCCGTGGGCCTCAACATTTTTTACAGCAGATTGGTAGGGACCAACCACCACTTCGCCTGCAATGGCAGCTTCAATTTGCCCTCTCTCGACCAACTCGATAGGCAGATAAGCATGGTCACTCCCCACATCTAGTAAAATGGCTCCCTGTGGCACAAAGGAAGCCACTAATTCTAATCTCTTTGAAATCATCTTCTCTCACTTTCCAAAACTCTATTACCTCTTATTATACCACATTTCAGCTAGCAATCTTGCACCTAAAAAGACCGCAATCCACAGATTGCAGCCTTTCTTTATTTTCTAGCTTGATAACGACTGGTTAAGATAAATATCACAGTAAAGACAGCCATCATGACAAGGTAAACAGGGAATGTTTGTCCTGTAAGTGTCGAAATTTCAAGCAGTTTCTGGATTTTTGGGAAAAGAGCCGTAGCCAGGAAACCACCTACTGACCAAACAATCAAAAGCACACGCCAGAGAGTGAATGGCATGCAGGCTCTAAATACGGATAAGAAACCGATAGACCCCAAGAGATAATAGAGGAGGGTTGAGATTTCTAACTCAGACCATCCTTGGCTCGTTCCAAAAATTTTCACAAAGAGAACGCTGAAGACGATCATAAGGGCACTTGGTAGGGCACGAAGCATGGATCTTCTGAGGAAATTTGGCTCAACAGGTTTGATATTTCGCTCAAAAGTCAAGACAAATGGCGGGAAACCTTCCACGAACTGGTCGATCATGGTAATCTGGATCGGAATGAAAGGGAAAATCAAAATCCACTCAGACCGTCCTAGTAAAACACTGGCAATACAGATGACTGCGAGCAAGAAGGAATAGATGGTCTTAATCAAGAAAATCGGTGCGATATGGGCGATATTATTGACTACACGACGACCCTCAAAGAGAATCTCAGGAACATCATTAAAGTCTGAGTTTAAGAGAACTAGATTGGCAATCTGACGAGTCGCCGGATCTCCCTCAGCCATCACGATGGAACAATCCGCCTCACGAAGTGCTAGGATGTCATTGACTCCGTCCCCTGTCATTGCCGTTGTATGCCCTGCTTTTTTCAGCGTTTGGATGATGAGTTTCTTTTGATGAGGGGAAACACGTCCGAAAATAGCTGTCTCTTCAGCCATGGCAATCAATTCCTCATCTGTGATTTTTGAGCAATCTACATAGCTTTGATAGTCTGCAAATCCAGCTTTCTGGGCAATGCTGGATACAGTGACCGGATTGTCCCCAGAGATAATCTTGAGGCCCACTTCCTGAGAACGGAGGTAGTCTAGTGTCTCTGCTGCTCCTTCTCGAATGGGGTCCAAAATTTCCAGCAAGGCCAGAGCCTGAATATCAGATGGTTTATGTGGTTTGTGATGATCTAGTTTTTCCTGACTGAGAGCCAAGACCAAGACACGTGACCCTCTCTCTAGAGCCTCTCTGGCTTCTGGTACTTCAGAGTCCAACAACATCTCAGGCGCCCCTAAGAAAACTGTCCCTAGCCCTTCCAACTCCATAGCTCCCCACTTGCGGTCGCTAGAGAAGGGAAGATTGGAAAGCATAGGGTAGGCAACCTTTCCTTGGAAACGCTGGCGAATGGCTTGAGCTGTAGGATTTTTATCCTCACTATGGGCCATATAACTGGTCAAAATGCTGGCAATAGTCTCTTCACCATAAGTTTCCGTCAGCGGAAGAACGGCTTCCACCTGCATCTTTCCTTGGGTGATGGTTCCCGTTTTGTCCAGACAGAGCATATCCACGCGCGCCAAGGTCTCGACAGAGTACATCTCCTGAACCAAGACCTTTTTCAAGCCCAGCTTAATCACCGCAGTCAAGAGCGAAGTGATGGTCAAAAGGGCGATTCCCTTAGGCAACATACCCAAAAGTGCTGTCGACGAATTTACAACGGATGACTTGAGAGGCATGCCTTTTAACATCAAGGCTTCTAGGAGGAGAGCTAGACCAAAGGGAATGATAATCTTCCCAGTAAAACCAGCTAGCTTGTCCAGCGATTTCATGATACGGGAGTTAATGGGTTTAACAGTCTTGGCTTCCAGCATGAGTTTGGAAGCATAGTTTTCTGCACCGACATGGTGAACTTGAGCCAAAACTGATCCACTGGCTAAGAAACTTCCAGACAAAAGCAAGGCGTCAACTTCCTTTTGCACCAAATCACTCTCACCCGTCAACATGGCTTCATTGACTTCTGCAAAGCCTTCTAAAACCTGCGCATCACTAGGAATCTGCTCCCCAGCCGACAGACGAATGACATCTCCTAGAACCAATTCTTCAGGATTGATGGCAATTTCCTGACCATCACGAATGGTTTTGACCTTTTCCTTGGTCATGAGGTTGAGCTTGTCCACCATGTGTTTGGCCCGTAGCTCGGTCACAATTCCAGAAAAAGCGTTAAAGCAGATAACAGCAAAGAAGACCAAATTGCTCCAAGCATGCACAAAAGCTAGCGCCAAGGCAATGGCAAAGTTCAACGCGTTAAAAAGTGTAAAAACATTTCGTTTGATGATTTGCCAAGTACTGGTACTGGCTGAAGCGGTAAAGTCATTGACCAAACCTTGAGCCTGTCTTTCCTTGACTTCTCTTTGGGTTAATCCCATTATCTTATTTTTATCCATAAATTCTATCATATCATTTTTTTTAAAAGAATTCTAATCCCATCTAAAACTGTTATATTATCCAATAATGGTGTGACAGTTCAAATCGCCATTATAACAACATTTCTAAACTCAATAACTCTATTTCAAGGCTGTTTCTTACTGTGAATCCAGATTGTTTTATGTTATAATTATAGTGTAGATAATTAAACCATATGTTGTTAGAGAGGTGTTTTATGGCTAAGAAAAACTTGAATTTAGATGAAGTTATGGCTTATGTTGAGAAATTGCCGTTTACTCAATTCAAAAGCGTTGTAGAACATTACTCAAATACCCAAGACAGCGACTTCTCCGATACCCTTAACAAACTGACCGTTTCAAACTTTGAGCAACGGTTAGAGAGTTTAGAAGTAAATTCTTCATGTCCTACTTGCTCCTCTCACGATATAGTTAAAAACGGTCGTAAGAATAATATCCAACAATTCAAGTGTAAAGAGTGCAATAGGAGGTTCACTCGTTTTACAGATACTATCCTAGAAAAAACACGTTGGCATTGGGATATTTGGATTAAAGTCCTAGAAATGACAATTAACAGCTATTCCATACACGATATGATAAATGTTTTGACTAAAGACTATGGTTGCGAAGGTATCAACTACAAGACGGTATGGCTTTGGAGAATGAAACTAATACATACTCTAGCTGAAATGCCCATGCCAAAACTAACAGGCGTTGTGCAAGTTGATGAAACTTTTATCCGAGAAAGTCAAAAAGGAAGTCGGAAGCTAAAATCCACCATCGGAAATAGTGTCGAGCGTAAAGCTAGATATGGTCGCCAACCCTCTCAATATGGTGTCATGGGAGCGGAGTTTGCGACTGTTGTAACTGCTATTGATAATCGTGGTTATTGTGTTTGTAAGGTTGCTAGTCTTGGAAAACTGTCTCCTGAACTATTCTTTGATTTATTTGACCAACACTTTGATAACATCGCTTATTTATGTAGCGATGCCAATAGCGTGTATGAAGATTATTGTCAGTTGAGAAACACTCCACACTATGTTAGACCTTCAAATTTCTTAAAAATCATAGGTAACTACGGCTATATCATTCAAGCAACAGAAAAATTTGAAAAGAAAACCAACAAAAAGGTATTAGAACACCTCTACTATGAAGGGATAACAGACAAAATAACCAACCGTGGCGAAATCCTATTTGATACTTTTAACGATATAAAATACCAAAATGGACTTTCTCTTGCTCGTGTCAATGAACTGCATAATGAGATTAAGCAATATATCTACCGTGATATGACAAATGTATCAACAAAACACCTTCAAGATTATATTGGATTTTTCACTTATATCAGAAATTGGCGAACTACTAACGGTCATTACCCAACCTCACAGAATGATGCAGAAAATATCTTTATCGAGATTTTGAAAACAAAGAAAAACCTCACTTCAACCGAAGTAAGGCAAAAAGAATTATCATTACCAAAACCAAGTTCTCGCTATATGGAAGTATTGAAAGAAGAAACGGAAAAGGCTAGAAATGCCATTGATAACCCCTATTTCAAGTTTGACGAGGAAGATGGAGTATTATCATTCAATAAGCGTGAGTACCTCTTAGACTTGCCAAAAACACGCCTATACGCTATCGCTAAGGAATGTCGGATTCCTCGTTACAAGAAACTAGCTCATTGGTCGTTGGTATCAGTTATCTTGAAGCAGGATAATATTCAAGATATACTCTACCAACAACTCGCAAAAGACCGAAATCAACTCATAGATGAAGAAGATTTGGAAGTGATGCGGTCTAGTGGGTATGTGTTATAAAGCAGATAACAATTTTATGATTTCACTATATACTACATGAGCTTTCTCTTTCTTTTGTTCTTCCTTCTTCATAGAATACTCTATGTCTCTAACTATTTCTTTTTGTTCTTCTAAAACTATCATTGGTATAGGGAAATCTCCTAAATTTTTTGGGTAAATATTTTTATTTTGAAGACCGCTATAATCAGTCATTATTAAACTTCTAAAAAAATCAGTTAATGTAAAATAATAAAAGTATTCAGGGAGAATCTTATTTTTGTCAACTCTCACTCTAGTTGTAAAATCGGCATAAATACCTTCTATATTTTTGGGAATTAACGATGTTTTACCGATTGCTTCTCCAGAACGTGCAATTATTACATCTCCCATTGCTACACTCTTATTTTCATAATTAGACATATAATATTCACTGGTAACTAATTTAGCTTCATCAGCATTGAAATCCCAAGTTTTTATGGTGTTCATTGATACATAGTAATAATTTGAAAACATACCATCTGAAACATATTCTTCAGGTTTTATTGATTGTCCGAGAGTAATTCGTTCTGTTGTCAAATTTTTCAGTAGTTCAAAATTTTGATTCTGTAAAGTGCTAATTATATAACTTCTAATCGGATGATTGAAATGAAAACTCATTCTAAGGTCATTCGAGTTTACAAATATAGAACTATCTCGATAAAAAACTCTATTCTCTTTTATTTTCTGAAATTCACTTAAATCCCAAAAAAATTTCTTGGAAAAAATTTCGTTACAAAAGTCAAATCTTGTGATAGATTCTTGCAATAACTTCTGTATTTCTTGATATTTTGCAGAAATTATAGAAAAGTTATCTTCTCCATTAGAATAGATTTTATCTATTGTTGTTTTATCAAAATTTATATATCGTAAGTCTGAAAATTTGATAGTGGGATAACCTTTACCTACTCTAGCTACTGAAATTATATCATTCAGGAAAAAATCTCTCAATATGAAATAGTTTATCAAACTATATCTAAGGTCAACCGAACGTAGATGAATAAATGCGTTTGTAAAAAAAATGTCCTCTTTTGTCTCATCAATGTAGATAATCTTTTTAAGATTTGGTCGAATAGAAGAAATTAAAATATCCCCTTTTTTTACTTTGATAATATCGTTGTTTCTTATTTTTTTATAATAGTCAACATTCTCAAAATCTCTATCTTCATTTTCAAAATCGAGAGAAACGGGATTGACTGTTCCATTGGAATCTACATCTCCAATTTGGCAGTATCTAAACTTTCCGCTTGGAATATCCTTAACAGTATTAGAAGTAACCTCTTGAAAAATATCAGTAAAAGAATAGCTTTCTTGATAATTTCTGTTTGACAGACTAATAAATGAATAATCAATTCGCAAACTATCCTCTATAAATAAATCTTTAAAAGTATAACTGGTTATTTTCATATTTTATCCCATTCTATTTCTCTAATTAAGCTAAGTATATTTGCTTTTTCTGTATCAACAGTTAATATTTCTCCGTTTTCATCCTCTAGGTAGAGTTCGTTTTTGGATTTTTGCAAAATAACCTTACCTTTTCGTTTTTTAACTTTGAATCCAATATGCTCAGTTTCTGCCATAAAAACATTGTTTTGTAATTCTGTTTTGTTGGCTATATATCTAAGAACCCAGTTTATATTTACTTTATATCCTTCAGTTAATTCTTCCAAATCTTTGTCAGGAATTAACAATCCTTGTTTTCTATTCCCCTCTGTATCTAATAATTCAGATTTATACTTTTCTAATAAGATTTCCCAAGATTCGCTAGAATCAATTTGCAAACCTATTCCAACTTGCAGAAATTCCGCAACCGCCAAAGAACGTTGTTCCCCAGAAAGATCTTTGATATTTAATTTCTTCTCGTCTTTTTCTTCAAAAAATACTTTATATAGATTTCCTACAATGAGACTTAAACGATTATATTCTAAACAAGCTTTGATGATGTTTTTGTTCCAATTTTTAATCTCATCATTTGTTTTTTTCTGTGCAAAGAGAATTGACGTTTTGGTAGGAGTATAAGCAAAAGTAGTTTGTGGTAAAGATACAAGAGCTTTTATCTTAAAATACTTAAACAGAAACACTCGTATATATTTGTTTTGAGCGGTATCAAAGATACTTTCAGGCAATACAACAGCTAACCTCCCATTAGGTTTCAATAGCTGATAGTATCTTTCAATAAACAAATTTTCTGAACTCTTATTTGAGAAGATAAAATTACTTGCAACTTCTTTTTGTGTATCCCCATCTAATTTTACGGAGAATGGTGGGTTACTCATTATAATGTCAAAATGTTCGTTGACAGGTTTAGAGTACACATCACTAAGTATATTTTTCTCTAGTTCGTTATTATCACGTTTATTGCCATCTGCATCTAACTTAAGATACTTTGTGAATTTTGATAACCCATCTCCTAATTCTGTTCCGGAAAATACGTTTGCAGAGCCATCTCCATGTAAAATCATATTTACCTTGACGGCAGTTCCTAAATCATGATTTAATTCAATGCCATATACATATTGCTGTGCCCATGTATTTTCAGCCCAACTTGGGAACCATTGATTTCTTTTTTGAGTAATTTGAGGATTTCGTTTTAATTTAGTAGTTTTTGAAATCTCGTGTGTTAATAACCTCATAAATTCAACCATAAATGTACCACTTCCAGCAGATGGGTCTATAAAATATGGTAAACTAGGTGTCCCATTATTGATGAGTTCGATTGCTTGTTCATCAGCTTTTACTGCATAGAACATAAACTTTACAATGTTTTGAGGGGTAAAAAATTGACCTTTACTTTGTTTATAATCACTCTGAATAATTCCTTCAAAGAATTTTCCTAACAAGTCTTGGTTTGCTATAACACCATTTTCAGCTCTAAAAGCATATTTTTCTAAAGTTTGTACTGTGTGTTTTAGTTTTGAAAGAGAAAATTTTCCACGTTGAACTACTGGCGGAATGTCTGCTTCATTCGTAATAGACATTCTTTCTTTAACTGCATCAATATACAATCCATTTATTCTATCATATAAATCTTCCAAACTTTCAAATTCTTCATTTGAATCAATAAAAGTGTTAGATTGAAATTTATATGCTTCATCATCAGAAGTGGTGTCTTCATCATGTATTTTAGCTAGAATTAGATTAGTCAATGCTGAAAAAATATCATTATCAGAAGTTGCTCCACCACCCCAAAGGACATCATGCAACTTAACACTTAATTGATTGATAGTAGATTCGCTATAATCTAACTCTAGATCTTTGTCACTTCCTCGAACATAAGGTTTTTTGATTGCTAAACCGTAATTTGAAGGTATAGTATCTGTATATTCACGATTTTCTTTCCATAGTTCATAGGAATTATTTCTACTATAATCTAATAATATCGAAATATCTTGGACAGAATTATTGGTAAAATTGATACTAGAATAGACCAAGTATTTTACATTATGTCCCTCAGCTATTTCTTGACTGGCTACTTTTATCAACTGATTTTCAATCGCAGTTTCCATTTCAATTTCATACTGACTTGGAGACTTTATTTCAAAGAACAAGAAGGCGTCTCCGTTAGCATCTGATAATCTGACATCAACATAAACCTCTTTAGCTCCTCTTCCTAGATTGAATCGCTTTTCTAGTTTTATTCTTTCGACTGGATAGCCTAATTCATTTACTAATTTTGTGATAATAAATGCTCTCGTCCATTCCTCATCACCACAATTTTTCATTTTAATTTTTTTATCCATTGATAAACTTTTATCATAGATTATAGAATCTTGTTCTACATCCACCTTCACAATTTGTTTATCAAAGGATTTTATATACTGTTCGATTAGGTATTTTTCTTCTTTTGTTATTTTCCCCATGATTGCTCCCTCCCTCTAAACACAAAAAACAGAACTTACACGCTTAGTAGTAAATTCTGTCTTTCTTTTTGTAGCATAAAAAGAGGTTAAAGAAATAACCTTAATTACTTGTCTTGTCCTGTCTTGTCTTGTCTTGTCTTGTCTTGTCTTGTCTTGTCTTGTCTTGTCTTGTCTTGTCTTGTCTTGTCTTGTCTTGTCT
>ERZ773250.1619-NODE-1619-length-11033-cov-3.433412_pt1 | contig 11033 bp, 10 predicted proteins | sample MGYA00511258_ERZ773250 | MGnify/ENA primary metagenome ERZ773250 (study PRJEB29015, sample SAMEA2738164) | human oral metagenome | biome: human oral; feature: human-associated habitat; material: saliva | place: China | collected 2187 ... | reverse complement strand
CTCTGTAACCAACTCACAATACTATGTGGTACAGTGGGGCGACACCTTATGGACTATTTCTCAGGCCTTAGATGTGCCGACAGAATCCTTAGTCGGTCTTAACGGCATTGCCAACCCAGACTTGATTATTGCAGGCTCTGTTATCTACTATAACCCAAGCGCTAACACCGTAACCTTAGACGACCGTCAAGGTAACGTGGAAACCGTTCAAGCGGATACCCACCAACAAGTGGCCGCTGAAGCTGTTCCACAAGAAGTTTTAGCTGAAGCAAGCCAACAACCAGTTGACTTGTCACCAGTCACTCAAGTTCATCAAGCACCAACGGCTTCTGCCGCTGCTTTCCAAGAAGCACAAGCCGCAGCTGCAGCCCAAGCACAAGCTCAACCAGTTGCTGAGCCTGCTAGCGCCCAAGAGCAAGCAAGCCAATCTTCTGAGTCTCAAGTCGAATCTGCTAGCGAAGTCAACGCGCCAGTTTCGGTTGAAGAAAGCTCAAGCCCTGTTGCGGAATCTACAGCTCCTGTAGCTGAAAGCCCAGCGCCAGTTGAAGAAGCGCCAGCGACGCCAGCTGCACCAGCAGTCGAGGAATCTTCTGATCAAGCTGCCCCAGCTGCCGAAGAAAGCAAGACCGAAGAAACAAGCAACAGCTCAAGCTCAGGCTACCAAGGGATCCAATCCGCAGCCAAAGAATGGATTGCGCAGAAGGAATCCGGTGGTGACTATAACGCAGTCAACCCATCAGGTCGTTACATCGGCCGTTACCAATTAACTGCTGAGTACTTGAACGGTGACTACTCCATCGAGAACCAAGAACGCGTGGCTGACGAATACGTTAAGAACCGTTACGGTTCTTGGGAAGCAGCCAAAGTCTTCTGGGAAGCCAACGGCTGGTACTAAGAAATACAAGAGAGACGGGAAGTTTAGCTTCCCGTCTTTTTTTGTACCTATAAATAATGCCGCTTAGTACCGGTCCCAAGCCAAAGCCAGTTAACAAAAGTTAACAAGTTGTGTGATTTTACCAGAAATAATTAAAATCATCTTGAAAATTCGTGAAGATGGGAATATGATGTAGTTGTAAACCTTTTCTTAAAGGTAATACAAGTCAGAAAGGAGGGATTACAATGGCAGACTATCGTGCTAACAGCGATGAGGATTATGATGCTGGCTTCTTGATTCAACTGATTGAGGCAGATTACGGTAGCCAGAAGGAACGGGCCCAACGTTATGGGATTGACCGCTCCCTCTTGAACCGCATTATCTGCGGCCACTATAAGCCGCGGCGACGCGTGGCCTTGCGTTTGGCCCTGGGTCTCAATCTGGATAATGACGCCTTCGTTCGTATCTTCTACCATCAACTATGGTTGCGCGAGCATCCTGAAGCGGCAGAAGACAGCAGTCAAGGCTGACCCCATCATTTCAGAGAAGATATCGAGCCGTGACCCGGTGGCCACGTCCTCAACTAGCCAAGCGGCTGGCGCTCGATAGCAAGCACAGTTGTCACCTATAGGGGGAATACTTATGGCAACGAATGTTAATAAAAACACAAATAAAGCAAATTCTCTGTCACCACAAGATGTCCAAACGGTCCTAGCGGCCCTCATGAAATTGGCCAGCGACCGTCCCGCCCTGGACAGTCGGCCAGAACCTGTCATCCTACCGGCCGTCGCCGAAGGTTTGGCCTCTATTCGCCGTCAGTGCCTGAGGGACTGGTTGGGCGGACCTCAAGCCCCAGCCTATCTCAATGAGGGGCTGCGCTACCAACTCTTCCACCAGGCCCAACGCGACTTCAAACTCCAGTTCGAGGTCAGTCGTTTTGACATGATTCGCCAAGGCGACAAGCAAGCCGCCCTGGATTTCTGGGCCAAATGGCAACCTTCCAGCGCCCTGCGTCAGGCCATTAAAGCCTGCAATGAGAGAGAGGGGCAGGACCTATGAGCCTCAAACGCGTCGTCGACACCCGCTTCTGGAATCAAGTAGACGTTATGGAGCGCTATTCCTCCCAGGACAAGCTCTTTGCCTTATATCTCATGACCTGTCCGCGGTCCACGCAACTGGGCATCTATTCCCTGCCCAAGCGGGTCATTGCCTTCGATATGAGTCTGGACGATGCTCAGGTGGGACAACTCCTAGCTCGCTTTCAAGACGATTATCAGGTCATCGCCTATTCCGACCAGACCCAGGAAGTGGCCATTCTGGACTTTCTCACCTATAGCCTAGTCAAAGGCGGCCAGCCGGTCGAGCGCCTGCTACGCAATCAGGCCGAAGATGTCCGAGATAGCCAACTCCTCGTCAAGGTCTTCCAGCACCTAGCCAGCTATTATGAGCACAGCCACCGCCTGATCGACCAGCTGTCCCAGGAGGTCCTAGCCACCGAACTGAAGCGCCGCCAGGAGTTAGGGTATGAGGGGGAAGGGGTGACTAGTTTGAGCCAGGGGACGCAGTTGGGCAGTGACAGTCAGGGGGTGCAGCTGCTTAGTGGCAGTCAAGGGACTCATGTGGCTTCCAGGAGCCTAAGCACCCGTGACCTCCATAATCAAGATCCTAATCAGAAAGACAATCAGATTCATAAAGAGAATCAGAGTCATAATCACAAACAGAATCAGAATCATAATTCAGCGTCCAAGCTGGACCCTGATTCGGAGGGCAAATCACTAGCCAGTCAGCTCATGACCGATCCAGACCTGACAAAGGGCCGCGACAGCGAATCAACCTTAGGCCTGCCAATGATTAGCTTGGACAGCGCCACCAGCTCCCAACCCTTTGGACAGGCCATTAGCCTACCAGACCAGAGCTTCAGCCAGACCCTAGCCCGGGCCCAGTCCCTGACCAGTAAGCCAGGCCAGTCCCAGGCGGGCATCAGCCAGCAAACCATGGATCAATTTGTTCGGGTGGAGCGCGACATGGCCAAGCTGCGGCCCTTCTACGAACGCTACTTTGGCACCATGACTGGGGCGGAAAGCCTGCAATTTCGGAACTGGCTGAATAAGATTGGTTACTGGCCCGTCATTGAAGCCATCGAGCAGGCTCATCGTCGCCAGGCCAAGAAGCCCTTTGCCTATATTAGCACCATCTGCCAGCAGGCCAGCAAGGCCTAGCGCACCCTCGGCATCCACTATGAGGAGGGGAAATCAGGTCTCGTCGCTCCAAGCCGACGGACCTTTCCAGACAAATTAAAACAACCGCCTGCGTCAACAAGCGGTTGTTCAGTCGAACTAGTGGGGTCAGTCTTAGTTTAACACAGGACGCGCCCCAATAGGTGACTGATTAAGCACAACTATTATGGCGCCTGACCAGCCTTGCCCAGGCTTGGCCTCATCCCTTAGGGTGAAATCGGGATGGGGAGTGTGGGCTGACTGGCGGCGCCCCAAGAGGTGAAACCATGCTGACACAAGACCAGACGCTGGATCAAACAGCGCTCGTCGAACAGTATGGTGGGGTCATACACTATGTATTACATTCGCAAGGTTACTACCGCGGCCATCCCGACTATGAGGACTTCTATCAGGAACTCTACCTCAAGCTCTGGGACCTGGCCCAGAAATTTAAGGGCCAGCCCCTAGAGGAAGATAGTCGCAGCCGATTCGTTGGCTATGTCAAGCCGGCCCTGCGCTACTATCTCTGGGATTTGGCCCAGGCCGCTAGCCGCCGGCGCAGTCGCGAGCCCTTAGGTCTATTGGCAAATGGCGGCGGGGCTGAGGCCGACTCGGAGCTGGTGGCTGATTTGCTGGTCCAAGATTTGAAGCGGAGCGAGACGGGCGCCTGGCAAGCCCAGCAGGGCGGGGCCCAGGAGTCTAGTCAGGGGGCGGACGCCTTCCTAGCTGCTGCTCGGTCGCGCTTGTCTGATAAAGAAGCAGACTTCCTGACTTTCTTGTTAGATCCGCGCCTGACCGACACCGCCAAAGCCCGCCAACTCGGCATCAGCCTCAGCTCCTACGATGACCGCCGCACCCGCCTAGCCACCAAGCTCTGGGATTTGAAGGGCTTGTTGAAAGGGGAGGGCTAGGGCTAGCCCTAAATAGCCAGAGCTAGTGGACCACTAGCTCACGTTTTTTCGGGACTTTTGCCGGGATTCTGCCTTTTTCCCGGAAGCTAGTGGACCACTCTTGAAAGTGGACCACTAGCTCACGCTTTTTCGGGGTATTTACCGATTTTCTGCCTTTTTCCGGGAAGCCAGTGGTCCACTCTAAAAAGTGGACCACTGGCTCACGTCTTTTCGGGGCAAATGCTTGATTTCTGCCTTTTTCTAGGTAGCTAGTGGACCACTCTTTAAAGTGGACCACTAGCTCGCGCCTTTTCGGGGCAAATGGGAATACCGCCTTTTTCCGGGTAGCCAGTGGACCACTGGCGCGCCACCGAACGGGGCACCAGCCCCGACAAAAGGCACCAGCCCCCATCCCGCCCCACACAAAAAGCACTGCGCCCCGCTAAGGGGTGCAGTGCTTTTGCTTTATTTGCCTATAGTAGCTGGGGCTTGATATTGCGCACCTTGAGGGCGCGGATGACGCGGCCGTACTGGCGTTGGGCGATACCTAGAGAGTAGCCGCCTTCCACGGTTAGGGTGTGCAGCATGGGATTGTAGCTGACTACCTTGTCCAGGTTAACAATTTCAGAGCGGCTAATGGCCATGAAGGGTTCAGCCAACTCATCGACTAGTTCTTTCATCGAATGGTAGAACTGATAGCGGGCATTGACGCCGACCACCTCAACAGTATGGGCCTGTGGCAGGGTAGCGAAGAAGCGAATCTTGTCGTAGCTGAGGCTAATCTGGCTCTTACCTTGCTTGAAAGTAAAGACTTGCTTAGCCTGGCCATTGAGACTGCGCCAGTTGTTGATAGTGTCTAGGCACTCCTTAACGCGTTGGGCCATGTCGTCCATGTCATCCTTAGGAATGAAATCCAAAGCCTGCACCTTATAGCGCAGGGAAAGGGGCAGGTAGTCCTCCTTAGTAGTGACAAAAATAATCTTAGAGCTATCGTCAAATTGCCGGATGCGCCGGGCCACATCCATACCAGTAAGCTCATGTTGCAGGTCAATATCCAGGAAGAAGATGGCATTTCCTCGCCGATCCGTCCAGCTATTGAGGAGCTTGTCCGGGTCACCCGTCACGCAGGCCAACTCCATGGGATAATCTTCAATCATGACATAGCGTTCAATCAGGTCCGCTAGCCACTGACGCTGCTTGGGGTTGTCCTCGCAGAGGTAGATGGGAAATTTGAAACTGGTCATGGGGCGAGCAACTCCTTCCCGATAATCAAATCTTGGCTGAAGCGGCCATTAGCGAACTGGGTCAAGAGTTGGAAATGACTCTGACGGGCCAGCTCCATGGCGTTAGGCAAGCCTAGGCCTCGGCCACTGCCCTTGGTGGAGTAGCCGGCTTCCAGGAGCTTGTTGAGATCGCCTGGGTCTTCTTGGCAGTCATTTTCAATAATAAGGTGAACATCGCCAAGGTCTTCGAAGACCGCCAAGGTCAGCTTGCCACCCTCCTGATTGCTTAGGGCTTCGATGGCATTGTCCAGCAGAATCCCGATAATGCGGACCAAGTAGATTGGGTTGCGCACGACATTAAGGTGGATGTCGTCCGGTACCTCAATGCTGAGGTCGATGCCATTGGTTCCGGCAAAGGCCAATTTGGTGAAGAGCAGATTGCGGACATCCGGACTCTGAATCTTAGACAGACGACTGAGTTCTTGGCCCAGCTGGTCGGTCGTGACTTGAGTAGGTTGGATATGTTGATGGAAATAATCCGCCAGCCCCTGCCATTCCTGGTCGCGAATGTAGCCTTCCAGGGTTAGGAGGATGTTCTTATAGTCATGACGAAACTTGCGCATTTCCTGATATTGGTCGGCCATCATGCTAGAGAAGGCCTGACTCACCTTGAATTGCTCCTTCTCGCGGGCGACTTCTTGGGATTGGTTCATAGCATGGTTGAAGAAAACAATAGATAGAATAGATAAGATAGGCAAGACCACGAAGGGGCTGAAATGAAGAAGTGTCTGAGCCGGACTTGCGTCATACATTTCGGTAATGGTTAGGGCCAAATCGCTATAAATAAAGAAGAAGTAAAGAGAAAGCTGAATCGGGATAATCCAGAAACTGAGCTGGTTGAACTGGTTCTGGCAATACTTATAAAAGGACATTTCAAGTCGAGTCAACAAGATAATAAGAATGAGCGAGATGATGTGAGAAACGATAAGCTCAGTTTCGATAGATTCTATCTGGATATTTGAGAGAAAGAAGTCCTGAATAAAACCATCGAGTTTGAGGTTGATATAAGGGAGTGTAGCAAAAATGGTCGCTTTCACCATGGCATTGGTCTTATCATTACTAGGCTCGATTAGGGCGCCGGTCAGCAAAATAACAAATATAACTAGCTGCGAGACATAGGTAGGAAAACCAAAGATAGAAAATGAATAAGAAATCAAAATCACTGCCATGCTATAAAAAAAGGACATAGGCCAATTTTTAAGAGGATTTCGCTGAGCAAATATACCGATTAGTGTGTGGTAAGATTCACTTAGATTGATAAGAAGCTCCATAGAGTAGCTACCTCCATTGAATAATCTAATAATAAGTCATCGAAAATGACGAAAAAACTATCGAAAATGACGAGTAGTCATCGAAAATGATGGACAAAACGTCGAAAATGATGACTTGTCATCGAAAATGATGTTTTGAACATCGCTTTTGATGTTTTGCAATCGAAAATGATGATTTCAACATCGATTTTGAAGACTTCGAACAATTTTTTATAGTTCTATTATATAGTTAATTTAGTCAAAGAACAAGGAGTGATTATGACAATGAAAAAAACAGTACTACTCGCATTGTTGGGGCTTCAACTGTTAGCTGTAAGTAACATATCAGCTCATGAGTTGAATCATCCTAATACAGAAAATGAAGTTGGATATACATCATTTTTTAAGATGCCATATCGAAGAATTTTTAAGAACTATCCGCCATCTAAATATGGCGGAATGAGACTAGTACTAGTTAAAAGATGTGGAGATGGGGGATACTACGGGACATACATTTAACATTTTATATTATAGCTAAAATAAATATAGAGGAGAAAAGAAAATGAACAAGAAATTATTTTTATGTGGTGCAGCATTAGTAGCAATTCTAGCAACAGAACAAGCAGTCAAGGCTGAGGAAGTAACCGAAACTCAATCAACACCAACAGTTGAATTAGTCGAAAAAGTACAACCTATTGAGTCAACTCTAAGTCAAGCGCCTCAAGCTCCAGAGTCTGCCAAAGTTGAAGCAGCCTCAGCTGATAAACTTGGGAGTGTGACTGAAGAAAAAGCGCCAGAGGATAAGAAATTACCAGACGATAAGAAGACAGAAGAAACTAAAGTCCAAGAGTCTTCCGAAGCCGAAGCGAAACCTACTACCAATGAAGACAAAGTATCAGAGCCGGCTGCAAGTCAAGAAGCCAAGGTAGATGCGAAGAAAGAAGCGAATGAAGAAGCCAAACAAGCAGATAAGAAAGAAAAAGAAGATAAAGGCTACACTGGCTTCAAGTCTCGCGGGGAGGCGGCACAGTATCACCAAGTAAAATCAGGAGACTCTCTATGGGCAATCGCCAACCTCTATAAGATTACCTTGGACGAGCTGCTTAAATATAACAACTTCTCATCATTAAGCACAATGATCCATCCGGGAGATAAGCTAGTTGTAAAACCAGGCAAGCCTGCTACTAGTACACCATCTAATGACAATAATCCAGCAAGTGGAAGCAATAATTATACACCTGACACTACTCATACCATTCAATCAGGTGATTCTCTCTGGTTGTTATCACAACGTTACGGGGTGACGCTTGACGATTTAGTTAAGTGGAATGGCTTCAGCTCATATCGTGATATGATTCATCCAGGACAACAAATTATCGTTAAGAAGGGCTCTGGTAATTCTGGCAAGGCAACCCCAACGCCGGCAAAACCGCAACCTACTACACCATCAACTTTGGATGCTAGACGTCAGAAAGTCATTGAAGTAGCTAAGAAGTATTTAGGTGTACCATACGTTTTTGGCGGTAAGACACCAAGCGGCTTTGACTGTTCAGGTTTTGTCGGCTATGTATTCAAGGAAGCCTTGGGCATTGATATTACGACATGGACAGTTACTCAAGAACGTAAAGGGACTGAAGTTGCAATCAAAGACGCAAAACCAGGTGACCTCTTCTTCTATGGTCCTCGTGGTGGCACCGAGCATGTCTCCATCTATTTAGGTGGTAAGCAATATATTCATGCTCCTTATCCAGGCCAAGTTGTTAAGATTTCGAATATGACGCCCCGCTATATGCCAGATTTTGCTCGTCGGATTATTCAATAATCCAATGTTCTAGGAGGATATTATCATGAAAAAAGTTGTTCATAAGCTAATGGCCTTAGCGGCTCTTGTGGGGATGGGTTTGCCAGTTGTGCAAGCCCAGGCCCAAGAACAGCCTAATGTATTACCAGTTGTGAGTCTTGTACCCAAAGATGCAACGCCAAGAATCGGGCGCAATGCCTTAGTCAAGATTAACTTAGTAGGTGCCGATAATGTCGTTCATAAGTCGCTCTATTACACTAGCTTCAACACGGTGGATATTACCTTGGGCCAAGTTGCTAGCTTGCTAGGGTCAAGTTATGACATTGAATTAGCACCACAAAATGTGCAAACAGACACCCATCTCAAGAATTATGTGACGGATCATGGCGAGTTCTATGGAAGTTACTTAGCAGCTAATTTTGTTCTTAAGAACCCAGATCAAGTTCCAGTTGAAAAAGCTGAAGAACCTGTTATCTATCCTGTTACCGTATTGGAAGAAAAAGGAGCAGACCTATTCTATGAACAATTAGTGACAGTAGATGTTAAGGACCAAGCAGGGACTGACTTAGCTACCACCCATTACTTAATTAATAGTGATAGCACAGAATCTCCAGTTGACTTAGCGGCAGCTAGCTTTACCAAGGAGCACCCTGAGTATCAAGTGGACGCGCAAACCGCTCAGCTACTAGGTAGCGTTAACCGTCAGCAACTAGAGGAAGTCCTTACGAGTCTAGGGACTGTTAATGTCTTCCGTAGCCACTATGTCTTAACGGCGGTCCAAGCTACCAAGCCTCAAGTAGCAGCAGCTGAGCCAGCAGCTCAATCATCAGCTGCAACCGCAAGTAGCCAAGCAAGCCAAAATCAAGAAGCGACTTCATCTGCGCAAGCCAAAGACAATAAGTCAGAAAAGCCAGCTCCAAGCAAGAAAGAGGAGAAGATTGATACAGTTAAGAAAGAAGTTAGTCAATCTCCAAGTAAGAAGGTTGACGCTCCAACTAATCTAGCTAAGAAGGATAGTCAGTCTGAGAAAGCTAACAAACCAGCCCAAAGTCCTGCTCCAGTAGCTGCGGCCACACCAAGCAACAAGATTGGCAGACAGTTACCAAATACAGGTGAAGTCCATATTGGAATTATCTCAATTGTATCCCTTGGATTAACGCTGATTGGTTTCTTAATCGTCTTGGCAGAAAAACGCCGTTTAAGAAGATAGACTTATGAACGTGATAGAAAGGTTGTCAGTAAGTATGCAGAATAAAATATTCAAATTTACCTTAGTAGCAGCAGTTTCTTGTCTTCAATAATAGTGTTGGTCTACAAGTCTACGATACTTTTGTACTAAATAAGTAATAAGGTTATTAATTTATTATACTTCTAAACCCCCAGATAACTTTTCTGAGGGTTTTTCTCATAAAACATCAAATTCGACGATTTTTAATCGATTTTGATGACTTTGCCCCATTTTTCTGGCCCAAGGCTTATACTATAGTCAAGAAAAAGAAAAGGAGAGACCTACCATGAAAGCAATTATTAAAAAGAGTATTACATTATTAGCAGCCGTGAGCCTGGCTTTGCCATTGGCACCAGTATCTGTGGCTCAAGCACAAGAGACCTTATCCGTTGTCAACCTCATGCCTAAGGCGGACGAGACAGCTTTCGAGAAGGGGCTAGTCAAGATTCATTTAGTCGACAAGGACGGCAAGGTCCACAAGACCCTCTACTATACCAGCGTCAATTCAGGAGACGTGACCTTCAACCAAATCTATGACTTGCTTAAGGGCACTTATAAGATTGAGCGCGTCCCTCAGAATATCAAGACTGATACGGCTAAGAAGCACTATGTCACAGACAAGGGCGAGTTTGACGGCCATACTTTTGAAGCCAACTTTGTCTTGGAAGCTGCCGACAGCCTGCCTGTAGAGGATGCCCAAGAACCTAAGACTTACGCCGTGACCGAGTTGCCTAAGCACAACCCTCTTTTAGATGCCCAACTGATGACGGTTAAGGTTCAAGACGACAAGCAAGCAGTCTCCGAAACCAGCCACTACCTGGTTAACAGCGAGACCAGCCAGTCTCCCTTCGACATGGCGGCCCAAGCCTTCGTAAAAACCCATCCCGACTACAAAGTCGACGCCAGCCAAGCTCAACAAGTTGGCCAAATCAACCCAGACGCCAAGGAAGAGGTGCAAACTAACCTGGGCACCTTCAAGGTCTACCGCTCCAACTATGTGCTGACCGCCGTGGCGGCCGGGCAAGCAGGGCAGGCTGGACAGGCCAGTCAAGCTAGCCAGGCTAGTCAAGCTGCCAATAGCCAAAGCCAAGAAAGCAAGGCACCAGCTGCGAGCCAAGCATCTGGCGCCAACCAAACTTCCGGCAACAACCAAGGTGCTGCCGCAAGCCAGTCTTCAGCAGCTAGTCAGTCTTCTGCTGCGAGCCAAAGCTCCGCAGCCAGCCAAGCGACTAAGGAGTCTAAAGAGCCAGGCGTTCGCTATGACCGTAATGGCCGCCGCCTGCCAAGCGCTGGTGAAGCCTCCTCAATCCTTTCCCTCTTCATCATCGGCCTCCTAATCGTATCCGGCATCTGGATCGCCTACACCGAACACCGCAAACAATCCCGTTAACAGCAAACAGCCCTGCCATTCAAGTGGCAGGGCTTCTTTTGTATTTTGGAAAAAGGGAGTAGGGCGCCAGCCACCTAGCTAGTAAAAGGGAGATCAGCTGG
>ERZ773250.1614-NODE-1614-length-11048-cov-2.900573_pt1 | contig 11048 bp, 9 predicted proteins | sample MGYA00511258_ERZ773250 | MGnify/ENA primary metagenome ERZ773250 (study PRJEB29015, sample SAMEA2738164) | human oral metagenome | biome: human oral; feature: human-associated habitat; material: saliva | place: China | collected 2187 ... | reverse complement strand
TTTATCCTGGATCAGCAGGGCGTTCTCGTTGCGAATGTCAATATGCTCGCAAGTACGAATCAGAGTAAGGTTTCGGTACAGAACACGAACGTGGCGTATCGTAAGGGAATCCTTTTCCCAGGACAAGATGTTCCGCAGAATGTGGCGGCGGACGTGGTGCAATCCAGCAGTACCCATCGCCTGGTTGAACCGGTGGTCTTCCATTTACCGGTGAAGAAGATTCTGGAAGTTCCGGCAGGCCTTACCGCGCCGAATATTAAGGAAAAATTCACCTTTACGATTTCCGGCGTAGATGGAGCGCCGCTTCTCGATGAGGAGGGGAATCCGGTCACTGCCGTGAAGAAGAATCCGGATATAGATGGCGGAACGGTGGACTTTGGAAAGATCCGTCTCTTGAAACCGGGAACCTATAAGTATAAAGTACACGAAAGCGGCGGGCCGCTCGGCGGTATTACGAGTCTGGATATGGGAGATAAGTTCCTGACCGTTACGGTTACGGATCCGGATCATGTGAAGATGCGTTCAGACCTTCGTTACTCCGATCAGAACCCGTTGACCTTCACGAACGTGTACAATGCCGGGCCGGTAGAACCGGAGATCAAAGTCGCAAAGTTTCTTTCTGCAACGGCGGGAATCAAGAAACCGGATATTACGAATGCTTTTGAGTTCACTTTGAAGAGAGCGAGCGCAAACGATCCGATGCCGGCGGAAGCGGGAACAGCGGACAGCCTGACCAAGCGAAATCCTTCCGCAATCGGCGGCGAGGTGAGTTTCGGCAGAGTGAAGATCACCAGGCCGGGAGTTTATAAATATACGATTACCGAGTCGGGGCTTTTCCCGGGCATTACGAACGATCCAAGACCGACCAGAGAAGTGACGATTACGGTCGAAGACTATGGATTCGGACAGCTGATTGCCCTTGTTTCCGGGGACGACTTTAACTATGTGAATGTCTTCAATCCGGTTCCGACGGAGGGAGCGGTCTCCCTTGGAAAGGCGATTCGCGGAAATAAACCTGCTACGGCAGATCCCTTCCGTTTCGTTTTACGGACGGATAAGATGGAGATTGATTCCAATTCCGTGTACTGGGAAGAGGATACGGAAGACCCGAGTTTTGCCGATCTGGAAAATGGTGTCCTGGAGGGGGAACTGGCAAGCAGCAGCAATCTCGACCGCCTCGCAGAGAATAAACCGACGCTAAAGATGATGCCGAGAGGATTTTTCCAACCCATGCCGGCAGGCAGCAGTTCGGAAACGGAAACGGTCATCATTCTCGGAGAAGGGCATACGTCCTACAATCCGATTGTCTTCCATATTCCGGGCGTCTACACCTATACCCTGGAAGAGCTGAATGACAAGATTCCGAACTATGTCTATGATCCTACGGTGTATAAAGTCGTCTTCACGGTGACACAGGACAAAGACAATAAGAGGGACCTTCATGTAAAACAGAAGATTTATAAGAACGGCGTGGAAGTCTCCGAAGCGCTCTTTACGAACGAATATCGACCGAACAGTCCGGGAGGCGGTGGAGGTGATCCGAAGAAGCCGATTCCGTATGACCCGGGTGCACCGGGAGGACCGGGAGTGAAACCCAAAGAGCCGGATAAGCCGATTACGCCCGAAACACCGGAGCAACCGACCCCGGGAGGAGAAATTCCGCGGATTCCGAGGGTGCCGAAGACCATCAAGGAGATTCGGAAGCGGATGGGAGAAATCCTTGGAGAATCGAGAAAGCGTCCGCTCACCCCGGAAGAGGAGAAAGAATTAAAGCATCTCGGAGAGGTGCTGGCAGCATTGAGAAGAGCCCGTTCGCACGTGAGAACGGCGGACAGTTCTTCGATACTGTGGTATGCACTGGCGTCCATGATGAGTTTTGCTCTGCTTTCCTTCTACTATCTTCTGGAGAGCAGGAAGAAGAAGCACTAGAGAAAGTTCCGGAAGAAAGGAGCTGTAAAACAGACATTGCGGAAAATACTGCAAGTAAGAATGTACAGCAGGATTTTACAGCTCCCTTCTCGTTACTTTCTGTTTTTTGGAATATACTTTATGCTTTTTCAAAATATGCTTTTTATTTTTTTGAAATTTCTCTTATTTTTTCGGGTTCTCACCGTAGTTTTTCAGAAAAAGAATTGACAGAGAACAGGGTTCTATGCTATTTTCTTAATGTTCTGAATATGCTGATGTAGCACAGTCGGTAGTGCGTCGCATTGGTAGTGCGGAGGTCACGGGTCCGATTCCCGTCATCAGCTTTCATTCTTAACAAGGATCGTGCGCGGAAAGTACGGTATTTTGTTTACAGCGGGTATCGTGCGGGAAGCGTGCGTTTTCTCGTTTATAGCGGGGGATGTGCAGGCGTTGTGCAGGATCTCGTTCACGGCGGAGGCTTGGCAAGAGGAAGCTTCCGCTATTTTTAACAGAAAAGAAGAAAGGGAGTTCTTAATGGACGAAAGTAGAACAGTGGAATATCCCGTGATTGATGTTTATGCGACGGGAAAGAATATTGAACGTCTTCGGAAAGAAAAGGGACTGAGCGTACGGGATATCTCCTCCTTTATGGGATTCGTAGAGCCGCAGGCGGTTTACAAGTGGCAGCAGGGGAAGGCTTTACCCAGTCTGGACAATATGTTTGCCCTGAGCGTCCTCTTTCAGGTTTCCATGGAAGAGATTCTGGTCAGACAGAGCGACGGCTTGGAGAAAGGAAAGCATTTGGCGGCATGATGCCATTTTCTTTTCTGAATTAAAAGAAAAAGACTCGAAATTCAGGGAAAACTGAGTATAATAGATAGGCTAGTAGTTTTTACGCTGCGGTTTTACGCTTGTTTTATACGGCGATGAAGATTTTCTGCATCTGTGTGATTTCATTTGGATAGTGTAGGAGTGTGGAATGGAGAATAGTATGAATCCGTGTTTAGAAGTAGAAGAGCTTGTAGAAGAGCAGGGCTTTGGTCGTTTTGTTTGTACTTCTCTGGTCAAGGGAGAGGGCACCGTACTGGGGAATTCGCTCAGAAGAATCCTTCTTTCTTCCATGCCCGGTGCGGCAGTCAGTGAGGTGAAGATAGATAGTGTCTACCACGAGTTTTCCTCTATTCCCGGCGTCAAGGAAGACGTTTCCGAGATTATCATGAATCTGAAGAAGCTGGCGGTTCGGTATACGGGAAGCACGGAAGAGCCGATTATGGCGTATATTGATTATATGGGAGAAGGTACGGTAAAGGCTTCGGATATCAAAGTAAGTTCCGAAATCGAAGTACTGAATCCGGACCTTGTGATTGCGACGCTTTCCGGTGAGGATGCGAAACTCTATATGGAGCTCACCATTACCAGAGGAAGAGGCTATGACGGAGCAAATACCCGGGATCATAGTGACCTGGCTATCGGGGTGATTGCGGTCGATGCGATTTATTCTCCCGTGAAGAAGGTCAATGTCCGGATAGAAGAGCAGGGAGAGGAAGAGAAGCTGATTCTGGATGTGGAGACAGACAAGACTCTGGCTCCGAAGGAAGCGGTTTCGCTGGCTGCCCGTGTGTTACAGACCCATTTGAAGCTCTTTATCGATATGGACGGCAGTGCGAAAGAGAGTGCCGGAGCGGGAAGCACGGAAGAGCAGAAGAGCGATGAACTCAATAAGAGTATCGATGAACTGGAGCTCAGCGTTCGTTCTTATAACTGCTTGAAGCGTGCAGGAATCAATACCGTGGAAGACCTTTGTGCGAAGAGTATGGATGATCTCATGAAAGTACGAAACATGGGCAGGAAGTCTCTGGATGAGATTCTGAACAAGTTGGAAGGCATGGGACTGCATCTTTCCGTGAAGGCGGAGTAAAGAGGAAGTGAGACAGGGAATCGTTTTTTGCGGTGCCCTGTTTTTTTGAAATTGAGAGGCATGGAAAAAAATAAGAGATTTTGGACTGAGCAGAGGAAGAGAGATTATATCCGAAACGCAGAGGATAATCTCTTCATCATTGCCGGGCCCGGAACGGGAAAGACGACCCTGCTTTCGAGGAGAATATTGAACCAGATTATGGGCGGAGAGAGACTGTCCCATTTCCTTTTGATTGCCTTTACTGAAGAAGCGGTAGAAGAGTTTAAGCAGAAGATTAAGAAACATTTATATCGGGAAATTGCGGTGAACAAAGAAGCGAGTCGCCGCTTAAAGAAGAAGGTGCACGGAATCGACCGAATGCATATCATGACCTTCCATGCGTTCTGCCTCTTTGTTCTGGAGAAGGGGAAGGGAAGCAAAACGGAACAGGAGGGTGAGCTTCCTGTAGAAGAGCAGTGTCTCCGCCTTTTAAAGAGAAATCAGGCGTTGTTACAGGAGCTGAGGAGAGATTTCAGTAAGATTTATGCCGATGAATTGCAGGACCTGAATCGTGTACAGCTGGAGATTCTTCTCCGCCTTTCTATGGACCGGAAGGGAAAGATGCGACACAACTGCCTCTTTATGGTGGGCGATCCCCGGCAGACCATTTATCAGGATGCGGAAGAAGGCAGACAGGTTTTCTTCGAAATGAAGAAGAAAATGGAAGCGCGGCGCAATGTGCGGGTGCTTTATCTGAATGAGAACTATCGGGCGAATAAGCAGCTGGTAGACTGGATCAATGCCTCTTTCCGGGAGAAGATGCGTTCTTACCGGGATATGGAAGCTTCGCAGAAGGCGGATTTCCTGAAGCACTGCCCGATTCACGGAGTCTACCGGAAAGCGGTTTCCGGCGGAGAAGGAGAGAGCCTGAAGGCGTTGCTCCTCGCTCTGCATAAAGCTTATCCTTCCTTAAGTGAGCGGGACTTTCTGGTACTTTGTAAGAGTAAAGAACGAAGTGATGCCTATAGGGAGATTCTGAAAGAACTTCCTTTCCTAAAGGGCTCTTGTGATAAAGTCGTTCTGGAAGCCCGCTACTCGAAAGGACTGAATGCGAATATTGTCATCCTTACAGGCGCGGGAGCCGGGCAGGAAAGCAGAAGAGAAGAAAGAGACAGCCATCTTCTTCACCTGGAGTATGTTGCCGTAACAAGAGCAAAGCACGCACTCCTTTTCTTAACGGGAGAGGACGAAGGCTGGTTTCAAGACAAGGAATATAAGCTGGAAGAACTCCCTGTGCTAAGCCCTATAGAGGAGGAGTAGCTGATAAACGTGAAAGGCAAGGGAGAGCGGATGTGGAAGGATCATATCGGCAATCGCTTCTAAACCGATTTCTTTTCCGATTTTCTTCTTTAGCGGGGCGGGCATCTTCTTTCCCCCCTTACTGAACTCATGGAGGATTTCTTTGCCGCTCGGAAGGAGTTGGACATGGAAATCCTCTTTTCTTTTTAATTCCTCGGCAAAGAAGCGGACATTCCGGTAGGATATCGCTTTCAGGAATTGCAGGACTTTCTCTTTGTCGCCCTTAAAGAAGATGCGGAGGCCGGAGGTTGCCGGATAGATCTGAATCCCCATAATCTGGGGACAGAGGGAGAGGATTTCACTGAGAATCTTTTCCTCTTTCGCTTTGATTATGCCATAGTCCAGGCGAAGCCGGACGGAGGTATCATTTTCATGGCAGACTTGAAATTCCATGGAGTCCCTTTCTTTTTCATGGCTAAGAAAATAGCCTTGTATTTTGATTTTTTTGGAAATAACACTTAAGTGTTAGTATACACTATTTTTCTCCGTTTTATTCTAAAAATTTTCTATACAAATCGTTATACTGCTCTATGATAAGAGTGGAGGCGCCGAAAAACGAATTATTTTCCCAAACTTGTTATATCTCCAATTTCGTTTGTCGATATAGAAGTATACAATGTATTTTAATATTCTAAAAAAAGAATAGAAGAGGAAGGAAAAAAATGGCAATTCAAATTCAAGATTTTGCAGGGAAAGAGCAATTTCAGTCCATACTCTGCGACTGGGCAATCGCCACGGGATTAGAGGCAATGGTGCAGGCAACAGATGGAAAAACAGTGTATTTTGCTAATGCTGAAAAGAGAGAGCCAGGGAAGGCCGATGCTTTAGATCACCATTCCCAAGAATTTGGCTCCTCCTCTATCCATGAAGACCTGTTGTATGACGGGGAGAAAGTAGCAACGGTATTTTTAAAGAACGGATTCGAGGGAGACTCGGATAAGGGAGAAGCGGCACTGCATTTCCTTTGCGCTTCCCTTTCTCTGTTCCTTACGGCAGAGTGCAGTGAACAGCATTTCCATGAATTCGTGGAGAAGTTGTCCGCCGGAATCAATGAGACACAGTCTCTTGTAAAGGATATCCGGAAGTGCACCAACGATTTAAAGAGTATTCAGAGTAGACAGAAGATTCTTGCTTTAAATGCGAACATTGAAGCGGCTAGAGCGGGAGAGCACGGTAAGGGCTTCGGCGTTGTTGCCGATGAAGTAGGTCGTCTTTCAGACAGCAGTTCCGCAGTAAACGAGAAGATTTCCGCAGTCGTTAAGCGGATTTCGGAAGTGGTTAACGGCATGAGCGGACAAGAGCTGGAAGAGCAGGCATAAGCGTTCTTTCTGAAAAAGAAGCGGTATCATAAAGTCGCTGTTACAGGATTTCCTGTAACAGCGGCTTTTTTAGTTCATAACGAATACCCGGCGCATAGCGTGCGATATCTCGTTTATAACGAGTACTCGTCGCATAGCGTGTAGTCCTTTCTGTGCCAAAGAAAAGTTTAGGGAGACCTGCCCGTTTAGGGAGACGTGCTCGTTTAGAGAGACGTGCTCGTTAGGGAGATGTGCTCATTCTGTGTTGAAAAAAGAGGAAGAGCATCGAAGCCCTTCCTCTTAAGGTGATTATTCTCTATTCCATCCTTCTATTTTGCGATACGAACCGACCAGAGCGGACCGCCCGCGTCATAGTTTTTCTTTAATTCCCGCATGAGCTGCGCAGGATCCCATTCTTTCTGCGTGTTCGGATAGGAGTTCGGGTCGGCAATGGAAACCGTACCGTTCGGATTCTGTTTTGTAATGATGATGAAATGTCCTCCGTTTGTGAGCGCGCCCTTTCCCATGAGCGCCACCAGAATATGTCCGTTGTTCAGGAGATCGGCGATGCCCGCCGGCGTTCTGTTCTCTGCGCTCACGCTGTCCACGATGAGGTCGAAAGCGGAGAGCACCGCGGGAATATAGTCATGATAGGAACCGCTTTTCGGCGCATAATAGCCGTATGCGGCGGACCAGTTGGCCATTTCCTTCGGTGTGATGCTGCCGTTTACATTTCCAAAGGCGGAAACAATCATGGCGGCAGTGGTGGGACCGCAACCATACTTACTGATGCTGTCCTTTCCTCCGTAAAGGTAGCTTCCCCAGTGACTGTCATGCTGGTTATAGTATGACATCGGTCCGAGTGCGGTGTCCAGGTAGACATTATAGTCGTTAAAGGTAGAAGTACCGTAGTATTTTTCAAAGGGATCCGTCTTTACCGGAATGACCGGCGGGGTCTGTGCATCATCCGCTGTGCCATCTACTGTCGTCGGATCGTTCAAATCTTCTTTCGGAAGGGCAGCCGGTTTTGCTTCAGGAGCCGGAGTTTGTGCCGGATTTTGTGCAGGAGTCTGTGCAGGAGTTTGCGCCGGACTTTCTTCCTGTTTAGCGCCCTGTGTTCCCGCGCTTTCTACAGCACTGCTTTCCGTAGGGGAAGCGCTCTCTTCCGCATTCTCTTTTCCGCTCTCGGACTCTGTCACGCTCTCTTCTTTCGCTTTTTTCTTACTCGTGCTGTTTCCATTTTCTTCCGTGTCGGCAGCCGCTTCCTCATTTTCCGGAAGGGATTCCCGACTGACGGCATCCTCCGCTACGGAATTCGAGGATGTTTCCGCCGTATTATAAAAAACCTGCTGAAAACGATTTTCACCAAGGATTTGTCCGTCTTTTTTCACTTCGCTTTTCTTGATGCTTTCCCGATACCCGTTGTAAGCGATAGCGGAGAAGCTTGCTGTCATCACGGAAAGAGAAGCAACCGCGGCAATGCCCAGTTGTTTTGCGCTTGCTGCCATGAGTTTCCGTGAAAGGGAATGAAGTATACTCATTTGTTTCTCCTATTGTACTGCGCACAGAAGATAGTCTGCAATTTCCTCTAAGTTTCCTTGTCGATCTACGGCGCCCAGTTTAAAGGCCTCCATAGGCATACCGTATACCACGGAGCTTTCTTTGTCCTGCCCGAGCGTATAGGCGCCTTTCTCGTGCATGGACAGGAGCCCTTCCGCGCCGTCCCGGCCCATTCCCGTTAAGAGAATACCGAGTGCGTGCTCCCCATAGACTTCCGCGACAGAGTGGAAGAGATAGTCGATAGAAGGGCAGTGGCCGCTTACTTTTTCGCCTTCCTTACATTCCACGTGTCCGGCATCCGGACCCCGGAATACCCGCATCTGTAAGCCGCCGGGGGCAATGAGGCAGAGCCCCGGATAGAGTTTATCGCCGTCCGCCGCTTCCCGGACTTCCATTTTACAGATTTTATTCAGCCGCTCCGCATACATCTTGGTAAATACCGCCGGCATGTGCTGTGTAATCACAATGGGGGGAAGTGTGGCGGGAAGTCGTTCCAGTACGGCGAGTAAGGCTTCTGTTCCTCCGGTAGATGCGCCCATGGCGATGAGTTGAAAATGATCCTTTGGGAATGAAATGTCTTTCATTGCCACTCCTTACTAAACTCCTAAAGGTAAGATAGCCTTATCCGAAAAGCCGAAGGCAAATTGGGATAAGGCGGTTAAGCTATTCTTCTTTACGATAGATAGCCGGTTTTATATATTTGTAAGGACAAGTCTGTTTCGTCAGTCCTTCGGAGTGACCGATGAAGAGGTGTCCTCCCGGATAGGTCACGTCGTAAAAACGCTTTACTAAAGCATCTTTTGTTTCCTGATCGAAGTAAATCATGACATTTCTACAGAAAATCAAGTCGAAGTCCCTTTTAAAATGAATCGGTTCCATCAGATTGAAGGGACGGAAGATGACATTCCTCCGCAATTCTTCGCTTACGGTATAGAAATCATTCCCGACAGGAACAAAATATTTATTTTTCCACGCTTTCGGAAGCTTTTCCAGACTTTCCGCCGGATAACGGGGGTCCGCCGCCTTGGAAAGGACATTGTGAGAGATATCCGTTGCCAGAATACGGGTATCCCACTTTCCGGGTAATTTTCCGAAATACTCCAGAAGATACATGGAGATGTTGTACGGTTCCTCTCCGGAGGAGCAACCTGCGCTCCATATAGAGAGAACCTTGTCTTTTTCATGCTTCTTCAGGAGATCGGGAAGAACAACATTTTCCAGATAATCGAAGTGCGATTCCTCCCGCATAAAATAAGTATAGTTTGTTGTCAGTTTATTCAGGAGGGTAGTGAGCATCTCCTGATCTTCCCGCCGCAAAACATCTTCTACATAACTGTGAAAGTCGCGGTACCCGTTTTTCTCCAATATGGAGGAAAGTCGGCTGACAATCAGGGGTTTCTTCCGCTTCAGGTCAATCCCGAACTTATCCTGCATATAGGTATAGAGTCGTTTAAAATCCTCATCCGATAAATCGTACATCAATCGACCTCTTATACTGCGTCAGGGGATGCCTGTACCAGTGCTTCCGCGTCAAAGGACATTGCCACTTCGCCGCTGTCAAGGGTAATCATGCCGTTGCACAGTTTCTGTCTGTTCCTAAGCGGAATCGGTTGTACATCATCCAGGTCGATATCGATAACCTGTCTTACGCGGTCTACGATGATGCCGATTTGTACGGAATCGATGTTCAGTACGATGATGCAGGTCTTGGAGGTATATTCTTCCGCTTCCTTGTCCATGAGTAAACGGATATCGATAACCGGAAGGATAGAACCTCTTAAGTTAATGATTCCCTTTACAAAGTGCGGAACCATCGGAAGAGAAGTAATGCTGTGGTCATTGATGATTTCAATGACATAGCTTGTGCTCATATACATTACCAATCCGCCGGATTCGAAGGTTAAGCAACGCTCTGCATCGGTTAAATCTTTCTCGTCCTGCTTGTTTTCTTGACTTTCAACTTCTTCTAATAATTCTTCTTGCATCAATTCTTCTGCCATGCTGCTTCCCTCCTTAAATGTTTTCAATGGCTTGAGAGTACAAGCCTAGCACGTCTAAGATGATACAAATGTTTCCATCTCCTAAGATGGAGCAACCATTAATACCACTGGACTTTAAGTCATACGCATTGAAGTAAGCGGGGAGTGGCTTTACCACAACCTGCTGTTCTCCGATTAAATCATCTACGAATAGGCAGCAAGACTTGTCTCCGGCCTCTACCCAGATGAGAACACCGTCCTGTAACTCGGTGTATTTTCCTTCGATGCCGTAGAAATTGTTCAGGCGAATGATTGGATAGAAAACATCCATTCTCTTTACCATCTCATTTCCGTTCTCGTCAAATACGACTTCGGAATCATCTACCTTGAAGGACTGACGGATATTTACGATAGGAATGGTGAAGATGGTATCTCCAACATTTACCTTCATACCGTCCATAATAGCCAGTGTAAGAGGAATCTTCATGGTGAAGGTTGAACCCTTACCGATATCACTGGAAATGCTGATGGTACCTCCAACAGACTCCAGATTCTTCTTTACTACGTCCATACCAACGCCTCGACCGGAGAACTCGGTTACTGCGGTGTTGGTGGAGAAGCCGGGAAGCATAATCAAGCCCAAAGCTTCTTTCTTGCTGTATTCGGAACGAGGCTTGTAAAGGATTCCCTTTTCCTCGGCCTTGTCTAAAAGCTTTTCCGGATCCATTCCGTAACCGTCATCCTGAACGGTAATGATAACTTCGGAAGAAGTGTGAGAAGCGGAGAGGATTAACTCACCCTGAGAATCCTTACCTGCTGCGATACGCTCTTCCTTGGTTTCCTCGATACCGTGGTCCATACTGTTACGAACGATGTGCATCAAAGGATCCTGAATGCTATCTACGATAGTCTTATCCACTTCGGTATCTTCACCGATGATGGTAAGCTTAACGTCTTTTCCAAGCTTTTGCTTCATATCACGAACGATACGGTTCATCTTCTGGAATACACCGGAGATGGATACCATTCGTAAGCTCATGGCAATAT
>ERZ773250.1608-NODE-1608-length-11071-cov-13.892157_pt1 | contig 11071 bp, 12 predicted proteins | sample MGYA00511258_ERZ773250 | MGnify/ENA primary metagenome ERZ773250 (study PRJEB29015, sample SAMEA2738164) | human oral metagenome | biome: human oral; feature: human-associated habitat; material: saliva | place: China | collected 2187 ... | reverse complement strand
GCATTCGTGACTTCATCCCTTTCCGCCAGTTGGGACAGTATGAGGACGATGAGACGCACCTCTTCTACAACCGCTTCCGCTATTATGACCTGAGGATTGGTAATTATATCAGTCAAGATCCGATAAGGTTAGTAGGAAATAATCCTACGTTGTATGGGTATGTGGGAGGGGATAAGTATGTAGATGTTTGGGGATTATCAGATTGCAAGCTGAGTTCTGATTTTAAGAATGGAGCTTCATTTCTCATTCCTGGTGATAGTTATGAACAATTTGTTAAAAACTCATCTATGGTTGGAAGACCTGACGGACAGTTTGTTTCTCCAAGCAATCAGATAGATGATTTATTAAAGAAAGCCAATGGAGATGTTTCTATAATAGAAGAAGCTTTAGGTATTCCTAAGGGTGGTTAGCAAGGAAAAGGAGGCATGTACAGAATAGATATTTCAAATCCTCAAAATTATAACTTAAGATCAGCAAGCTCGGGAATTTCTGGTGCTAATGATTTGTTTATAGCTGGAGGGAAGACCTCTGGTGGTATATCAGAAGGTACAATAGACCAGGTACCAAAGGGAAATGTAACTATAACAAGAATTATAAAGTAATTTCATATGTTAGAAGAAATTAAAGTAAATAAGAATAAGTACTACAAAGTTGGCTATAGCCCGTACCTCAAGCAGTATGTTTTAGCAATAACAATTACTTGGATTGCTTGGTATGAAAGGTATTATTCTATTTCGGAAGGCGAGTATAAATGGTTTGATAATGATATAGATAAATTAAATCATTTGGCGAATGAGTTGTATCACTTGGGAATATTTAGTTCTCGTTTTATTTTTTCAGAAATGAGTGCGGAGAACGATTCATCCCAGATGAAACTATTTAACGAAGTATTTCAGAAAGACATAGGGAAGAATTCCCAACGAAAAGAAGATCTTAATTCTGAGATTATACAGATATGTCATTTAAATATGGATAATGTTATTTCTGTGAATCCTAATTTGCTATATCTCAAAGATAAAGATGGTGAGTTCATCAGATTATACAACAACGACAAAAATATAGATATTTTAGAAACTCCTGTTATAAAAGAACAACAGAAAAACGTATCTGGTTCTGATGATTGTTCTGTAATTATCTTGAATGCAGAGGAAATAGGTTTTCTTCAAAATTATAGCTGGGAATATTTTGATAATAAGATAATCAAGATAAAAATTGCAACAGAGTTCTCTGACATTTTAATAGAAGCATATGATTGTGGGTTTATAATTAATATTAAATATAAAAGTGGAAAAAAGCAACGCATAGATACCGCAAAGTGTTAAAAATATTACTAAATCTAGTTCTTGCATCCTACAGCGTTCAAGCGTACACGGCAAGGGTGGCAGGATTCTCCGTGACCGCCATTATGACTATCTCTATGACGTTGAGGGTAACCTTATCCTGAAGACTCCACGTCGTGGACTAACACAGCATCCGAACCACGAAGTATCGGAGGAAAGTGGCACGCATATTGCTTGGCAGGCAGGTGACTATGCCTATGAATGGTATGGCAACGGCATGCTTAAGGAGGTGCGGCTTCCATACGGCAAGACTGTCCGCTTCGAGTATGATGCCCTTGGGCGTCGCACGGCAAAACTCTTCAATGGTCACGTCTTCCGTTACCTCTGGGACGGCAACGTGATGGTGCAGGAGTGGCAGTATGAGGAGAAGGACCGACCACAGCATAGCATTGACGAGTTCGGTCGTATCCGTATGCAGAGTGAAGAGCTGGTAGATAACCTTGTCACATGGGTTTATGAGGAAGGCTCATACGTTCCTGTGGCAAAGATACAAAACGGTAAACGCTACACGATTATCAGCGACTATATGGGTCGCCCTGTGGAAGCGTACAACAGCTATGGTAACGTTGTTTGGCAGGCAGACTATGACATCTATGGTGACCTTCGAAACATAAAAGGCATTCGTGACTTCATCCCTTTCCGCCAGTTGGGACAGTATGAGGACGATGAGACTCGCCTCTACTACAACAGGTTCAGATATTATGACCCGAGGATTGGTAACTACATAAGTCAAGACCCGATAGGATTGATGGGAAATAATCCAACGCTGTATGGGTATGTAAGGGATTGTAATACGCTTATAGACATTTGGGGTCTTTCAGAGTGTAATGTTAAAGGTGTTGAACATTCTTTGTCACATAAAACATTTGATGTCCCCAATCCCTACGATGATTGTTTTAAGGGTGTCAAGTTGGCTTCACAATACTTAAGAGAAATGGGAGTTTCTAGAGCAAAGCGTAAAGAAATCTTAGAGTCTTTTGAGATTGGAACAATAAAAGTTCAGAAGGCAGGTGTCAACGAGTATGGTATAAGATTCTTTGGAGGAAATGCACAACCTATGGGACAGTTCTTGTCAGATACATTTGGACCGATGACAAATAGAGCAAATCTTGCTTTACCCCCAAAATGGAACTCAATGACAGGAATTAAACAATGGAAAATAAAACCAGAAACAACTATGATTAAAGGTAAGGTTGCTCCTCAGCTAAACGAAGGACCTCAATACATAGGCGGTGCAAATCAAATTTTTATACTTGAACCATGGAAATATGGTTCACTATCTTAATACTTAAGTTATGGATATTGATAAACTAATTATGGTGGCTTTAGAAAAAGTAAACAAGAAGATTGAGGACTCTCGAATCAGCAAATGTGCTGATGAAGGTTTGCCCATGACTATGTTATTTAATATAAAGTTAGAGTTAGAAAAAATGTTGGCAGTTTTAAATAAGTCTAAATACCTACCTTCATATCCAAGATTTTTACTTGATTATCCTGAAAATGATTTGATTAACTTCTTGTTAGATGTATCATATAAGTATAAGAAAATGACATAGTTTAAATCAACCGTTCGGTTGATAAAGGAATGAAACAATATAGAACCTTGTCACGTGGGTTTATGAGGAAGGTTCATACGTCCCTGTGGCAAAGCTGCAGAACGGTGAACGCTATACGATCATCAGTGACTATATGGGTCGCCCTGTGGAAGCGTACAACAGCTATGGTAACGTAGTTTGGCAGGCTGACTATGATATCTATGGCGACCTTCGAAACATAAAAGGCATTCGTGACTTCATTCCTTTCCGCCAGTTGGGACAGTATGAGGACGATGAGACGCGCCTCTACTACAACCGCTTCCGCTATTATGACCCGAGAATTGGTAATTACATCAGCCAAGACCCGATAAGGTTAGTAGGAAATAATCCTACGCTGTATGGGTATGTGGGGGATTTGAATAAGTGGGCTGATGTATTTGGATTGAAATGTAAGAATTCAAATACAGCAAAAGTATATGAAGATAAAAAAGGACGTTGGCGTAACTCTGATGGAACTTTTGCAAAAGATCCTGGCTGGCCAGATAATTTTGGATTTGTCAAGGGGAAAGATAAAATAGGTTCTTTAGATGTTGGGCATAAGGTTGATAGGTTTGGGCATCCTGGTGGAAACTTTGTCGCTGATGCAGGAACGCCTTTTACTCAAAGATCTTTACCGAGCTCAAGTATAAAGAAAGAATATCATCAGTATGAAGTTATAAAATCTATAGATAACGTTCGTAGTGGTCCGGCAGAGCCTTGGTTTGGGCAAGAAGGACTTGGTATACAGCACCAGTTGCCTGAATCTATTCAGTATTATATTGATCATGGATTTATAAAAGAAATATAATTAAAGATGAAAGAAAGAAACATCAAAATTTTAGAATATCAAGGTGACGGAGGCTTACCCAAAGGGAAAAACTTGTTTTATTTATGTTTAAATTGTCATACAATTATCCCTTCTATGAAATCTGGTTCATGCCTTTGTGGTAATATCTTAATAGATGCAGATGAGGGAAGAGGAGGTTTTAAAGATATTTCACAAACATTGGTATTAGAACTTGAATAGTTTTTCTTATTCCATTTATTATGAAGTAAGATATACTGTGTCTATGAGATTCTAAAGCCATTTGAAGTGAAAAAATGACGATTACACCTACATTTGGTCAAATTGGTTTAAGAACCCAGTATAAGACACCTGTGCAAATAAAAGTACTCGTTAATCGTGGTATATTAAAAGAAATATAATAATGTAATGAATAAGAAAGAGTTAGCTAAACAGCTACTGTCTATGGGTATTTCGCCCCACGAATATTCTTTAGAAGGCTCTATTGCTACGTGGGATACTATTGTCTTAGTTGAAGACTATAGCATGTGGAAAGTATTATATATTGATGAACATGGTAATCAAAATGAACTTGCGTCCTTTAAAACAGAGGACGATGCGTGCAAGTTTATTTATAATGAATTTAGATAAATAAAGACGTATGACAAGAAGAATACATAGAACATGATGCCCTTGGGCGTCGCACGGCAAAACTCTTCAATGGTCACGTCTTCCGTTACCTCTGGGACGGCAACGTGATGGTGCAGGAGTGGCAGTATGAGGAGAAGGACCGACCGCAGCATAGCATTGACGAGTTCGGTCGCATCCGTATGCTGGGCGAAGAGCCGGTAGAGAACCTTGTCACATGGGTGTATGAGGAAGGTTCGTACGTTCCTGTGGCAAAGATACAGAACGCTGAACGCTACACGATTATCAGCGACTATATGGGTCGCCCTGTGGAAGCGTACAACAGTTATGGTAACGTTGTTTGGCAGGCTGACTATGATATCTATGATGACCTTCGAAACATAAAAGGTATCCGTGACTTCATCCCTTTCCACCAGTTAGGACAGCATGATTCTACGAAGCAAGTTTATAGAGAATGGCTGAAAGAGAAAACAGGTAAACCTGTTGGAGGTAAAGTAGCTTGGGAAGAAATCTCTCCACATGAGATATTTAAATTATCAGAAGACATGTTTGATGCTGCTGGTGTTCCACAGTATGCAAGAGATGAATATTATAAGGAGTTTAATATATATATACAATGTGTAAATAAAATTATGGAAAGAGTTCAAAGAATCCTCAAGGCTATTTCAGAGTCAAAGGACTGTTTATTATTGAAGAGAGAACATCATGTAAATGTTGATGTAGGATATCTTTTGCCTGATGACTTAAGATATTATCTTGAGAATTATAACTCGATTATTTTTTGGGAGAATTCAGAGTATTCTGTGAAAATAGTCGGAATAGAAGATTTTAAAAAAGCTAATCCTGTCATAATTGGAGAAGAGGTTCCTGATGATATTAGTAATAATTGGTTTATTATAGCAGATGACAACCCACAATTTATAACAATAGACCTGTTTAAGGAACGTTTGGGTAAATGTTATGATAGCTTTTGGGATAGGTATGGTGTTGTAGGAGAACAGCCTATCATAGCTAATTCTTTTACAGAATTATTAGAACAGCTATTTAAAGGCAAAGGTGGTTATTACTATTGGTTGCAAGACAATTTTGAGTATATAGGGGATGCATATGATAATCTCTCGTGATATTAATCTTATGCAATCAATCATATTTAAGCCCAAATTTCATTAGGAATGATTTATTTGTGGTTGATGATGTGAGTTATCAAACAAGAACCATTCCCAAATATCATTTTCTAATGGCAGTCATTATAAATCATTTGAAATTGTTTTTTACTAGTTTAATGAGATTTGGGCTAAAGGAACAAACTCTTGGTAAATATGAATAAGATAAATGAATTTATTAACGGGGAAAAATATGAATTTCTCCTGAGAAACATACAAAAAAAAAGCAATATAGAGATTGATAGTACTATTCCTTTTGTATTCATATAAAAACGGGGGTACATAATATTATTAAATATAACCCTCAATATCGTCAACTGATAGAGTTTATGTGTATGTTTAATATTCCCATTTCAGACCTTGTGTTAGTTCTCAATAAGACAGGAATGCCTGTTAAGGTTAAGAATCAGGAAGATATTTATAATCGTTGGAAATCTTTACGTCTTGAACGTTTCTCACAATTAGAGAATGACGAGACAGTTAGACCAATACTTGACGCTGCTGAAAATGACTTCAAAAATACAATAAGTTTGATAAAAAAGACACCATTATATGTTTTGTTCTTTTCAGATGTATATGGACAAGAAGTAATCAATAATTGTTCTTTATTTACACTACCGTCACAAGTTTTTACAGGGAAAGATGTAACTTTCAAATCTTCAAGACAAATACAGGACAATAAGGATGGTCATTTGAAACTTTCTATTGATGCAGAAGGTGTACCAAATGAGGACTTTAGAAAATTATATAATGATAAATTTAAGCAGCTTTTCCAAGACACGTCTTATCTGTATAAAAAATAAACTGAGAGCAAGCTATTCGTACGACAGCAAACAAGGAATAATTGAGTCTTGTCAGGCAGAGTTAATAGAGAATCTTGCCAACAACAAAATGTGTTCAAAGCAGGAATTTGAAGTTAAATTCATAAAAGAAGAAATAAAGGTATGGCGCAACTATTAGTCCCAGAAGGAGTTTATTTGGTCTGCACAGAAGGCATGACTACTAATCAACTTCAAGTGACAAGCCAGTCATCAGTCTTGATGTATGGAGGGCATCCTGTTGCTACAAGGAATGATAGGATGACTGCTAACTTTAATTGTGCTAAGATGGTTTTGGCAGGTGCCATAGTCGGTGCCATAATTGGTGCCATTGCCGCTGCTGCTATTGTTTTATCTGGTGGAACAGCTCTTGTTGCAGCTGCAACAGTTGGATATGCAGGAACTGGTCTTCTTGCTGGTATGATACCTTGTATTTGTGCCATGCTTACATCAGACTGGACACCTTTTCATCCTATGATAATTATAAATAAAGTACACATGCCCATTTTAGAAACATCTAAGATGACTTGCTGTTTAGGAGGTACTGTGGAAATCTGCTATTCTAAAGAGAAAGCAGAAGCTTTGCAGGATTATAAACGTTGGAGTACAGGATTGTCTGTAGCAGCATTAGCTGCTGCCTCTTCTGCTGTAGGCTCTGCAATTGGAGGACTATTGTCTTCAGTAGGTTCTTTAGCAGCTACATTTACAGAGTTTGGAGTACAGGCTTTGGGCAAACAACTCTTAGGTATGGTAAGTGGATTTCTTTTTAATTTTGGAGCAAGTGAACTATATGGATACGGAAAGAAGAATATTCAGATTGGGAATAATAGTATTCATAATTATATTGAAGGAGAAACTTATGATAAGACGGTTTCTGAGTCAGATTTTAATAAGTATTCAAAAATTGCACAAAACCCATTAGGTGAAACGGCAGCCAATATTTCAGACGCTTCTACATCAGCAAATGCACAAACTGGTGTCTATAGCAATGTCGGATTGGTTGATTTTACGAACTATAGGGTTGTTTTTGTAGTTTCTCCCGATGGAACAAATACTCCTACTCCAACAGTAGAAATACATAATACTACCGTTTTACGAAACACTGTAGGGAATGGAAATGTGAGTAGAACACAACGTCAGACAACTCATACTTCTACTAATAGCTATTGCGATAGGAATGGGAATTATCATGTGGTTGTAGAAGGAGAGGTTAATGGAGTTATGAGAAACTGGAATTTAGGCAAAACTCTATTGGCAAATGCCAAAGAGGCGGGCAAAGGAATCGTAATGAACCTTCTGACAGATGTTCTACGTGCCTCTGGAAACTATTTATTAGCAAGTAAAATTGAAGCAAAAAATGCCGCAGAGAAGAATGAAAAGGAGGTGAAAGCTAAAATTAATGTGTATGAAAACAAGATATAAGATACTGATAATTTTTCTTCAATTATTTGCATTCTTCAGCTATATAGGTTGCTTTGTTTATCTAACCTATAAAGCTGATAAAGAGTTGATTTTTGTTGATATTCCTGTAAAATACACAAAGGATGACATTACAGGAAAAGAATATGGGATTACAATTACGGGTAGTAGAGGAAACCATACAGTTCGGTTTGAGTCAGAAAGTTTTCCAGACAAAGAGTTTGAAGCAACATATTATATGTCTCTTCCTTATCCACAGCGTTCTTTTAGTAGTATAATAGAATCTCACCCCAAAAACTTGCTATGCTATTTGGAGCCTGATTTTAGGGAGAATCAAGGGAAATACATTCCCTTTGTTTATTCTGGGCAGCGAGAAAAAAGTTCAGTTTATTACTTAAATTTAGTGGCTTATGTGAAAGGTAAATACATTCCTTTATGGGTTTTCTTCAATTTTTTCAACCTCTTAATGTGCATTTACACTGAGAAAATAAAAACAATCATATTGATTGTGGTGATGATTTTAAATGGCGTGTTTAGTGTCCTTACATAAATAAAAGAAAAGATTCATGAAAAAGAAAAAACTATTAGCTGTATTATCCCTGCTGATTATAGCTGGGCTATTTGCTTACTTTGCCTATGTTGGTGGTGCATTTCTTCGATTGACTCCTGTTACTGGAAAGCAGTTTGAACAGACTGCTCTTACCTTAGGGTTTACAAAGGCAGCGGTCGATAAGAGTGCAATATCTGACAAGACAGGAATAGCCAATATTACCGTTATGATGAAAAGTGTCAAAGACGACCTGCATAATGTAATGATTGATATCCCTCTGGAGTTCTATGAATTCAAAGATGAGACTGATGCCATTAATTACTACGACCGTGTTTCGGCAACACTGCAAATGAACATTAAAGAGGGTATCGCCGTAGTCAAGGTTAATAAGGTTTTGGGGAATGCTGATGTATATAAAAACTATAACTATGACAACCCAAGTTTTGTCATAGTACGTGCAGGCTCAACGATTCTCATCACCAAGTTCTATTGTAATATCGACTCCGAAAAGGAAGTGGAACAACTGCTTAATAAGATCAAGTATAATTTTAATTATTCCAAATAAAATCAAATGAGAACAATTATTAAATTTGCAAACTCGTAGATAATGCTTTTGAAAAGTTGTTACATAGTTTCGAATAAAACATCTACAAATAAAGGCAATAACACGCATATAAAGTAAGTTTTCATTCGTCAGAAAACAGCTTGTTATAAACTCATACAAAAAAAGGTGATTAATAGGACCTCAAATTGGCATTAGTATCAAGTCCAAAAGGGCATCTATTGTAGTCAGTTAGGCGTCTTTTAGAAGGCAAAAAGCATGTAAAGGGCAAATGTTATGGATGAGCTTTCATCAGTGTGCTTGCAACTGTATTGATGAATATGTCTCTCCTTACCTCTGTTCTATGTCAGCAAGCCGCAATAGGTGGAGCTTTAGCAGGATTAGTAGTCGGTGCACTGAGAGGTTGGCGAGCGGGGAAAGATGCATCCAAGGATATGGGGTTCTTTAATAAAGTTGGCACTATGGTTAGCGCAACAGTTCATGGTGCACGAATAGGGAGTATTGCAGGTGCTGCGCTTGGTGCAGTGGGAATGTACGCTTTCCTGCATGGAAAAGTATCAAAGATGGTTCAAAATGTGATAATGTCAAATATCTGCGCCGCATATACAAAGATGTCTACTTGGACAAGAGTACATTCATCCGTGAAAATCAGTGGTCAGAAAGCCTTACTTGAAGGAGCTATGTTGAATTGCATACAAGGAGGACTTATAACTATCATAAAACCCGACTTTTCTGAAGCCGCTAAAATGTTAGTCTTAAGTTACTTTGCTTATAATCGAACGACAAAAAAGAAAGATAAGGATTATGACATGAACAAGGCAATGGATGGGCTAAGCCCTGAGCAACAAGCTATGCTTAAGAGTAAGAATGAAAAACTTGATGGGTATGAGAAGTTGGATGCAGAGGAAATGAAAAAGTTAGGAGTTAATTCAACTGACTTAAAAGATCCCTCCACAGGTTTCAAAGCAGATATCTATAAAGACAAGAATGGAGATTATGTACTTGTTTATCGTGGTACCTACAGTGACCCTAACCATCCTGAAAATGATTTAATACATGACTGGAGCAAAGAATGGACCGACGATAACATGAGGCAGGGATTAGGTATGGGAAGTAAACAATATAAAAAGTCTATAGAATTAGCTAAAAAAGTAAAAAAAGGATCAGAAAGACAAGGTAAGCAGCTAACTATTGCTGGTCATTCCCTTGGTGGTGGTTTAGCAACAGCTGCAGGTGCTGCCACTGGTAGCAAGACTTACGCTTTCTGCCCTGCAGGCGTTCATCCGAATACTTATAAAAAGTATGGCGTACAGAATCCTGATACTTCAAAGGTTCATACCTATTATTCAAATCAAGATTTCTTAAATATGGCAAGTAACAACCTATCTCTAATGCCAAAGGCTGCAGGCGAAAGAATTATGTTACATACTCTTGACAGCTTTGATTTTACTAAAGGACACGACCTCCCTTTACTCTTCAAAGCAATACAAGCTGAGGAGGCAGAGTTAGGAAGACCAATTATTGCCAACATTCTTTAAAGAAACAATCCATAACAATGAAAAAAATTATAGCATTATTGTCATCCCTCATTTTAACCTCATGCAGTATGTTTAACAGTGAAGCACCTTACAAGCGTTTTTTTAGTGAGAAAGAATATCCCATTATTCAAGCCATTCATGATTGCGACAAGGATAAAATCCTTGATATGATGCACAAAGGATGGAACGTAAACTCTATGGGAAAACATGGCATGTCCTATCTGCTTTATGCCGTATGGGAACATAATTATGACATGACAAAGTTTCTTTTAGAGAATGGAGCAGACCCTAATTTTGTATCAGTATTCTGGGAAGTGAAACCAGAAGAAACGGTTCGTATCCTCCCTCTTGAAACAGTCTGTTATAAAGATTATAATATTAATTTTGTTAAGCTGTTAATCAAATATGGAGCTAATCCCAATGATACGCAAGCACAACTTCCTATATTTTCAGCAGCGTTGTATGAAGATAAGCAAAAAATAGAATACTTATTAGAACATGGAGCAGATATCAACCAATTTAATAGTTCGAAAGAGACTGTAATAACAAATCAGGCAATCACTGCCCAATGGGCCTTCGTATTATGGTTATGGGACAAAGGTGCAGATCCTATGAAAACGGGAGGAGTTGGCGTTTTCGAGGGAGAAGTAAATGTTGCCTTTTGGGTGCAAGATT
>ERZ773250.1607-NODE-1607-length-11074-cov-8.412832_pt1 | contig 11074 bp, 10 predicted proteins | sample MGYA00511258_ERZ773250 | MGnify/ENA primary metagenome ERZ773250 (study PRJEB29015, sample SAMEA2738164) | human oral metagenome | biome: human oral; feature: human-associated habitat; material: saliva | place: China | collected 2187 ... | reverse complement strand
TGCTCCCGTTTTTTCGTACTTGATCGTGACATTATAACTCCTTTTATTTACCAAGCCCGCCGCTGCTGCCGCCGTAAACACTGCGTGATCCGCCATGACCTCCGCCATTACTATTGTCGGAATTGTTGTCAAAGATGAGTGCAAACAAAATAATAGCGATAAATATGACAATAAATATAATCGTCGTCCAGTCAATCGGCTTAATGGTCCTGCCGAACATTTCCTTTTGCTCTTTGTCGCTTAATTGAATCTTACGGTAGGCATCATATTCGCGGTTATTATACTTCTCAATCGTAATCAACTGACGGTTTTTCGGCGCGCCAGTGTCCCTCAAAGTAGCGTACGCCATCAGTTCTTTCGGGAAAACTTGATACGTGTTTTTGCCCTTGATATTCATAATTTCACCAATTCCAACCTCGTCAACCACCACAACGTGGTCCTTGCCATCATGTTCAGAAACGATGAATGATTGACCTTTTTCCAATTGCGTTGGATCAATTGCCTGGGCGAAACGAATCGGCTCGTACAGAGAAACGGTTTGATCGCTGTGATCATACTCCACCCAGCTATCATAATCAGCCAGCCCGGTAATCTCCCACTCTTCCCAGTAGTAAAATCGCTTGTCTTTCTTATCCCATTCGCGAAAAAGCAAACAGCCAACAACTCGCAAATTCGTCTTCTTGCCAGTCAAAATCTGGTTGATTTTAAGTCGCGCCTTGGTTCGTTTCATATTACAATATTATCTCTTTCATAATTATATTTTTTGCACCCAGCAGCCGTGCAATCAACTCTTTTATTTGTTGCAATTTATCATCATCCAGCATTTTACAAGTTGTCATCGCTATATACGCCACGCCGCTTTCTGGCCACGTATGAATCGCGATGTGCGACTCCGACAAAAGCAGGGCAGCACTGATTCCTTGCGGAGAAAATTGATGCATCACCGATTCCAAAGAATGCAAGCCCGCCAATTCCGTAACATTTCTTAACAATTTCTGCAACTCATCCGCGTCATTAAGTAAAGCAGAATCAACTTCGCTCACTTTTATAGTTATAGATTGGACCGCAGACGCATGCATATTATAGTAATTATATCACCTCTAGAGTGTCATAAGTAAAGGTAAAACGCGGCTCTTGGAGAATATCAGCATTTAGATTGTTGGGGAATTATAACCAAATAATACAGAAAAAATCCCCGAATCCCATTACCGGGATTTAAGTGGGGATTCTTCTGGAAACATCCCCTCAGAGGATGAACCTCTTAAAGGGAGGGGATATTAATAACCCTACTATAGCAAACAATCCTCAAGATATCAATGATCAATAGCCTGTAAATTTCTTAGAAGACAGGTAATAGGGCGGGATACTCTCTATGAGGGCAACATAAGAAAAGCCCCTGTGTTGCCAGGGGAACTTATCGAACCTGGTTGTAACACAGAGGCTTCTGATCGCAATATAGCACGAGAAGCCCAAAATATCAATGACGAGAATGATCACGCCACAATAAGAAAATCCCCCATGGAGCCAGCAGGGACGAACCCGTCAACTGAGTTACACCATCTAGGAGATTCTCATGTGGATAGTGTAACAAATAATACAACAGGACTCAATACTCTTTATGAGGGTAACGTGCGAAGCCAAGAAAAAAGCCGCCCAGGCGACCTTAATGGCGTGCCCCGTAGACAAGCCGAACGGGGACTGGGCGACTTTTCTAATGAAAATATAGCACGAGAAGTTCAGAATGTCAATGAGGTAGATAAATTAGGCAATGTGTTAGCTTATGATATTTCAGGCATAAGAAAATCGACTGGGCGCGGACTCGATGGTTCCGCTATTAGCGCAGATGCGCTTGACCAGTCGATTGACAACTCTAGTATACCAAACAATCCTCAAGATGTCAATACAGACAACCGTTATCAACACCCTCTTCAAGAAACTATTAACGAAATGGAAGCCAACCCTAAGCCTAAGATGACTAGGGAATTAAGAGAGGCTATAGACGAGTTTATATATGAGAATATAGACCACAACCTATTCAACAACAACGCTATCGTGTTGGAGCTATCTGTCGAGATGGCTGGCAATCACACGACACGCTACTGGAAGAGGGGCTTGCTCACACCACGGTGGAGTGATAGAGTGGTTTGTATGAGTAAGGATATAAGTAATCAGATGAATAAAACGACAAAGGCTGTTTTGTATTTTTTTGTTGTAGCTTTTGCTGGGTCAGTCGCGAGGTATGCCGTGAATTATGTTTTTCCCAAAAACTCTGTGCCTGAATACGATTCAAGCGTACTGAGCAGAACAGTTGGAGGTGAGCGTTTTAGCGTGAGATTATCTAAAGAGGCATCACTAAACACGGAGACTTTAGCCGCCATTAATAGCCGATTATCTGCCAACGGGGTCAGTGTTTCTGGCAATCTATACCAAGATTCACCGTTCAAGGGTTATGTTAATATCCAGGCAGGTTGTATCAAATATTCGTTTGCTGGGGACAATGCAACGTACCTAGCAAGCAGCGATAGCGTAAAAGACTCTCTTGACGGGATGAAGGGCGAAAATACATCAAAAGGATTCTCAGTAGAGGAGACTGCGCGTAATTACAGTCAGAACGGAGACGTTTATGGTGGTGTTCTTGATACTGTAGCGACTAAGGAGGGCACTAAGATATTTACTCGTCAAAAAGTATCGGTTAAGGGCAACTATAAGTGCATGTTGGCAGTAGTGGCATACGACACTAATATGCTTAATCATGTATACGACGATGTAAACAACTCTTTTGTCTACAAGTGGTAGTAATTGATTTCTTCCCCTGTTATGCTACAATGCAACCATGAAAAAAGCCGTAATCATCACTGTTATTCTGGCGCTTGTAGTGGGTGGTGGCGTGCTATGGAAAATTAGAGAAAACCGCTTAGCTGCTAAAGCAGCTTACCTAGAAGCTAAAGCAACTGAAGGGCAAGCATACAATAAAGGATTTACACCTTCTAAATATGATGTTGATCCTGTAGATGCTGGCGAAATCTTGGAATTGGTTAATATTGAACGCGCACGGATCGGGGTGGCGCCATTAACAAACGACGAAAATATACACATGAGTGCGCAGCTAAAATCTGACGATATGTTAGCCAAGGGATATAAACAGCATAATATACCAGGTACGGATAATTGGTATTCATCAGAAATGGCAAGCCTAATGAGTAAAGCTGGTTGTCATACGGTTAGTGAAAATTTTTACTGGGCTGGTTTCGAGGCAACAAGCAGAGATGCTTTTAACTGGTGGATGAACTCAGAACCACACCGCAAAGCGATACAAAACCCAGATTATACGAAAATTGGACTTGGCATCAGTCGCAGTAGTGACAATAGCAAAACATACGCAGTTCAGCATTTTTGTATTTCAAGATAACAGTTAGTATATAGCACAAACCCCAAATCTCCTTTTATCTCGAAAGGAGATTTTTCTTATGAATGACAACGCGTCATACCGTCAATACTTGCAGTACCATGCTCTTAATAACCCTGGGGCAGCCAGGCGTGCCGAAGCGCAAGCTCTTCTTAACCAAGTAGGTGATGATGGTAACCTTAATGGTAATTTCTTAATGGGTCAAAAAGTAGACCGAGGTTGGTTCAGGTCGCCAGACGTTAGAGAGCAAACATCAAACGGCTACACCGCTTCAACTCTTAACCGTTCGGCCAACCCATGGTGGATGAATTCATATGCCAGTTGGCAGAATACGACCAAAATAATACTTGCGCAATAACATTGATTGGAGTACACTGTAGTTACAGTCCCTTAAGTAAGGATTGTATCAATATCTAAATTGTTCTAGGTTTCTATAATAATCTGGCGGTAAAAATCCGCTGTAAAGTATATGAAATACTGGAGCAAAGCTCTAATCCGCTCACTTGTTGAGCGGATTATCTTTTTATGAGTAAAGTATTTACGCTTTCAAATATTCTATTTTGGTTGTATAATTACATTAAATTATCTCACAAAAAGGATTATCATGGCTCAAAAATATTCATATTCACCAAAAAAATATTCACTAGGTCTAGACATCGGGACATCTTCAATCGGCTGGGCAGTATTGGACTTAGATAAAGAGCGCATCCATGATTTAGGGGTGCGCATTTTTGAAAAACCAGAAGATCCACAAAACGGAGATTCGCTTGCCAAACCTCGCCGCGACGCACGGTCAGCTCGCCGTCGCTTAAAACGACGCCGTCAACGTTTGAATAATTTGAAGCAATTTTTTATTGACCAAAATATTCTCACCAGAGATCGAATCGAGGAAGTCTTAAGTGACAAATCCGAATTTAACAAATTAGATGTATATGCTCTGCGTTCAAAAGCACTTACTGAAGAATTATCTCCAGAAGAATTGCTCAAGGTCATGTACCAAATCGCTAAACGACGTGGATTTAAGTCGAATCGTAAAGTTGAGGAAGAGTCGGAAAAAGAAGGTGGTCGCGTATCAAAAGCCTTGAAAACTAATGAAAAGTTCCTCGCCGAGAATGAATATAAAACCGTCGGCGAAGCTCTGAGTCGTGATGAAAACTTTGCGTCGCATAAACGTAATAAGCGTGACGATTATACTAATAGTTTTTCTCGTGATGATTTTTTGCACGAATTAGAAAAGATTATTGGGGTACAGAAAAGCTATGCCTTAAAAAGCGTTTCCGATACAGCGATCAATGAAATGCTTTACGGCTTGGACGATGACAAAAATGTCGTAAATGTATCAGCAATTATGTACCAGCGCCCATTTATGACTGAAGAGCTGATTAAAAAAATGGTTGGGAATTGTACCTTTGAAGAAAATGAAAAACGAGCACCAAGAGCTAGCTACAGCTTCGAAATTTTTCGCTTGGCAAGCGACTTATCGCATCTAGTATTCATACCTCGTGACGCCAGCAAGCGCCAGGCAAAGCGAGAAAATCTAGAGATAAGATTATCTTCAGATCAGATAAATAAAGTTATCGAAGCCGCCAAAAATCAAAAAAGCCTAACATATAAAAAAGTGCGTAGCATTGCGGGAATTAGCGAAGATTATGTTCCAAAATATACACACGGAAAGAAAAAGGATGGCGATGAATTCGGAGAAGGAAATGTATTCGGTGGCTTAAAAGCGTATAGCGACATTAAAGCGGCGCTGAAAAATCTACCAGAAGATTGGGCGAAAATTGACAACGAATCAACAATCAATCAAATCGCTTATATTCTCACTACACAAAAATCTGACGAAGGAATTAAAGCCGAATTAAATGCATTGCCAATTTCTGATGACGCCAAAAACGCAATTATCAAAATTAAAGCTACTAATTTTGGGTCATTCTGCCATCTGTCAATAAAAGCTTTGCAAAAAATCACACCGCATATTCTTAATGGTATGACTTATGATAAAGCCTGTGAAGCCGCTGGTTATGACTTCAAGAAACAATCAGCTAGCCTAGAACAAATCACCAATCCTGTTGTAAAACGTGCCATATCGCAAACACTGAAGGTCGTTCGCGCCATTGAACATAAGTACGGTAAGCCATATTTCATTAAAGTTGAAACTGCTCGCGACTTGGCAAAAAATTTCAAAGAACGCAACGCAATTAAAAAAGAAAATGAAGAGAATCAAGGATATAACGAAGACATTAAATCTATAATCGCTGATGGGTATGAAGCATCGCCAAAAACTAAGGGCGGCAAGCAACTTCTCAGCCACCTAAAAGAACTTAGCGTACCACTGAATAAAAACGCCGATTTTAACGGTCAGCAAATTATTAAGGTTAAGCTCTATCGCGAACAAAACGGTATTTGTCCATATTCTGGAAAACCAATCGATTTCGACACGATGTTACAAGACGACAACGCATATCAGATAGACCACATCGTACCGTTTTCGCGCTCCAATAATGATGGGATAACTAATAAAGTACTAGTACTGACAGAAGAAAACCAGAAAAAGAGCAATAAAACTCCATTTGAATATTTTGGCGCAGATGAAAACCGCTGGAAGGAGTTCGTCGCCAGAGTAGAGTCGATATATAAGACACGCGATATTAAAACAGATGATAAAGCCACAAATGCCATCAATTACAAATATAATGGCTATGCAATGAAGAAGAAGCAAAATCTGCTTCTGCAGGATTATAAGAACGACAGCTGGAACGTACGAGCCTTAAACGATACTAGATACATCACACGATTTATTCAGAATTATTTACGCCAAAATGTTGACTTTGCAGAAGGTGAAGAAAAACAGCGCGTAATTGCACCAAGCGGAACAACGACAGCGTATCTACGCAAGCGTTGGGGTCTAGCTAAAGATCGTAGCGAGGACGTTCTACATCACGCCAAAGATGCGGCAGTTGTGGCGGCAATTGACCAGAAGATTATAATGCAAGCGAACTTGCACGCCAAACGCCACGAAATCAAAGAACTGCTTGCAGCCGCCAAAACGATGGAAGAAAAAACTGATAAACTCACCGGAGAAATCATCGATGAAGACGAGTTCAGTAAAGCTCAGCGTCGTAAAAATGCAATGCTTGTACTATCTTCGAAACATTTTCCTCAGCCGTGGGATGACTTCGGTAAAGAAGTTATGAAGCGAACCCTTAATGTCGATATCAAGACTCTGCAAAATGAGTTGCGAGGTCTTGACAGCTATGACGAAGAGTTCCGATTGAATGTAAAACCAATTTTCGTTTCACGTATGCCACGCCGTAAAGCGACTGGTTCGGCACATAAAGAAACAATTCGCTCACCAAAAGTTAAAGACGGTGATCAGCGAACCGTAAGAGTGCCGCTCAAAAAAGTTAAGCGCAAGGATGTCGAAAATTCCACACTTAAAGAATCGGACAAGTGGCTGTACAAAAAATTACTTGAAAGACTGGACGCTTGCGATGACAATCCTGAAAAAGCGTTCGCCGAACCTATATATAAAAACGACAAGAAGGCTGATAAAAACGGCAATAAGTTGTCTCCAGTCTCAACCATCAAAGTATATTCGACACAACCAAGCGGATTTTATATCAACGACGATAAGGCATTTGTTAACAACGGATCTATGGTGCGACTTGATGTATATCAAAAACCAGACAAGAAAGGTAAAATTGAACACTTCTTCGTACCAGTTTATGCCTATCAAGTTGGGAAAAATAAGCCTGCACCAACAAAAATACTGCCAGCACCAAAAGGCTTTACTGATATAGATGAAACATTTACTAAAGTTTGCTCGTTGTATCCGAATGATTATGTAAGGTGTTATTTCGGAAATGAAATTAAAGAAGGGTATTACGTAAAATACGGCATTAATAATGGAGCCATGCAGGTAATATCCCATAGCTCTGCCAGCAAGGACAAGGATCAACTTATCCAGATCTCACCCCGCTCCGCAAATCTTATTGAGCGCTACGATATCTCTATCCTCGGCGATAACTACAGGTGGCTATAAATGGCCTGGCGCGTCGTAGCTATCGAAAATCCTGCGCGGCTTAGCGTGCGTGATAATCAACTAGTAATTGCGCAGGAGATAGAATCTACTCTTCCAATCGAAGATATTGACGCCTTAATTTTAGACAATTACGGATCAACTATCACGACAAATTTGCTGACAGCATTAGCTACAAAAGGAACAACCACTGTAATATGCGACGAAAAGCATTTACCTGCCAGTATACTTTTGCCATATTCACAGCATTCACGCCAAGCCAAAGTTTCGCGTCAACAATTGTCCATGAGTCAACCATTAAAAAAGCAACTATGGCAACAAATTATTATCAGTAAAATTACAAATCAAGCAGACGTCTTACGGTCTCGCGGACTAGATGATTCCACTTTGCGGTCTTTAGCTAACGATGTTAAATCGGGCGACACCAGCAATCGCGAGTCGATTGCCGCCAGAATCTATTTTGACCAAATACTGGGCGACGCCACACGCCGCAAGCCGATCTGGCACAATGCCGCACTCAATTATGGTTACGCGATGGTGCGAAGTCACATTGCCAGGCATATTGCTGCCCGCGGACTAGTTGCCTCGCAGGGACTATTTCATCACAATGAGCTCAACAGCTTCAATCTAGCCGACGACTTAATCGAGCCTTATCGTGCTGTCGTTGATATGTACATTTTAGAGAATATAGCACCACACCACACTGGAGACCTGGATTCCAGTCTTACCAAACACGATAGACAACTCGCTATTGACATATTAAATTATTATGTTATAATGAACGGTAAGAAGTTTACCGTGAGACATTCGGTTGAGCGAACAGTTGAGAGCTTTATTGAATGTATAGAAACAAAGGAGGCAGATAAGCTTCTTCTACCAAAAATCGTCCTCCAGTAAAAGGGATGTCGTACAAACTTATGAGGGTCGCAGTATTTTTTGATTTGCCGACCAATACCAAAACAGAGCGCAAGGCCGCCACACAGTTCCGTAAATTCTTATTGGACGATGGTTTTGATATGCTCCAATACAGCATATATACGCGGCTATGCCCAAATCGTGACGTTGCAGAAAAACATATGATGCGAATTAAGAGACACGCTCCGGACAGCGGCTCAGTGCGATTGCTCTATTTAACAGAACATCAATTTACGCACATGCATGTTATTGTTGGCGAAAAAACCACCCAAGAAAAGTCCGTTCCAGCTGGGCAATTAGCATTTTTCTAACCAAAAATCCCCCTCGTAACAGAGGGGGATTTAAGGAAGTATTATATCAATATCTAAATTGTTAGGGAACTATAACGGTCGTCCTGTGTTGTCGGCATATCGCTCGATTATATCAATATCTAAATTGTTAGGGAACTATAACCCCCTTTTCGTGAAAATATCACGAGGCGGGATTATATCAATATCTAAATTGTTAGGGAACTATAACGACGACGTGGAAATGATTACAGTTACTTATATTATATCAATATCTAAATTGTTAGGGAACTATAACTCGGTAGCTTACGATTCGCGAAAAAAATCTATTATATCAATATCTAAATTGTTAGGGAACTATAACCCTGTGATAGCAACATATCTAGTACGTTTTATTATATCAATATCTAAATTGTTAGGGAACTATAACCTGACCGATTGCGTTCATAATGTCCGCCAAATTATATCAATATCTAAATTGTTAGGGAACTATAACATATTTCCTCCTTATTTCTTGAACTTAAAAATTATATCAATATCTAAATTGTTAGGGAACTATAACTGGCAGATGGCGTTAAATAATCAATATATTATTATATCAATATCTAAATTGTTAGGGAACTATAACCTATGCCGCGTCAATTATCACTGTGGCAATATTATATCAATATCTAAATTGTTAGGGAACTATAACCGACCTGTTCGTTGGTAAAGCGACCAATGTATTATATCAATATCTAAATTGTTAGGGAACTATAACTGGTCAGCCGTTCTGGTGTTGTCTAGGCTGATTATATCAATATCTAAATTGTTAGGGAACTATAACCTGCCATTGATGATGTCTTTTATATATCTGATTATATCAATATCTAAATTGTTAGGGAACTATAACCAGGATTACAACACCTTAATGAGCCGTGCTATTATATCAATATCTAAATTGTTAGGGAACTATAACATATTCTAAAACGTCCATCAATTCTAATAAATTATATCAATATCTAAATTGTTAGGGAACTATAACTCATTATATTGTACCCTCTCAAAAATAGCAATTATATCAATATCTAAATTGTTAGGGAACTATAACATAGCAATACGTCCCGTTCTTTGGTTCTATATTATATCAATATCTAAATTGTTAGGGAACTATAACTCCTTTCTGGTGATTTGATGTTACGTCTTTATTATATCAATATCTAAATTGTTAGGGAACTATAACATTGTTGAGTGGCTTATGCGTAATGGAAATATTATATCAATATCTAAATTGTTAGGGAACTATAACCCAGATGAAACTAAGCTTGTAAAGTATGGATTATATCAATATCTAAATTGTTAGGGAACTATAACTCATACCACTGCCAGCGCTAACCGCAAGGCATTATATCAATATCTAAATTGTTAGGGAACTATAACCCTGAGGCTTTATATCAGGCAGAGAGGTTAATTATATCAATATCTAAATTGTTAGGGAACTATAACAGTTTTTCCAAGCGTGCGCCATTGTCTTTTATTATATCAATATCTAAATTGTTAGGGAACTATAACGTCGTACCAAACTTAATGCGTGTAGCCTCAATTATATCAATATCTAAATTGTTAGGGAACTATAACTCGAGATTGGAAGCTATCGCACTTGCGAGCATTATATCAATATCTAAATTGTTAGGGAACTATAACTAAGCTGCGTTCACTTTCAGGGTCAACTTAATTATATCAATATCTAAATTGTTAGGGAACTATAACACCTAAACACTCAGTCGATGTCTACCGTGGATTATATCAATATCTAAATTGTTAGGGAACTATAACGGAAACATGTATCGCAAATTCCCAGAGGTCATTATATCAATATCTAAATTGTTAGGGAACTATAACTCATCATCGTACCAGTTGTATGTTGCCATTATTATATCAATATCTAAATTGTTAGGGAACTATAACGGTCTGCGAACCAAAATAGAAGCCGAAGCAATTATATCAATATCTAAATTGTTAGGGAACTATAACCCCCTTTTCGTGAAAATATCACGAGGCGGGATTATATCAATATCTAAATTGTTAGGGAACTATAACGACGACGTGGAAATGATTACAGTTACTTATATTATATCAATATCTAAATTGTTAGGGAACTATAACCTATTTCGCGTTCTGAGATAGCTACAAGAAATTATATCAATATCTAAATTGTTAGGGAACTATAACATTTATCCAGTCAATATGGACAATGTGCTTATTATATCAATATCTAAATTGTTAGGGAACTATAACCTATGCCGCGTCAATTATCACTGTGGCAATATTATATCAATATCTAAATTGTTAGGGAACTATAACTGGCACTTCTTTCTCTCGACCAGTCTTGAAATTATATCAATATCTAAATTGTTAGGGAACTATAACAGTTTTTCCAAGCGTGCG
>ERZ773250.1606-NODE-1606-length-11080-cov-8.604354_pt1 | contig 11080 bp, 8 predicted proteins | sample MGYA00511258_ERZ773250 | MGnify/ENA primary metagenome ERZ773250 (study PRJEB29015, sample SAMEA2738164) | human oral metagenome | biome: human oral; feature: human-associated habitat; material: saliva | place: China | collected 2187 ... | reverse complement strand
GAAATAACTAAAAACACAATAACGCAAAAACGTATAAAAATATAAAGGTAAAAGTCGGAAAACACAAAAACGTAAAAACATACTTCATCATAAACATAAACGATTAAAAATATGAAAAGATATTCACGTAAATAATTAAAATATTTACAGTCAGTAACTTAAAAAGTATTTCTCAGACTTTCGGCGACAAAAAAGTGAAATCTTTCACCGCCTTTTCTCCCCTATTTAGCCCCAAGAATCTGGTGCCTATTCTTCCCATCACGCCTATAACTGATGTGAATCCACCGCTTTTTTATCGACTCCTGTGGCTCAAGAATCATCTGATCGAAGTCTGTTTGAGAGAGAATTGCCGCATATTTCCGACACATTTCCAGTCCTGTGACATGAATATCCACCGCCTCACCCCGCAAATGTTGCGAATGTTCAGCCCCATGAACAGCCCTATTCACAGCCTCACAGCGATAACCTCCCACGACTATCACACGTCCCACACGCCTTCTGAGCGGTTCTAAGACGCATCTACAAAGCTCCCGAAGGTTCTCTATCACCTCCTCTCTCGAAGCCTCTCCAAGCGCAGGATTCACCTCAGGCACGTTCTTAATACCCATGCCCACCGCCTTTCCCGAGCGCATCATCTCGCCCACCGTAAAATGTGGAGAGAGTCGCTCCTCAAAATCTATCTCATTAGAATGACTGTCGTTGATCATACACATTAATTATTATAGATTATTTGGTTCATTAAAACTCCGTTCGTCATCCCTTCATTCCTGATGACGATGCAAAGGTACAACACAAAAAAACCGATTCCAAGGAAGATATATGTAGTAATGTGAGTAGACAAAGTCAACTTAATTCAGAATTCAGAATTCAAAATTCATAATTATGATTACTACTGTTAGCTGTGATTTATTGCTGCAAGCAACTTGTAAACTCGTAAACTTGTAAACTCGTCAACTACCACTCATGATTTATTGCTACAAGTAACTTGTTTACTCGTAAACTTGTAAACTCGTAAACTACCACTCATGATTTATTGCTACAAGTAACTTGTTTACTCGTAAACTTGTAAACTCGTCAACTACCACTCATGATTTATTGCTACAAGCAACTTGTTTACTCGTAAACTTGTAAACTCGTAAACTACCACTCATGATTTATTGCTACAAGCAACTTGTAAACTCGTCAACTTGTCAACTCGTCAACTACAAATTATGATTACCGATGTCAACTACCAATAAAGCACTACGAATGTCTCTAATTGCATGCATCCTTATTGCTAAATAATTCGTGTCATTCGAGAATTTCGTAGTTCATATCATAAAGTTCAAACTTCAATGCTCAAAGTTCAAAGGTAATAGTCCAAAGCTAAAACATGCTCTTTTCCCTTCGAAAGGATGCCTAATTGGCTTGTAAAAGATGCCCTTTTGAGGTCTTGTTAACGCCCTTTTGAACCCTTACTAACGCCCTTTTAAAATACAGCTTAGCAAGACACTGATAATCTGAGGATTACAATACTGCCGAAAAACCGTCATTTATGTGCTTTTCCCGATCGAAAACGTTAGTGGTAATGTAAACATATTTCCAAATCACCAAAGCGTATCAGCAATACTTACGCTACATCTCTGTCGCTCTTTGTGCCTTCGCCACCTCCGAGATATTGTCTTTATGCTTTTATCTCCGTGTTCTCCCTCTCTCTGTGCCTTTTATATGTAGTAGGCTTAATTTGTCAGAGTTTTTAAACACTTCTTTATTAGAAAATAACGATTAATTGGTATTGCTTGTTTCGTCCTTTATTCGTATTTTTGCAAAGAAATCATATTTGACAAATCTTAAACCCATAGAACATGAGAAAAGAAACTTAATATTACTATCTCTTAGTGTTATCTCCTCTTGCAATAACGAGGATTAGTAACAATAGCCAACATCGCAACCAAAAATACACTTAATATTCACACAACTAAACATTTACCGCAATGATGATTAAAAGATTTCTGCTATTTATAGCTGTAATTTTAATGGTTTCCTGCTCTAACGAAGAAAGGAATAAAATACCAGGCATTACCCCAAGTACGATAGAACTATCCACTGCACATCCAGAAGGCTTTTTCCAGTTTATGGAAGGTGATTATGCGATGTATGCGTTTAGGATTGATTATGGGAAGAATGACACTGAAGTATCAAAAAGAATAACCAAAGAGATTTTATCAAAGGAACAGACTGTCGTAGAACTTTCTGATGGGAATAAAGCCACAATTTATTGTAAAAATGGCATACTCCAGAAAATAGAATTTGACTTTATGACAATAAGTAAAGTACAGACAGGAAAATATAAAGTCCAATTGAACAAAAATAGTATGCAGCAAGTACCTGTAGCAATTTCCTTTGGATTTAGTGTTCCTGATGGAATATCCAATATTGCAATAACGTTTAAATAGCAACAGAGATAAAAAATATTTTTATTTATCAAGCGTCTATTAAGAGAAAAATCTATCTATTTTAAGAACAGATCAAGCAGGATACAATAGTGGTGATTTTGTAACGATATTCTTTCACCTCCCTCCTATTTCCGAGCAATATTGTATTGTCGATAAAATAGAAAAGTTCTTTTTAGCTTTAGATTAAATGCAAGAAAACTTAGAGGTGTAAGCTTTCACCTCTAAAGTTTTAAGTTCTTCTACCAATTCACCACCCTATCAACGATTTTCTGCTGTTCGCTGGCAGTACGTCGCAGATAGATACGTGTTGTCTCTATACTCTCATGCCCCATAAGGTCGGCTAACAAAGCAAGATCATTAAAGCGGTCGAGGAAATTCTTAGCAAATCGGTGGCGAAAGGAGTGAGGATAGACCACATCACGATTCAATCCATATTTCTCTGCAAAATGCTTCAGTTGCTGAGCTATCCCTCGTGTCGTAATCCGTTGCCCGAAACGATTGAGGAAGATATAACCCGATGATAGTTCTTTCTCTTTAATCCATTTAGTCGCTTCTATTCGTAAAGTCTTAGGGATATACAGCCGTCTTATCTTTCCTCCTTTACTGTACAAGTCAAGATAACCTACTTGCACGTGTTCTGCCTTGATATGCAGAAGCTCGCTGACACGTGCGCCTGTTGCTGCCATAAACCAAACGATAAAGTACCATTCATCATAACCATCTGTTTTGAGCTTTGTTTTCAAAAACTTATAATCAGCATTACTGATTACATTCTCCAAGAAGTTTTTTTGCTGAACCTTGACAAATTTCACTTTAAGCTTCTCCTGTTTCGTAAACTCCAAGTATTTGTTTATCGCTTGCAACCGCAGGTTAACAGTCTGTGGCTTAAAGTTCTCTACCAAATACCCTTTGTAAGCCAAAAGATTCTTCTTGTTCACCTCCTTATAATGATTAAGGAAATAGTCCACCGTCCATAGATATGACGTGATGGTGTTTTTTGCCAAATTAGTTTTGGCAAGATGCTTTTGAAATGTTGTTACCATATTACATTAATTTTGAATGAATATCGTAACAATAACGTAGACTATAACGGACATTATCCGAACTTGCCCAAAGGGTGGGCTATCTGCAGACTGGAAGATATTGTAGAATATGAGCAGCCAACAGCATATATTGTAAAGTCAACTGCGTATAGTGATGATTATTCAACTCCCGTACTCACAGCAGGTAAATCGTTTATAATAGGGTATACAGACGAAACAGAAGGTATCTATAATAATTTACCTTGCATTATTTTTGATGACTTTACGACAGCCTCCCGATTAGTTGACTTCCCTTTCAAGGTTAAGTCGTCAGCTATGAAAATTCTGCAAGTTAATAAAGTTATTGATATAGAATATGTATCATTGTTTATGTCTATAACACGACTTGTTGGTGACACACATAAACGATATTGGATATCAGAATATTCAAAATTAGAAATACCTATACCTCCACAAAAGGAGCAAAAAAGAATAATTAGAATGATTCATCAACTATTTAAAAACTTAGAAACTATTGAGGAGAACTTATAAGCTCTCCTCAATAGTATTAAGTTTGTTGAATGCGGTATTTATTGCACAAACTATTCTTTCTTGTTCAGCATAAGGCGGGATAGGCACTTGAATAGCTTTAAACAACTTCTTGTTCAAGTGTGGAATAGCAGAACCAACTTTGTTTTCTCGTAAAGCTTTTCTGTTTTGAGTGATAATGTACAAGATGTACTCTTTATTCATATTTACGTTAAAACTTAGTTGTTTGAAAGTACTACCTTGATATCCCTCCATTGGAGTTATAAACACTTCGCCAGAGTTCTCACCATCAACTAAAATCATACAGGTATTTACTGGAACATATCTGCCCTCTTTTAAGACTTTTCCATCGGAAAGCCCTCTTAAAAATCTTGCATCTAAATTAGTTAATGTTCTGTTGTTTAGCTTTTCTCCATCAATTAGTCTACATACTTCTTGCATAGAAGTCATAGCCCACCCTTTGGGCAACTTCGGATAATGTCCGTTATCACAAGTGATTTCAGCCTTTGGATTGATACGTTTGAGGAGTTCTGAAGCGGGCTCATCGTTTGGATCTTGAGGGACAAGTTTACCATGAATCGCAAGGTCGAGGATTTTGTTCTTTGCTTGTTTGATAGTGCTTTGCAAGTCAGTCTTTCCTTGTTCGATAATATCAATAAGTTTGAACCAACGTTCTATTTCTGCAGCGATACGTTGCTGTTCTTTAAGTGGTGGGAGAGGGATATGTAAGTCCGTAAATATTTCTTTATGAACTCTTTGCTGCCCAACCACTCCCTTAAAATATTTCGTGCCTTCGTGTAAATACCAATCTGATTTAAATAGATATAAATAGAACTTTGCATAAATAACAAGCGGTCGCAAAATAACCAATTCTGTTGTCCCTGCTCCATATCCATTAGGCAGATTTTTAAATACTACCGATTTGCGATTTTCAAAACAAGGTGATATTTTTGCGATACCGATATCACCGTCTTGAAAATGGCAATATCCCTTTTTGACATCCCTCCATATGCGCTTAATATACGAATGCCGCCCTGTAAATCCATCTTCGACAAGTGCCATTGGTATGAATCCTATTTGCCGTTCTTCGTCAAGATTTGACTTTGGATTGAGGTTGAATATATCCGAAACTTTAACCATCACCCAGTTTTCTGGCACATCAAACGGCACCTCCTGCTCATCACAGGCTGCATCAGAAGTCTTTGTAGTCTTTCGGCTACGTTTGATTTTCCCTTCTTTAATCAGGCGTTCCTTTTCGGAACGGATGCGTTCAAGGAGGACCGATGCTGGTTCATCGTTCGGGTCCTGTGGGACGAGTTTACCATGAATGGCAAGGTCTAATATCTTTTGTCTTAACTTCTTTGTGTCCATGATTTACCAATTAATCGTTTGTGGGGTTTTGTCTGTCCTTTGAAAGTCAGAATTTTGGATAGTTGTACAGACGTTGTTTGTACGATGGGCATAACATCTGCAGTTGTCTCCACTACCGGTCCTGACCTAACATCACATTACTATCCATACCATTTACTCTTTAATTCCTGCCATTAACTTCTGCAGTTCGGCTACCGCCTTACTGATATTACCAGCTTGGGTTGTGATATTCGTCATCAGTTCGTCTAACGTAAACTGCTCTTCTTCCCCACCAGCCTTTATCCATGTAATGTCAAGACTTGTCTTGTCACGTGCTAAGATATCATCAACAGCATATTTTCTCCATCGTCCAGAAGGATTTGTTTCCTCATTATAGGTTTCCGCCCTTGACGAAGCATTATAGCAAGCAACGAAGTCATCAAGGTGGTGGCGTTGCAGTTTGTTGGTAGCTAACGTGTGCTTGATATCCGTACGATAATCATAGAACCAAATATTTTTGGTAGGCTGTCCCTTGGTAAAGAAGAGAACATTTGCTTTTACCCCCTGTGCATAGAAGATACCTGTAGGCAATCGCAGGACAGTATGTAGGTTGAAATCACTCAGAAGTTTCTTGCGAATGGTTTCACCAGCACCCCCTTCAAAGAGAACGTTGTCAGGCAAGACAACAGCTGCCCTACCCCCATCCTTCAACATCAACATCATGTGTTGGAGGAAGTTAAGCTGGTTATTCTTTGTTTCTACATAGAAATCAGGGCGGTTGATATCCACAGAGCCTGTAGGGCGCGTACCGAACGGAGGATTGGCAAGAATGACATCTACCAATGTCTCAGGTTCTTTCTCCAGCGAGTCCTCACAAGCAATAGGACTTCTGTCTGTGCCGATACCATGCAGATAAAGGTTCATAGATGCAAGCGTAACAACGAGCGGTGTGTTGTCAACGCCGTGCAAAGCCTTATCATTCAGGAAATCAAGCTTACCCTTGTCTTGTGACTGCCCTTTCATATAATCGTATGCTGCCAGTAGGAAGCCACCTGTTCCACAAGCAGGATCGCATACCGTCTCACCTATCTTCGGTTGAAGACAATCAATCATTGCCTGAATCAAAGGGCGAGGCGTGAAGTACTGTCCAGCACCACTTTTCTTGTCCTGACCATTCTTTTCCAAGATACCTTCATAGATAGCTCCTTTGACATCCCCGTCCATTTCAAGCCATTGATGCTCATCTATCATGGTAATCACTTTCTTTAGATAGACCGGTTTATCAATCTTATTCTGTGCCTTTGTGAATATCGTTCCTATCAGATTATCCTGCTTGCTGAGAACATTAAGGGTCTTTTCATACTGTGCTATCAAGTCTAATCCGTCAAGTTCTTTAAGCTGTCCCCATCGGTACTCCTCTGGGATAGCCGATGCTTCCCCAAACACTTCTACGTTCTCTGCATCCATCTTGAGGAAGAGAAGATAAGTAAGCTGGGTGACATAATCGGTATAGCCGATACCCTGCCCGGAGAGTGTCGTTGCAAGCTTCCATACTTCCTTTGTCAGAGCCTGTTCCGTTGATATGTTTTTTGCCATATTATGCTAATTTTCTATAGATGATAAACTGTGACAATGAAGACAAAGCTTCATTTGCTGTATCTCTGCCTCCAAAGGCACGGATAAGCTGGGCAGCCTGTGTCTTGTCATTCTCCTTGATATCGGTAATGGTGCAATATCCATTAGATGCTATGTAGTTGAGCACCTGACGCATCAATTCAATTTGCCCCGCTGTGATAGAACGCCATACTTGCCCATACCATAGGTTAAAGTATTGTTTGGCTGTTGGATATAAACTTTCAAGCTGTTCTATCTGATGGAAAGCATAGCGTACTAACTGGATGATATTCGTAAGTGCTTCTTTTTCTTCTTTTGTTGAACTACTCTTCACCTTTCGTGAATTGATGATAGCATAGGAATTCCAAAGCAACGAGGTGTTAAACTTATTATTTGCAAGCTTCAGTTTGTTTTCCAAGTCTTTCAACATTGAATACGTAAGCGGTTCTCCCTGATTATTATATATAATGCGCAGGGCTTCTATCTCATCCTTATGCTCCTGACAGTAATCCTCAAACGCAGACGTGGTAGACTGTGCCTCCTCCTTTGAGAACCCTTTTGAAATTAGCGTATCTTCGCCGGGCATCAGCGTTTCGATAAAGCCAGCATTAAGAATCAAGAGAAAATCTCTTGCCTCTGGGTGGTTAGCGATGTTGCGCACCAACGCCTTTCGTTCCGTATTGGGCTCATTAACGTTGTTGTATTCAGGCAAGACGTTGTCCTCAAAGGCTTTAGAGATATCGGAGGCAATCTCCATCATGCTTTGATGTGCAAGACTAACAAACTTCTCACGGTCACTCTCCGTACACTTATGGCTGATACGAGACAAACGACCCGCCAATAGGCGCAGATAGTCATCGCTCACATTGCCATGGGTTATCTTCTCCAAAAGTTCTTTCAGAGAGATAACTTTCGTTACTGCACCAGATGGAGAGGCTATCGTTTTCTCATGCTCGGTTACGCCCACAGCATCAACCAAGAAGAAGCAATCCTTGCTATAGGCATTAGGAGTGACATTACGCAACTGCTCATCACCAATAGTACGGACACCACGCCCTTTCATCTGTATGTACAAAGGCTCGGAAGCCACATCACGCATGAACATAACGACTTCGAGCGGTTTTATGTCTGTTCCTGTAGCAACCAGCGTACAAGTCACAGCAATACGGAAGTCCTTATCATTGCGGAACTGTCGTATTAGTTCGTTGCTATCCCCAGCAGAGTAGGTAATCTTCTGCACAAAGCGATCGTCTTCACGATTAAACACCTCTTTGGCAATCCTCACAATATTCGTAGCATGGCTTTCATTCAGTGCGAAGATAAGCGTTTTGGGCAGATAGTCCATATTCGCCTCGCGCTGAAGATCGGTGAACATTTCCGTATATACCGCATCACGATAAGTTTCCAAAATAAGCTTTATCTGTGCAGGATTGATAATGCTCCTGTTCAGTTCCTCACGTGTATAGTTCTTAGTTTCTTTACTTTCAACAACTTCAACTTTTCCCGTATAACGAGTTACTTTTTTCACTTTCTCGTTTTCAAGAATTGCTCCACCATTCTCCGTTACCTTTGTCTTGATACGGTACACACGACCATCAACGTTTACACCATCCAGAATAGACTTCTCCAAAGTATAGTTTACGATGATGTTATCATTAAAGAATGCCCTTGTTTCAGGTCCCGGAGTTGCTGTCAGACCTATTAACTTAGCCTTTGAGAAATAATCAAGTACTCTTCGCCAACTCCCATAAATGGAGCGGTGACACTCGTCAATGATAATCATATCGAAGAAATCAGACGGCAGACTTGGATTTTCAGGAAACTCTCCGACACAATCCTCATCATATCCATCGTCAGCATCGTTGTCTTCAATCTCTTCGCCTTTCAGCAAGGAGAATAGTCGCTGTATGGTGGAAATAACAACACTGCTGCCATTTGGAATCTTCGCAGACTTTAGCCGATTGACCGTAAAGATGCTGTTGAAAGGGTCACCATTCTCCGTCAATCGGAAAGTGCCAAACTCGCTTTCAGCTTGCTTGCCCAGATTGTTCCTGTCGACCAAGAACAAGACACGTCGCATAGGGGTAAAAGACAACATACGATAGGCTGCAAGACAAGCGGTATAGGTCTTTCCTGCACCCGTGGCAAGTACCATCAACGCACGTGATTCACCTGCACGGAAACTCTTCTCCAGCTCGGTGATGGCTTCATACTGACAACCACGTAGTCCCTTAGGGCTAAGTGTTGGCAATCCTACATAGTCGTCCTGAAGTCCTAACATCTTAGTAACTTCCCACGGAGTATGAATCTTACTGCAATACTCAAAGTCTGCATTACTCTTACGAGTGTCATAAAACATTATCTCCTTGCTGTTGGCAACGTATGCAAGAGGAAGGGGGATTTTAGGAAACCACGCCTGACACCATGAGGGACAACGACGCGTATAAAGTGTGGCTTGTTCCTTTACGACATCTGAATTTATGTCGACCTCAACTCGTTTAGCTTCTAATATTCCAACCGCCTTTCCATTAAGAAAGAGTAGATAATCAGCCTCTCGATTACCTTTCAAAAGCCCCTCTCTTATGGCAACAGCAGTCATGTTAGGAGCATAACCGCTTCTATCCACCACTTTCCAGCCTGCTTCTTCAAACATACTGTCTATGATAACACGTGCCTTTTCTTCTGGTAGCATATCGTAACGTTCTTATAATTCCATATTATGAGAAGTTCTTATAGCTATACAAGTACTTCTAAATGAAAACAGCCATTATAACTGCAAAGATAGTGCTTTTAGACAGAATGACATAATTATTTTAAACAGAATGACATAAATATTTTAAGACAGAATGACATAAAGACAAGAAAAGACAAAGTAAAGACATGATAACAGGGGAACAGAAGACAGAAGGACAGAAAAAACGAATAGTGGAAAAGCCCTTCTCCAAGCCCCTCCCCCAACCAACGGTCACTGACCAAAGGGAAGTAAAGGGAGAGGGAGTGAATAGCAAGATATCCTTTAGGCTGGTGGACAAGTTAACAAATTAACAGAATATACACACATCCACTTATTTATCTGTATTTATCTCTATCACTTGTCCGTCTGCCCTCCCATTGTTCTTTTTCCAACGCTCCACTACCCTATTCCTCTGTTACCACCCCTTATGTGTTCATCTGTTACTTTGTCTTTTACATACTCCGTCCCTTTGGTCTCCTCTGTTACCATGTCTTTTATTACTTCTGTCTATTATGTCATTATGGCTTCTGCATCATTCTGTCTGTCATTATAACTTCTGTTCATTATGTCATTATGGCTTCTGTCCTTTATGTCATTACGTCTTCTGCATCATTCTATCTGTCATTGTGGCTTCTGTCCTTTATGTCATTACGTCTTCTGCATCATTCTGTCTGTCATTTTGGCTTCTGTCCCTTATGTCATTACGTCTTCTGTTCCCCTGTTACTTTGTCTTTTACATACTCTGTCCATTATGTCTTCCGTTAATTCTGTCTGGTTTAGAGGGTCTTTTATGTAAAGTATTTTTACGAACCTACTAATTTGTCGAGAAATAGTAAACAGAAGATTGGGTAATATCTTCCCTTTTTGTCTCGCACTTTTAGAGGGTAATTTGTAAATATCAAGGAAACAATGGTTTGTGAATGGTAAAACAATCATTGGAGAAGTGGATTTTTATACTTATATTTGAGCATGGACGGACGAAGAAAGGGGAGGAAAGAATGGAAAAGCGATGAAAATAGAGGAATTTGTTTACATTTTTCATAACAAAGCCTTATTCCTTCCCTATTCGTCGCACCTAACCTCCTAACTTGTCGACTACCCCACCCCAATAGCTACTAAAGTGTCGCACCATAGTTACTAATTTGTCGCAACCTACTTACTAATCTGTCGTCGCTAACTTACTAATTTGTCGTCGATTAGTCGTGTAACTATTTAAGGTTCAATGGCTTGTAAGTTCCTTACTAATATCTAATAAAGATTATATAACGATATTCTAAGTTAAGAAGAGGTGTTTTGTTTTGAGAAAATATATACTTTTTCGCTGGGGGAAGAAGACTTTAAACAAAGGTTTTGGGCGCAACCTCCCTTTTTGTCGC
>ERZ773250.1596-NODE-1596-length-11133-cov-8.983300_pt1 | contig 11133 bp, 7 predicted proteins | sample MGYA00511258_ERZ773250 | MGnify/ENA primary metagenome ERZ773250 (study PRJEB29015, sample SAMEA2738164) | human oral metagenome | biome: human oral; feature: human-associated habitat; material: saliva | place: China | collected 2187 ... | reverse complement strand
AGGAGGCGACGCCGTCCGAGGGCGGGCCGGAGGAAGCGGCGCGGTCCGAGGGCGGGCCGGAGGAAGCGGCGCGGTCCGAGGTCGGCTGAGGCCTCGATGAACACAGACTGACGGAAAGCACCCGGGACCAGCGCCCGGGTGCTTTCTCAACAAGTGGAAACACGGCGGGAATGTTTGCACCTGGGCGCGCAAGCGTGCACGATTAATCGGTGAATACCCAAGCACAGACCGCCCCATCCCGCGGCGGCTTCACACAGTCACTCGATTCGTTCTTCCAGATTTCCGCGCGCGGCTCGACCATTGGTCATGAGATTCGCGGTGGAATCGTCACCTTCTTCGCGATGGCTTACATCCTGGTTGTCAACCCGGCTATCCTGGGCAACGCCATCCCCACGGATGGTTCTATTACGACCCAGGGCATCGCCGCCGGTACCGCGCTGGTTGCGGGCATCATGACGATCCTCATGGGCGTCGTTGCCAACTATCCGTTGGCCTTGGCCGCAGGCCTTGGCCTCAACGCGGTCGTCGCCTTCACCCTGGTCCTGGGGGCAGGCCTCAGCTACGGCGAGGCCATGGGTATCATCGCGTGGGAAGGTATCCTGATCTTCCTGCTGGTCCTCACGGGCTTCCGCGAGGCGGTCTTCCGTGCCGTCCCCGCCGCCCTGAAGACAGCGATCACGGTGGGCCTGGGCCTGTTCGTCGCTCTCATTGGCCTGGTCAATGCAGGTATCGTGCGCACGGGCGCGACCCCCGTCCAATTCGGTATTTCGGGGTCCCTTGACGGTTGGCCGGCCCTGGTCTTCGTTTTCGGCCTCTTCCTCATGATCATCCTGTACGTGCGGCGTGTGAAGGGCGCGGTCCTGATTTCGATCATCTCCGCGACCGTCCTCGCGGCGATCGTTCAGGCGTTCGCACACATTGATCGCATCTCCGAGACGAACCCGACGGGTTGGGGCCAGACCGTGCCCGAACTCAAGGGTTCCCCGATCGCTATCCCCGTTTTCGATACCCTCGGCAAGTTTGACCTCTTCGGGGGCTTCGGCAAGCTCGGAATTGTTTCCGTCATCCTCCTGGTCTTCTCTCTCATGCTGGCCGACTTCTTTGACACGATGGGCACCATGGTCGCCGTCGGCGCCGAGGGTAATCTGCTGGACGAGCAGGGAAACCCGCCCAAGACCCGCCAGATCCTGATCATTGACTCCCTGGCCGCCGTGGCCGGCGGCGTCGGAGGCGTCTCCTCGAACACCTCCTACGTCGAGTCCGCCTCGGGTGTCGCCGAGGGCGCGCGCACCGGCCTGGCCTCAGTGGTCACCGGCGTGCTCTTCTTGCTCTCGACCTTCCTGGCGCCCCTCGTTGAGCTAGTACCGACAGAGGCTGCTTCCACGGCTCTCGTGTTCGTCGGCTTCCTCATGATGACCCAGGTCACCGACATCGACTGGAAGGCCCCCGAGGTCGCGATCCCCGCCTTCATGACGATGGCTTTCATGCCGTTCGGCTACTCCGTGTCCGTGGGTATCGGCGTTGGTTTCGTGACTTACTCGCTGATCCAGCTGGTCAAGGGCCAGGCCCGTAAGGTGCATCCGCTCCTGTGGGTCGTCTCCGTGCTGTTCGTCGTCTACTTCCTGATGGGGCCGATTCAGCGTCTCTTCGGCGTCGCCTGATTCGTCACCTCTCGTCCCTTCCCCCCCCCCCCCGGAGCCGTGCTCCGGCGGGGCGGTCGTATCCTGAAACAACGCACCTGACGTGCGCGGCGACCCAAGTGTGCCGGCGCTTCGTTTCCGGTGCGTATCGAGAGAAGGACGGACATGTCGGCTACCTTTGCGTCATTACGCTATGTCAACTACCGGTATTGGTTCGTCGCATCCCTGATTGCGTCCACCGGCGCGTGGCTCCAGCGCGTCGCCCAGGACTGGTACGTGCTGACGGTTCTCACCGATCACGACTCGGGGCAGGTCGGTATCGTGACGGCGCTCCAGTTTCTTCCGATCATCCTGTTTTCCGCGTCGGCGGGTGTTCTTGCGGACCGCATCCCCGGGCGTCGTCTCCTCCAGTGCACGCAGGCGGGGGTGGGCCTCGTGTCCCTCGTGATGGGTCTCGTGGTCCTCACGGGCACGGGCGAGCTCTGGCACCAGTACATCCTCGCCTTCGTCTCCGGGACGATCTCCGCGGTCGACACGCCCGCGCGTCAGGCCTTCGTCGGCGAGCTCGTGCCGCCTGACAAGATGGCGAATGCGGTCGCCCTGAACGCCACCGCCTTCCATGCCGCGCGCCTCATCGGCCCGGCATCGGCGGGGCTGTTCATCGACTGGTGGGGGGTGGGCCCCGTCTTCCTGATCGATGCTGGCATGTTCGCGGCCCCCATCATCGCCCTGTTCCTCATGCGCGCCGACCGCCTCTACCAGCGCACCCTCATCCCGCGCGCTCGCGGCCAGCTGCGCGAGGGAATCGCGTACGTGCGCGGGCGCACGGACATCTGCATCATTCTCGTCACGATCTTCGTCGTCAGCGCTCTGGGCATGAATTTTCAGCTCACGAGTGCCCTCATGGCGACGACCGTGTTCGGTAAGTCTGCTGGGTCGTTCGGTGTCCTGTCGACTTTCATGGCTCTCGGGTCGATCCTCGGGTCCACGGCTGTCGCGCGACGTACGCCTCGCTTGCGCGCGATCCTCATGGGGGCTGCATTCTATGGGACCGCCGAGATCCTGCTGGGGCTGTCGCCCTCCTACTGGTGGTTCGCCGTCCTGGCGGTCCCCACCGGCTACGGCATGCTGACGATGAACACCAGCGCCAACGCCCTGATGCAAACGCGCACGGATCCCGATAAGCGCGGACGCATCATGGCCCTGTATTCGCTCGTGTATCTGGGTGCAACGCCGATTGGGTCACCCATCATCGGTCGGATTGGTGCGCTCTTTGGGGCGCGTTGGGCGATCCTGGTGGGCGGGATCGCGTCCCTGAGCATCGCTGTCGCGTGCGGAGTGTGGGCGATGATTCATTGGAAGGCGCGCGTCGTGCGGCGCTCGTCCTTCCCGTGGGTGGGCATCGAGGGGGATTCCTCGGTGGACGCGCCCAGCCGTTCGCTCGACGAGGACTGAGGTGCGTCCCCGGGGGACCGGGAGTTAGAGCACGCGCTCCAGGCAGTAGTCGATGCACTCCAGGAGGGCCTCGACGTCGCCGATCTCGACGCTGGGCCACGTGCCGATGCGCAGCTGGTTGGCCCCAACACCCCGGTAGGCGCCGATGTCGACGATCCCGTAGGCGCGCAGGTGCGCAGCCAGGTCGGTGGCGCGCACGTCAGCGTTGATTTCGATCGTGGCGGTTACGGGGGAACGCCAGGCGGGTTCGGCGACGAAGGGGGAAAGCGCCGGGTGTGCGCTCGCCCAGTCGTAGATGAGGGACGAGGCCTGGGCGCAGTGGGTGGCGACCGCGTCCATTCCGCCGCGCTCGAGGAGCCAACGCACCTGCTGCTGCGCCATGATGATGGTCGCGACGGCGGGGGTGTTGAGGGTCTGGTCGCGAGCCGAGTTGTCGATCGCGGCTGACAGGGACAGGAACTGCGGGATCCAGCGCTCGCCTGGGGCGGTCTCGACGCGGCGCGCGCGCTCGATGGCGGCGGGGGAGAGGATGGCGACCCAGAGGCCGCCGTCGGAGCCGAGGGACTTCTGGAGGGAAAAGTAGTAGGCGTCGACTTGGGTGAGGTCGATTGGTGCGGCGCCCGCGATCGAGGTTCCGTCCACGAGGGTCAGTGCCCCGGGGGCCGCGACGCGGTAGACGGGGGAGGTCACGCCCGTCGAGGTCTCGTTGTGGGGGTAGGCGTAGGCGTCCACGCCTTGGGAAGCGTCGCGCGGAGCGAGTGTGACCAGTGAGCCAGCCTCGGCCTCGTCGATGAGGGGTGTCCCCAGGTGTGGGGCGCGTTCCGCTTCTAAGGCGAATTTCGCACCGAAGGCCCCCCACGATCCGAACGCTGCGCGCGAGGAGATGAGGCACGCGCAGGCCATGTCCCAGAATGCTGATGCTCCGCCGTTGCCCAGGACGACTTCGTAGCCGTCGGGAACGTTCAGGAGGGTGCGCAGGCCGTCCTTCAGGTCGGCGACGACTGTGCGCACGGGGGCGGCGCGGTGCGAGGTGCCCATGAGGAGGGGGGCGAAGAGGGCCTGAAGTTGGTCGGCGCGTACCTTGGAGGGGCCGCAGCCAAAGCGTCCGTCGGTGGGTAGTAGTTCGGGGTTAATGTCGGGGAAGTCCACCATGCTGATAGCCTAACTTAGGGTTTGTCGGTATTTCCATCATGCCCATTAATCGAATTGTCGTGAACAAGGACACGTTGCGACACGCTGTTTTTCGCGTCATAGTGTCGTTTTCTTCCAAGAAAAGAAAGGTCACCCTATGCTGATGATCGTAGGGACCCCTTGAAGGAGGATGACGTGGCGGACCTGATTGATACCACGGAGATGTACCTTAAGACCATTCTTGAGCTCGAAGAAGACGGGGTGACGCCCCTGCGGGCTCGCATCGTGGACCGGCTGGGTCATTCGGGGCCTACTGTGTCACAGACCGTGGCCCGTATGGAGCGTGACGGGCTGTTGCATGTCATGGGGGACCGTCGTCTGGAGCTGACGCCAGAGGGACGCGCTCGCGCGACCGAGGTGCTGCGCAAGCATCGCCTGGCGGAGTGTCTCCTGTTGGACGTTATCGGATTGGAGTGGGCGCAGGTCCACGACGAGGCCTGTCGCTGGGAGCATGTCATGAGCGACGCCGTGGAGGAGCGCCTGGTGGAACTCCTCCATGATCCGAACGTTGATCCTTATGGCAATCCTCTGCCGGGCATGGGGGGAAGTGAACGTATGCATTCTGCCGAGCTTGCGGTGCGTTCCTTGGAGTCTGGGGTGCTGACGTTGGGGCGCATTGGTGAGCCGATCCAGGCCGATGCTGAGGTGCTGGCTGCTTTCGATGAGCTGGGTTTGCGTCCGGGGGCACGCGTGGGTCTGTCGGCGCACGGTGATGTCGTGCGTGTGTCGGCGTTTGGTGAGTCTGGTGAGGTCATGGGGTATCTGACGATTCCGATGGCGTTGGCCGCTCATCTGTTCGTTCTCGGCGTGTAGTCCTCTCATTGGGTCGTGCGACGAGGCCGGGGTTCGTTGGGGCCTCGGCCTTCGTTGTGCGCTCAATTCGGTATATCTCGAATGATGAAATGGGTGTGACGAGTTTCCGGTTGGGGGAGTTTTCCCTGATACGCCGGGGTGTTAATGTCACGGAATGATAACGGCGGGGGATGGTGGTGTTACCGGAACGTGACATTGACCAGGTGTGCAGGCTATAGTGAATACCGGTCATCAGACCAACCACCCATTCGGGACCCGAAGTGAGACAACGGATGGGATGGAAAGAGCGTCTCACGCGGGGAACCCATTAACGGCTCCTCGAAGCCTTGGGGTTAAGCTCGCGAAGCGAGCCGGGCCTCCCGCCCGAACCCGACAGCTAACCTCGCAGGGAAACAGGGAGAAAACGAGTGAAGACTTCTAAGCCTGCTCCGCGTCACCGCCTGGCACGTCGCCCGCTGACCGCTTCCATGGTTGAGGGCATGACCCCCGCGAACGCCGCTCGCCCGATCGCCTTTGCGTCGGCTGCTGGTGTCGCGCTGACTGCTATCGCCGCCGGCGTTGCGAACGCCGCCCCGGCCGTTCCCCAGTCCGAGCCGCAGAGCGCTGACCTGAACACTACGACCATCGCCGTTGACGACGTCACCACGGTTGAGGTTCCGGACATCGCGTGGACCGCCGACGATAATACCGCCGAGTCCGTGACTGCCGAGGCTCCTCGCGCCCCCGAGCCGACGCCGGTCGCTACCACCGAGTCCAACGACTCCGCCGCCTCCCGCTCGGAGGCCCGTGCGGATGCGACCTCGTCGGATGCTTCCGCTCGTCAGGCCGCCGTGAATGCCGCTGGTGGGGACATCGTGTCCGTCGCTCTCGGTCTGACTGGCATTCCCTACGTTTACGGTGGCGAGACCCTCGCTGGCCTGGACTGCTCCGGCCTGGTTAAGTATGCGTACGCCGCTGCGGGCATTAATCTGCCCCACTCCTCGTCCGCGCAGGCCGCTGGCGGCACTATTGTGTCCGACCCGCAGCCCGGCGACATCGTGGCCTACCCCGGTCACGTCGCGATCTACATCGGCAACGGCCAGATGGTTGAGGCAACTGTTCCCGGTCGCCTCTCCCAGGTTTCGCCGGTGCGCGCTGGCGCGACCTACGTGCGCTACTGAGCCGCAATACTTCCGTGACGGTCGCCGCAGCCCTTCGGGGTTGCGGCGACCGTCTTTTCTTCCCGAGTTGGGCTTTCGCGCATCGTTAAAATACGGCACAATATAAGTGACTGCCACCACGAGGAGGACATGATGAGTTCTACCGACGTCATTCTGGTCGGTGTCGACGGCTCGAAGGAGAGCCTTGCCGCCGTGACTTGGGCCGCTGATCGCGGCGCGCGCACCGGGGCGCGCATCCACTGCCTGTGTACCTACGCGCTTGCCTCGTACTCCGCAGCCGCCCTCGACGGCGGCTACGCCATTCTCGACGATGAAGCATTGAAAGCGGGCGCCGAACAGGTCGTCGAAGAAGCGAAGGCCCTGGCCCGGAAACGTGGCGCAACACACGTGTCGGGATCGACGGAGCCGGGTGACCCCGCGGGAGTGCTCATCGACTTTTCCGCCGAGGTCGACATGATCGTTGTCGGCTCGCGAGGCGGCGGCGGCTTCGCCGACCGCCTCCTCGGCACCGTTTCCTCGGCGCTGCCCGCCCACGCCAAATGCCCGGTCGTTGTGGTTCCGCGCCACACCTCGGGAAAGAAGTTCACGCCCGTTGAACGTATCGTCGTCGGTATCGACGGCACCGACCAGCCTTCCTGTGCACTCAAAAAATCGATCGCCGAAGCGCGCGTGTGGGGTGCCCGGGTCACAGCTGTGTCTGCGGTGCCGATCGCGGCAGGACCCTCGGTCATGGCGTGGACCCCCACGGGTGTCGACCACTCGGCTCTCCTCGCCCAAGTACGCGACGGCATGGATGCTGCCATCGAGGCCGCGCTCGATGGGGACGATCTGCGCGTTTCCCGCCACGCCCTTGATGGTTCCGCGCCCTCCCTGCTCATCGAGTTCTCCACTGCCGTCGACCTGATTGTCGTCGGTACGCGCGGTCGCGGTGGTCTCGCAGGAGTGCTCCTCGGCTCGACGTCGCAGACCGTCTTGCAGCACTCGACGTGCCCCGTCATGGTCGTGCCCTCCGCTCACCTGGGCGAGGGGGCCACGGCGGTCCACACAGAGTGGGAGCGCCGCTAATTCGACCCCAACCTGGCCGGGGTATCCCACGTGGGACACCCCGGCCAGGTCTCACGTGTGCGCAATATCCCCGCAGAGCGTCACCCGTTCAAGGGTCTTGCGGCGCGACGGGCGGGCGCACACTTTGCTAAAGTTGGCCCGGACAACGTGTCACGCCCTCGTAGCTCAGGGGATAGAGCACCGCTCTCCTAAAGCGGGTGTCGGACGTTCGAATCGTCTCGGGGGCACAGATCAGGGGATTGCATGCGCAACGCGCTCGGATACGCCGTCACCGTCATCGCTGCCCTGTGCTGGGGTGCGTCCGGCGTCTCCGCTGACTACCTGATGACCTCCCACGGGATCGAACTGACTCTCGTCAGTTTCTTCCGCATGTTCACGGCCGGCATCCTCACCCTCGGCTTTGCGCTCGCGCGCTCTCGCAGGATCACCACCCAACACCGCGAGCTGGTGACAACGAGGCGTAACTGGCTCCCGCTCGTCTCCTACGCCATCTTCGGCCTGGCCGCCTGCCAAATCAGCTACATGGAGGTCATCCGCGCCTCCAACGCCGGTACGGGCACAGTCCTGCAGTACCTGGGCCTCATACTCATCGTGGTGTGGGTGTGCCTCAGCCACCGGCGTTGGCCGCGCGCCTCCGAGCTGATTGCCATGATCCTGGCGCTGGCTGGCACGTTCCTGCTGTCCACGCACGGCACCCCAGGCACCCTCGCCTTGACCCCCACGACCCTCGCGTGGGGTAGCGTCGCCGCGCTCACCCTGGCGACCTACACGCTGCTACCCGCCCGCCTGATCGCCGCATACGGTGCCGAACTGGTCGTCGGTTACGGCCTGGTTATCGCCGGGGTCGGGGTCGGCCTCGTCGGCCGAGTCTGGCGCTACTCGATCACGTGGACTCCCGACGTCATCCTCGCAATGACAATCACCGTCATGCTCGGAACCGCCGTCGCTTTCACCGCCTACCTGTGGGGCGTCAACCTCATCGGACCAGTACGCGCCTCCCTCGTCGGGTGCATCGAACCCATCGCAGCGACAGTCTTTTCCGCCCTCGTCATGGGCAGCGCGTACACGGGCGCAGACATCGCGGGCATGTCCCTCATCATCGGTGCCGTTGTGAGCATATGCGCGGTCGACCTTGTTCGGGCGCGCCGCGTCCGCCAATAAGCGCCCCTGCCGTAGGGTGGAACCGTGGTTCCTAGTATCTTTTCGCGCCGTTCCGCTCCTAAGCCCGAGGCCACCGCGGCCTCGTCCACGCCGACGCACCCGACCACCCTTGTCGGTCAGGCGCGCGCCGCGTGGCGCACACGACTCGAGGAGACCATCGCCACCGAGAGCGGGTCCCTGCCGACGCTGTCACTGACCGAAGCACACCCGGGCGGCCTCGCGCAGCTTTTCACCGAGCACCCCGTACGCCTGAGCCTCCTCATCCGCGAACCCATCGCGCTGGGCCGCGCCCTCGACCGCGCCCGAGCGATCATCGACCGCTCCGAACAACGTGCCGCCACACACGGCACAGGCCCCATTCACCTGGGCATCGGAACCGCCTCGTGGCGCCACGGCACCGAAATCCTCACCGCGCCTGCCCTAGTGCGTCCCGTGCGTCTCGTCCGCCGCGACGACGACGTGCTGATCGCCCTGGGACACGGCGCCCTCCTAGCTCCCGAACTAGCCGACGCCCTGCGCGCCGCAGGCCACGACATCGACGGGCGCGACATCCTCGCCCAGGCCAGCGGCCCCCACGGCTTCTCCTCCTCGCAGGCAATGAACGCCCTGCGCCAGGCCTGCGCCGTCCTCGACCGCTTCGAACTGCGCGACGAGCTGGTTGTCGGACTGTTCTGCCACCCAGCCGGCCCCCTCGCTGCCAGCCTGGAAGCCGATGTCGACGCCCTGGCCGACTCCACCGTTATCCGCGCGCTCGCAGGTGAAGAGGATGCGCGCCGCGCACTAACAGCCGACCTGATCCCCACCAACCCGAACGACCGCGACCCCTGGGCCGAAAAGGGCGTCGGTGACCTCATCCCCGCCCAGCAGGACGCAGTCGAAGCCGCCTCCGACGGACGCAGCCTCTTCATCGACGTGCCCACGCACAGCGATGACTCCTCCATCGTGGCCGCGATCCTCGCGGACGCCGCTGCTACCGGGCGTTCCGTCCTGCACGTCTCAACCTCCCCGTCGCGCTCTATTGCCGCCTACACGCGGCTGGCCGACCTGGGTCTGGCCGACATCGTCGCTAATATCGACGGCTATTCGGACGCGCGACGCGCCCTGGCGGGGCGTGTCAAGGACGCCATGGAGGACATGTCACCGGTCGTCGATCAGGAGAACCTCGACGTGATGCGCTCTCGCCTGCGCCACGTGCGCTCCGCTCTGGCGGCCTACGCCACCGCACTGCACGAACCGTACGGGCGCTTCGGAGTATGCCCAGCAGATGCCCTACGTGCCCTCACCGACCTGACGAGCGGCGAGGATGCCCCCACGACGCGCGTGCGCCTGTCCGAGCAAACCCTCTACGACATCGCACTCGACCAGGGAGACAGTGCCAGGTCCCTGTTGCGCGAGGCCCTCGCATCCGGGCGACTCATCACAGACTCCTCCTCGTCATGGTCATCGGCAGTGCTGACCTCCGACGAACAAGCCTCCGACGTGCTCCTGCGCGTCGACCGCCTCTCGCGCACCCTGCCCGAGCTGCGCGTCCACATCGCCTCGGTCGCCGGCGAGGCAGGCATCAAACCCGCTGGCACCCTCGCTCAGTGGGACCGCCAGCTCGCTATGTTCGACGGCATCGCAGATGTCCTCGACGTCTTCCAACCTCGCGTTTTCGAGCGAAGCGCCGCCGACATGGTCATTGCCACCGCCCCCAAACAGTGGCGCAAAGATCACGGCATCACGATGGGACGCTCCGAACGCACCCGCCTAGTTAAACAAGCCCAAGACCTCGTACGCCCCGGCGTGCACGTGCCCGACCTGCACCGGGCCCTCATCCGCGTCCAGGAGCGCCGCGATGCCTGGTGCGCCGTATGCGGCGAGGACTCCTGGCCGATCCTACCCGCTAAAATCGGCGAAATCGCAGCCCTGACCGACGCGGTACGTGACGACCTCGACGCGATTGCCCCAGTTTTCGTCGCAGACGAACCCAACCTCGTCGGCACCCACATGCAACGCCTCTCAACGCTCATCGAGCGATGGTCGACCGACACGTCCGCCGCCCGCGACATCCCCGCCCGCCTGGCGATGCGCGCGCGCCTAGCTGACCACGGCCTCGACGCCCTGGCTCAAGACCTCGCGGATCGAGGCGTCGATGACGCGCACATCGACACCGAACTCGACCTTGCCTGGTGGGCGTCCCTGCTGCGTGCCATGCTCGCCTCCCAGCCAGCGCTTGGCGGTGCCACCCCCGGCTCGCTCGAAGAACTTGCCCGAGAAGGACGCGAACTCGACGAGGAGCAGGTGGCCTCGCTCATCCCGCAGGCCATCACCGGCGTGCGCCGCATCCGCACGAACGCCCTAGCTGCACGCCCCAGCCAGTACGAAGAGCTGCGCGAACTACTCGAGGGCGGTTCCGCGCCCACGGACCTGGAACTGCTGATCGCCTACCCGCTCGTCCGACACCTGCTTCCCGTCCTCATGACCGTCCCCGCCATGGTGCCCATGCTCGCGCCAACGGGCCGAACGGTCGACATGGTCGTGCTCGACGGCGCAGACGGCCTCCCTCTGGCGGAGCTGGCCCCCATCATCGCGCGCGGCCACCAGCTGGTCGTCATCGACGACCTGACAGCCGCCTCCCAGGACGGCGCGACGCGCGCGCTCGCGGG
>ERZ773250.1592-NODE-1592-length-11141-cov-2.969060_pt1 | contig 11141 bp, 11 predicted proteins | sample MGYA00511258_ERZ773250 | MGnify/ENA primary metagenome ERZ773250 (study PRJEB29015, sample SAMEA2738164) | human oral metagenome | biome: human oral; feature: human-associated habitat; material: saliva | place: China | collected 2187 ... | reverse complement strand
TCATTGATAACATGCTAAATATTGGTCTCTCTTACAGTTCTTGCAAGAAGGTCCGCTCATTGATTAGCCAACTATTCGACTATGCCATCATCAATGGATGGTGCACCACCAACTATGCCAAATTCCTAAACCTTGGTCACAATAAGCCCGTGCGACCACACAAACCATTCACCACCCAAGCAATCAATCGCTTATGGCGGTTAGAATCACCTCTGCATGACATTCCTCTCATTCTTTTGTACACGGGAATGCGTGCATCGGAATTGATTAACCTAAAGGCTCGTGATATTAATCGGAAACAACGTACGATGCGTATCACATCCGCCAAAACTAAATCAGGTATCCGAACCATTCCCATACACGATCGTATATGGCCTATCATAGAGCACAGGCTCAATACGAGGTACGTCATTCAGGAATGTCGTACCTATTCATCGCTTAGTAGGGAATTTAATAAGGCAATGCATGCTATTAATACCAAACACACCACCCATGACTGCCGTCACACATTTGCTACACGCCTTGACAACGAAGGCGCTAATTACAACGCCAAGCGATTACTCCTTGGGCATGCTAGTGGCAATGTTACCGATGGCGTTTATACGCATAAGTCACTCGGTCAGTTACGTAAGGCAATTCGACTTCTTAAATGACCAAGGGGGAATTAAAGCCCAATTACATGTTTACAACGAAACGATTGTGTTCCCAATTGCGTTTAAGAAAGTGGTTAATGTAAGCGTTACTCCTGTTGGTAGAAGTGGCACTAACCCATATAAGAGTTTTGTTCGTGTAAACGAGTTAAGCGCACAAAATTTTATGGCAAATAGCGACGATGTTACTATTTCAAAACTTTATTGGATTGCGTATGGAATTTAAACTCCTATTGCTAGCCAGGTTGTGTGATAGTCTCTATTATCATGGGAATACAGCTTAAAATTTCGTAATGTTACCTCTTTGTAACTCGGGGCATTTACACCCCAACCTTTAGTGGCTTGAATACCTAAGACTTTCCGTTGGAACGCAATAGGGAATGTTACTAAATCGTCATTTGCTTCTACTCGTTTTCCCCCTTGGTGATTAAATCCCAAAAGCTATCCAACATCCATTATTACGAGATTTTGGGTAGTTAGTGTTGTTGCTTCCGCTTACAAGTTTAAATGCGCTCGTCGATATTGACTTTGGTCTAATTGTCATCTCATGCCATGAATTTGGCTCATCTAGCATCATAGGAATCACTACCAATACTTTGGAAAAGCGAATAGGAAATGATATAGATGCAATTTCGGAGGTAAATTTTCCCCCTTGGATAATCAACCCACCAAAAGCTTCGCCAAAGCATATGTACCAAGCGTTTTCATTGGAGAAATCGTAACGAACTCCCTTAGATTTTAGTAGGCTCGTTACATCTAAATTAATATCACCAATTAAGGCTTTTACAACAGCTAGTGTAGGAGCTAATGCAGTATTGGAATCAGATTTGTTCGTGGTTAATAACTGGATGTCAGAAGAAGAGGAGCCTTTACGAACTGTTAAGCCTGTATTGTTCTTTGTGACTGTAACTTCTTTAGCTGTTACATCGCTTCTAACAGAACTCACTGAGGATTCGACATCCCCAACGAGTGACTTTACTACCGCCAACGTCGGTGCCAATCCTGTATTTGTCTCAGCCTTATTTGTTGTTAATAGTTGAAGGTCAGATGTAGTACTACCTTTGCGAACTGATAAACCTGTAGTATTTTTTGTAACGGTGACTTCTTTGGCGTCAACGTCAGAACGGACGGAATTAACTGAAGATTCAACATCACCAATAAGAGATTTAACAACGGCTAATGTCGGTGCCAATCCTGTATTGGTCTCGGCCTTATTTGTTGTTAATAGTTGAAGATCTGATGATGAGGAGCCTTTACGAACCGTTAGGCCTGTATTATTCTTGGTGACGGTTACCTCTTTATTTGTAACATCACTACGTAAAGTTCTTACAGATGATTCAACCCCTCCTACAAGTGATTTCACTACTGACAACGTTGGTGCCAATCCTGAATTAGAGTCTGAGCTATCTGTAGTCAGTAGATTAATTGGAGTACTATTTCCGCCTTTATTTACATTAAACCCTTGTGTCGTTTTAGTGATAGTCACGTCACTACTACTGATTGACGAGTTTACGCCGCTGATTGACGAGTTTACACCGGATATTAACTCTTTTACAACTGCAAGGGTCGGTGCCAAATTCGTATTTGAATCTGACTTATTGGTAGTCAGCAATTGTAAGAATGTAGGTGAGCCGTCTCCCGTCTTAACATTAATTCCAGTCGTTACTTTCGTGACTTCTGTAATTAAGCTATCCCAATCTGCTAAGTACTGCCACGATGACCAGGCATTATAGAATGTCCGAGTCGCCACTTTAATCGCTTTCCCTTGCCCATACGAATAAAAGGTCTGATTAATTATGTTCCCTTCCGTTTTGGTCACTTGAATTTGACCATATGGGTAGATTTTGCTTGAAGATGGCGCATTTGCCCACCCAAAATTTCGCGCATTTCCTTCGTAAATACCAGGAGTCGTCAAGGCATTCCAATCGCTTATCCCTGTTGGAATTGGCGTACCGCCTGCATATCTGCTGAGGTTATGGGCATTAGGGTCTGACTTGTGTGCATTCAGCTGCCCTTCCAGAGAATTTTTAACCCCATCTACCATTTCTTTAGTTACATAAATTTGACTGTTTAAATTAATGGTTACATTCTCGGCGTTACCTACATAAAATGTAATAGTAATTAATTTTTCATCTAACGATGTACCTGAAGTTGTATAACTTGCCTGTGATCCCGCATTAGTGTAGGCAAACAGTTTCTCTGTACCATTCTCGCCTACCTTTGCAAATACGCCCAATTCACGAGCATAGAATCCTGTAGTTAGTCGACTATTAGAAATAGTAGCTACTACATCAATTTCACCATTCCCTTTTTTCTTAACAGATTCAACCCCATTATCACAAATTTTATGTTTAAGGTCAGTTAATAGCTCTATGCTTTCATTATCTGGCACAGCGCCATCACCTAATGCTACTCTTGTAAAAATTAAAGGCATCTTTTGGTTAATGGATTCTACAAGCATGTTGTTGCCAGCTAATGTTGTGGTTATTTTATTATAATTACTCACTGTTTCCTCCTTTAAAACTGTAACCTGCTTCTGATAGCGATTGCGCCAACTGGTTTACTTATAGGACCATTTGTCGTGATCGTTCTATCAGATTTTTGCGGCATAATATGAATTCGTTCAATTTGCGACACCGCCCCACTAATCCTCATAGGGGCTTTGCCAGTAAAGGCATGACTAATCAAATACGATAGATGCGCAGGTTTATAGATCTCTACGACACTTCTAATTTCATCAAGTGCATCTATTGTATCCACGATAACCTTAAATGTATTAGGTCCCGTATTTTCTTTTACAACGGCATTCTTTGGTGGATATACTAGATTTACAACCTCTTGTAATTGACTTTCCGTAATCGTTTGCGTGCCACGCATTTTAACAAGTAAGAGATTACGTCGTTGATCTATTGGCAAATGCTTATTCTGTAATCCATATACTCGCTCCCAATCATCTAAGCCCCAGGTGGCGCTTTCAACGAATAACTGCTTACATATATCAATGACAAGTAGCCGTTGTTTTTCGTGCTCTTCGCTCAGAGAATCTTGCGCCCATTTAAAAGTACTGTCATTGCTCAAGAATTTAGGCAAATATCGCAAAACATCTACTTTATAGGTTCTCAATAAATTAAACATCATACGACTTGCACCTCGCCTAGTACAGCTAATTGATCCACACCTAATGTAATAGACTCGGTTCGACCATTTACCAATAGTCTCGTATAATCTATCGCTCCTGCATCTAGTGCCAAACTACCAATTTTAGCAACTGATAACTTAACTATCTGATTATCTTTAATTACCTGTTGTTCCAAAGCAATAAAATATGCTTTGACCAATTCTTTAAACACATCTTTACTAAATGTACCTTCTGGATGAATAGATATATTAATTGTTGTAGGTTCCACAGTTTTTACTGTAACCACATCCCCCATGGGGCGCACCTTGTCAATGTAAGATTGTACCTTAGCAACAACATCTTTGGATGCCGCTTTATATTCTGTATCTACGACAATCACTTTTACTGTGCCTGCACCATTCCACGTAGGAATAACTTTAGCCCCTCCGACTCCTGCCACTGACATCGCCCACTCATAATAATGGTTAACATTGCCTGATGTGCCAGGATTCCGTACGTGATTAAGGTACCTTGTTCTAAGCTCTTCATCCGTTTCAGCTTCAAACCCATCTTGCATAGGTTCAGCATTTGAAACACTTAGCATACCCGGTATCGACATAGGTATTACTGAAATAGCTTGCGCCGTTACATTACCAATATTACCAGGTGTCACAGATTCCACCTTCACAGTAGCCTGTGTATCCACCGTCACAGTATCTAAGGTTTCAAATAACACACCTGTTTGTGTTGCAAATTGGCTCCCTTTTGGGAGTTCCCCATTGCCTTTTACAGTAACATAACCGACAGCCTTTGTGGCTTCTTTTCGTACCACACCACTATCTGATGCTTTACGTGTTAAAAACTCTCCATAGGCCGTATCACCAAATGCTACCTTATATAGTTCTCCAAGTTCTACATAAGTTTTCATAAACTCGATAGCATTAGATGAAAATACATCATACTCAAATGTGCCCTCAAATTTACTAAATGGCGATGCACATTGGTTTTGTAATTCCTTTAATATTTCATCTGAATTAGGTATTTTAAACATTAATATTTAAACCTCCATATATTGTCGTAAGAGTGACAAAGCACTCTACTTTGTCCTGAACCTCTTCAAATTCAACACTATCAACAGATTTAATATACGGATTAACCATTAGGCATTCGATAATCACACGCTTCAACTCGCTATAGCGCTCACCTACACTCATTACCTTACCAATAAACGGCTTAAGTTCTATTCCATATCTCCTAGAATAGGCTAGATATTGATTGCGTTCCGTCATTAAGGCTTTATAAACCCAAACCTTAAGTGCATCATCAGCAGTCACTTTAATTCGATTGCCAAGGCTATCGAGTTTGAAAGTATTGCGTTCAAAATCCCAATCATATTCAATGAATAAGGGTAATTCCTGCTCCCTTTCTTGTATAGTTAAGCCGCCTACAAAAGGGAACTCCGCGCTCATAATTTCACCACTTTCTGCCCAATGTAATATAATTGTTCTTCTTGCCCATACACTGGAAATACAGTTACCTCATCACCTATTCGAAGCGTATCCGTCATAATGATGGTATCTGTATAATCGTTATGGATAGCATGGGTATGGCTAGCAAACTCAGCATACCCACCACCTCCGGAGCGAGGTTGTGTTTCACTTATAATATGCCCTTTTGCCTCCCGATAATGATCTGGCTTCCAATAATCATTAATATAAATCTGTTCATTGGTAATATCGATGTTATCGACCCTAATTACAAGGTTTGGATATGGAGAGGTAACTACACCTATACGCATTCCCATAGGTTGTTCGCCTTTTGCAATTCCATGAATAGTATCCACTACCTTTGCCATAGAATGCGCTGCGCTCGGTATATCATTGTACATAGTGTATCTCTACCTTTCTTTTACTTTGTTTCCTTGTTGACCTCCGTCCCTTCCCTCGAGCCGCCTTTTCAGCTTTTTTAGCTTCACGTTCTTTTCGCTTAGCTTCCTTCTCTTCTAAGGAATGATCCACTTTTTCTTCGGTCATAATATTTTCAAATTCTATCTCCAATTTCATCGTGTGTTGTCCATTTTGAAATGTATGGGTATCACTTTTAATCCAAAACTTACCACTTAATTGGGTTATCACATCACGTATTTCAATAGAATAAGAAGACAATGCGTCGTAATCACCTAAACAATCAATGGTGCCACTACGCTCTGGTCCTTTAAAAATTGCCTTTACTTCTTCAGCAGTATTTTTGTTCTTGCTCTCCTTGTAAACCTCTTGGATCATGGAATATCGATTGATGTGGTCATCATTACTTTCATAACGAATCAAATTACCTTTGTCATCGGTAACCATCACCTTATTGACCATGTTTTCGATACTTTCCTTGTAGGATGAATCCGTAATATTCCTGTATTGGTCTATCACTAATCCCTCAATTAAAGAACCTTTTTCTATGATATCCAGTTCGTCGCCCTCCATCATGGTTTGGTATTTCTTACCAGTCTTTTTAGAGGCCTCTGTATATGCCATAACAATAATCTGATACCCTGATTTATTATTCGCAATAAACGTCATTTTTTCGTTTGTTTCAGCCAAATTACCTACTTTAATTCCCATTTCCTTACATACAGCTTTGGTGATATCCTCAGCTGTCATATTCGTAAACTTCCTAGTAGTTTTTGATTTGCTTAACACAAACAGATTGTCATAACATGTTACCGTAATCGCTGATGCAGATGTTTTGCGCTCCGTAGCATAGATATTACCTACAAATTGGAGTTCTCCATCTTCAGAATAGGCCTTTACCGTTTCCCCTATGCCCATTGCATAGGCAGGAAAATTTGGGTCTCTTGGCTCTTGTGTATAAGCAAATTCTAACTTTCTAGCCGCCTGAATCCTAGAACCCGACCATGTAGCAGAATTAACTAAATGAGTAATGTCTTTTTCAACGGCGCCTATATGTTTAATAATCATTATTTCACCCTTAACTTTCTGAGTTGACTTAGATTATTAATCGCCAAGTTCTTCAAGTCATTAGATTGGATAATACGTTCATAGTGCTTATAATTCCCATAGGCTTTTTTGGCCGCATCTAACACATCCGCCCCTCGATTGAATAGGGTTGCCGTTGTTGGCTTAGTTTCCATTGTGGGTCTATCTTTTAAGCCTGTAGTAGAATCTACCGCCTTTGCTTCATCACTTACGGCGGATGTATTCAAATCTTTATACTCTTTAAAGCTAAGAGTAAAATACAAATCCCCTGTATTTTCTTGTTTCTTCCAAGGAAACGCCATGATTGCCATCATTAAATTAATAGGGCCATCAGAGATAATCACACGAACCGGCTTTTTAGATACTGCCCACTTTTCAATAAGAGATACAATTTCCGATGGCTTTCTTTTATCTCCAACAATGAAAGGGTAATCTTTCGCTGGAAAGAATCCATCAAACGAAAGTGTCTTTAGTTTAGGATTGCCAAATAATAGCACCTCACCAATTTGTGTAATGTCTACCGATTTATGTTCTTGTTCAAACCCTACATCATACTTTGTAGGTGTCACTGGCAATACTAGCCGTTCATTCCCTTGCGATAAGATAATAGTAGGGTACTGATTACCACTTTTGCCCATAATAACGGACAGGTAGGACAATGCTCTACCTATACCTGCTACTAACTTTGCCATTAAACACCTCCATAATTACTTTCAGCGGATGCAATCATTGAAAACAAGGAATGCGCAATTCTATCAATGTCAGCCTCTTCACGTACTACAAAAGTATTGCCACTAATAGAATAATTATTACCACCACTTGTCGTACCGCCAAATTGTTCAGCCAACATTTTCTCAGTGGTTGCATGTGGGTATATTCTAGATCCACTAGGTAAATCTACAATCTCACCGCCACGTTCATTGATTTCAGTCCAGCCACCGCCAAAGTAATTACTACCTGTCGCATGACCACTTAGTTTTAAACCTGTAATGGATGAGCCTTTTGCCATAGCAGAATTTATTCCACTACTAATGGTAGATAACGCTTCTTGTCCGAATTGTTTTAACGGCCCCCATACATTTTCATTGAACCACCCAACGATTCCACCCCATGCTCCTTTTACCGCACTACATGCGCTAGCAAAAGCGCTTGTAATTGTATCGGTAGAGCTTTGTGCAAAATTGCTAATTGGTTGCCACACGGTAGAGCTAAACCAGTTTGATAGTGGAGAACATATAGAAATGATACCATCATAAGCTGTTGCGACTATGCCTACTATGGTATTGATAATAGGCGTACACGCGCTAACAATGCTGTTCCATGTATCACTAAACCATTGCTTAATCCCCTCAAGATTAGAAGTAATCCCTTCGTATATACTTTGTCCTAGTTCTTCACCAAAGATAGCACCGCCAACGCCACCAACTAAGCCACCTAATGCACCGCCTACGGCTGTACCAATACCAGGTATAACAGATCCTAAAGCTGCGCCTCCCATAGCTCCTAATTTGGCACCAGCTAAACCGCCTGCCAAACTACCCGCCATGCCACTTGAAGCTTTCCCTTTGTCCTCAGAAGTAGCGATATCATATGCGCCCATAGCCAAGGATAACGGTATTGCCGCCTTGCCTCCGACTTTCATTAAGCCCTTTCCAAGTACACCCATACCTTTGCTTATTCCTTTAAAAGACTTAGTAGACACTTCGCCAATACCTTTACTTATTTCATTAGTAATGCCCCAAGATTTTTGTGCAGTAGATTTAGCAACCCCTAAAGACTTGCTTCCTACTATTTTAATAACATCCCGAGACTTGCCGCCTAAAGACTTAGTCATATCCCAAGATTTCTGTACTGCGCCTTTACTAGTATCCCATGCTTTTCGACTATACTTGCGCCATTTGCCACCAACAGGAGTTGAAGGTGTATTAGAGGGATAGTTAGGCGGATAATTAGTGGTTGTATTCGGAGGATAATTCGAAGGACGGTTGCCACCGCTACCTCCTGGTAAACCCGGCAAATTACCTTCACCAACTCCAGGCAATAATTTGGCAGCATTTAAAGTGACCTGTAGGGCATTTACTGTCATTTCACCAACAGTTTCATCTCCGCTACTAGATGAACCGCCTTTACTTTTCTTAAATAGGTTCTTTATTTTCTTCCCGAATTTAAAAGCTCCCACGCCAGCTACCGCCAACGCAATTCCAGATAAAATGGATGGCAGGCCTTCCATTTTTACGGTTTGCCCTACTAGCTCTTTAACCGCAGATGTAATGCCGTCTATGATAGATTTAACATTGAGCCCATTTGTCTCCACATTCTCAGCAAATCCAGCGAACCAATTATCGATACCTTGTACAATCTCACGGAAACCGCCAATACCACCGCCCATGATTTTGGTAGTGAAAGAGTCCCAGTCTCCTGATAGTTGCTCCAAATCACCTTTTAGGTTGTCCATTCTAATGTTGGCCATGTTTTGCGCAGCACCATTAGAATTATCAATCGCACTCGCTAACTTATCAAAATCTGCATCTGATGAGTTAACCAACGCTAATAAACCAGACATAGCTTCTTGACCTGCTAACATGGCTGCCACTGAAGCTCTATTTTCTGGTGTTAACTTATTCATCCCTGAACGAATATCTTTAATAATATCTCTAAACGGTTTCATTTTACCGTTAGCATCTAATATATTGAGCCCTAATATTTGCATCGCTTCAGCAGAATCATTTGTAGGTTTGACCATTCGTGTCATCGTAGATCGTAACGCTGTACCAGCTTCACTTCCTTTGATGCCTTGGTTAGCCATAAGACCAATTGCAGTTGCGGTATCTTGAACTGTGAAACCTAAAGCACCAGCTACTGGTGCCGCATATTTGAAGGTTTGCCCCATAAGAGCAACATTCGTATTCGAATTAGTAGCAGCTGCTGCTAATACATCCGCAAACATAGCTGAATCTTTTGCTTGCAAGCCAAAAGCAGATAAGCTATCTGTCACAATATCAGCAGTCATAGCCAAATCTTCACCAGATGCCGCAGCTAAGTTCATGATACCCGCAATACCGTCTATCATCTCTCCGGTCTTCCAACCGGCCATCCCCATATAACGGAATGCTTGAGCTGATTCTAATGCGCTGTACTTTGTATCCGCACCCATTTGGATTGCTTTCTCTTTAAGCCGATTAAATTCATCACCTGTAGCTCCTGAGATAGCTTTTACCGCTGACATCTCTTCTTCAAAGTCTGCATAGCCTTTTACAGCATCAAATACGCCAAATCCAATGCCTGCCATACCTGCCATTTGTGCAGTCGCACCAAACATTGCTCCACTTACCGTATCCGCAGCCTTACCTGCGACACCAGATAAGTTCTGCTTCACATTTACGGTTGCGGTATAGACCTTGCCTTTAAATTTGTTCAGTTCATCTTTTATTTTTTTAACGGTAGGAGTAGCGTTATCCTTAGCTCGAAGCTTAACGATAGTATCCCTTGCTCCACGTTTAAACTTATCTAATGTACCGTTAGCCTCTTTGATTTTATTACTGATGCCTTGGGCGGCGCCTGAAGCCGTCCCCATACTCTTTTCAACAGAGGACAATCCCGGAACTAATGCTTTTGTTGACTGCGATAACCCATCTGTAGAATTTTTAGCTTTCTTTATTCCATCTGTAAATCCCTTGTCATCAAGAGATATTACAACGCCTAATGTTTCTGTATCAGCCACCGAATACCTCCTTCATAGCAAGTTTAGCGACATTTACCTGATCTTCTCGTTCTTTGTTCATTCCCACATAGCACATCACTTTTTCTGCCATAGATAGGTTAAAAAAGTATTCAAAAGTATGACCTTTCAGTACTAGATAGGCGGCCGTAGCCGCCTCCCAGTCTTCTTCTATTACTTTTTTATTTCATCTAAAATAGCGTAGTCAAGCTTCTTGCCCATGCCAACTGCACTAATTAATATAGTTGAAATCCCTTTGATTTCGCCGAAGTCAAACAGTTTGTTCACAATATCGATTGGATCATGGCAATCATATGCCTCCTGTAATTCTTTGTCCTTCAAATTTGGTTCTTCAATGCAATTATAAACTAAGTATTCATCGCCACCTTCGTCCAGCCCAAATGCCTCTGCCATTAAATACGCAGATGGTTTCTTTGCCACTACCTCACCAATAGAAGTCATAATAGTCATTTTTTGAGCCTTGCGCTCTTTAATCTCTTCACGTTTTGCAATTAAATCACTGATTGATACTGCCATATTTGTAATCCCTTTCTATTAGTCAATTGATTCAATATACTTCAAGTCTTCTGGTGTAAAACCAAACGGAATTTCAGTTTCCACGACTTTACCTTTTTCAAAGTGTAACGGCGTTAATTTCGTAAACC
>ERZ773250.1591-NODE-1591-length-11142-cov-2.491567_pt1 | contig 11142 bp, 7 predicted proteins | sample MGYA00511258_ERZ773250 | MGnify/ENA primary metagenome ERZ773250 (study PRJEB29015, sample SAMEA2738164) | human oral metagenome | biome: human oral; feature: human-associated habitat; material: saliva | place: China | collected 2187 ... | reverse complement strand
AAGAGCAGCCTATCTGAGCAGTTCTTTTCAGCACTATTTTGTATCACTTAAGAACAAAAGCACTAGTTACACCCATAACACCGAAGAAGACGCCCTTTACCTCGGCGGAGGCTATATGCAGCAATTGGGCAATAATACCTATTTGCAAATAGGTGCGAGCTATAACGTACTGTACAAAAAAGACAAAAGTATTTTCAGTTCGGGCTTAGTTCCTCACGTAGGTATCGTTATCGGACTGTAATCGAGCAACTACTTTTTTTCTGAATAATGATAATTTGCTAATTATATACTTGCTAATTAGCAAATTATCATTATCTTTGCCGCGAAAATAATAACAAGAGGACAAATTTGTACTGATTGCAACCTCTTGGGGTACTCCCCAAAAAATGCTAAAACAGTAATCTTTTATTACTTCTTTTTTAGTAGTACCCCATTGATTTAGTGCTAATTATCCTCTACAAATCACATATAACAATGGGATATCTTTTTACCTCTGAGTCCGTTTCTGAAGGACACCCTGACAAAATCGCTGACCAAATTAGCGATGCTCTTATTGACAACTTTCTCGCTTTCGACCCCCACTCTAAGGTGGCTTGCGAAACCCTCGTAACCACTGGGCAGGTAATTCTTGCGGGCGAAGTAAAATCAAACACTTACATTGATGTGCAGCAAATAGCGCGCAACGTTATCAAACAAATAGGCTATACCAAAAGCGAATATATGTTTGAAGCGAACTCTTGCGGGGTGCTATCAGCTATACACGAGCAGTCGCCTGACATCAACCAAGGCGTTGAGCGCGGCAAACCTGAAGAACAAGGGGCTGGCGACCAAGGTATGATGTTTGGCTATGCGGTAAACGAAACCGACAACTATATGCCGCTTGCCTTAGACCTATCGCACGCATTGCTAAGAGAATTGGCTGAAATACGCCGCGAAAACCGCGAAATAACCTATCTACGCCCTGATGCTAAAAGCCAAGTAACCTTAGAATACAGCGATGATAATAAGCCTGTGCGCGTAAATACCATAGTAATTTCAACTCAGCACGACGATTTTGATACAGAAAGCAAAATGCTTAAGAAAATCAAAGAGGATATAGTAAATATCCTTATCCCTCGTGTGATTAAGAAATACCCTCAGTACGCGCCTTACTTCGACGAAAACATCATCTACCATATCAACCCTACAGGTATTTTCGTTATCGGAGGCCCTCACGGCGACACCGGACTAACAGGACGCAAAATAATAGTAGATACCTATGGTGGTAAAGGGGCTCACGGAGGGGGTGCTTTCTCAGGCAAAGACCCTAGCAAGGTAGACCGCAGTGCTGCCTACGCTATGCGCCACATCGCCAAAAACTTAGTAGCAGCTGGTGTTGCTGATGAAATACTCGTGCAAGTCAGCTATGCTATAGGGGTAGCAGAGCCTACTGGTGTATATGTAAATACCTACGGCACTGCTAAGGTAAAGCTAACCGATGGCGAAATAGCTAAGAAGATACAAGAAATCTTCCCGCTACGCCCTTACGATATAGAGCAACGCCTCAAACTGCGCAACCCTATCTATAGCGAAACCGCTTCATACGGACATATGGGGCGCACTCCTAAGGTAGTAACTAAAGTGTTTTCATCACCTTACCACAGAACTAAGAAAATAGAGGTAGAACTCTTCACTTGGGAAAAGTTAGATTATGTAGATAAAGTGAAAGAAAAATTCTTCAACTAATTGTCAATTGTCAGTTAAAAAAATACTGTCTGAAAAGTTTTCAGACAGTATTTTTTTCTTTTATCCCTTCCCTTTACCTCAGATACAGGAACGATATAGGAACAATACAGAAACACCGAACAACCTGCAAAGTAGAAACAACTAACCAACAGCCAAAAAACAGAAAAACTATCTATAAAAAGCATAAAACTGTCATTTTGTCACTAAAAACTGTCATTTTGTCAGTTATTAAGTATTGGCACAACTATTGCCTTACCCTATGCGAGATTGTTGAACCCTAAAAAAGAATTTAATATGAACTTCAATACATTTACTATCAAAGCGCAAGAAGCGGTACAAACCGCTCAGCAAATTGCCCAACAATACGGGCATCAGGAATTGCAATGCGAACACTTCTTTAAAGCTATCGAGCAAGTAGACGAAAACGTGTTGCCTTTCCTCTTTAAAAAACTGAACATCAACCGCGAACAGCTCAGCAAAAACTTAGAAGCTGCCTTACAGTCTTTTCCAAAAGTAACAGGGGGTAGTATGGGCATCTCTCGCGAAGCCAATACAATGCTCAACGAAGCGGCTAACATCGCTAAAAAATGGAACGACGAATACGTCTCGTTAGAGCACTTGCTTTTAGCTATCTTCAGAAGTAATAGCAAAATAGCACAAGCCCTCAAAGACCAAGGCGTAAGCGAAAAAGAAATAGAGAAAGCCATTCAAGAGCTGCGCAAAGGCGAACGAGTAACTTCCGCATCAGCTGAAGATACTTACAACTCGCTTAACAAATACGCTAAAAACCTCAATCAGCTAGCTGATAGTGGCAAGCTCGACCCTGTGATTGGTCGTGATGAGGAAATACGCCGCGTGCTACAAATCCTTTCGCGTAGAACCAAAAACAACCCTATGCTGGTGGGTGAACCAGGGGTTGGTAAAACTGCTATCGCCGAAGGGTTGGCACACCGTATCGTTAAAGGCGATGTACCCGAAAACCTTAAAGACAAAGTGATTTACTCGCTTGATATGGGTGCCCTTATCGCAGGAGCCAAATATAAAGGTGAGTTTGAAGAGCGACTCAAATCGGTAGTGAAAGAGGTAACCAGCTCTGATGGTAGCATCATTTTGTTTATAGACGAAATCCACACCCTTGTAGGTGCGGGTGGGGGAGAAGGTGCGATGGACGCTGCCAATATTCTAAAACCTGCTTTAGCGCGTGGTGAACTTCGTGCTATTGGAGCGACAACCCTCGATGAATACAGAAAATATATTGAGAAGGATGCGGCGCTCGAACGTCGTTTCCAGCCGGTTATGGTGGATGAGCCGACCGTAGAGGATACCATTTCCATCTTAAGAGGAATTAAAGAGCGTTACGAAGTGTACCACGGCGTAAAGATTACAGACTCCGCACTTGTTGCGGCGGCGACACTTTCCGATCGTTATATTTCTGACCGTTTCCTTCCGGACAAGGCAATCGACCTTGTGGATGAAGCCTGTGCCATGATTAAGACGGAAATGGATTCCATGCCGGAAGAGATGGATGAAGAACGCCGTAAGATTATGCAGCTCCAGATTGAAGAGCTGGCTTTAAAGAAGGAAGACGATCAACTTTCCAAGGAAAGACTGGCGACTCTCCAGAAGGAACTGTCCGAGTTGAAGGATAAGTTCAATGTCGAAAAGGCACAGTGGGAAAATGAAAAGAATGCCGTCTCAAAACTCCAGACTCTTCGGGAAAAGAAGAATCAGTTACAGGCGGAGATTAATATTGCCGTGCAAAAGGGCGAGTATGAGAAGGCTTCGAAGTTACAGTATCAGGACCTGCCAGAGGTAGAGAAGGAACTTGCGGAGGCGGAGAGTGTTGCGCAGAAGGAAGAGAAGAACAGCCTTGTGCATGACAAGGTTACAGAAGAAGAAATCGCGAGAATCATCAGCCGCTGGACGGGTATTCCCGTTACGAAGCTGAATGAGTCGGAACGTTCGAAAGTGTTGCACCTCGATGATGAGATCCATAAGAGACTCATCGGACAGGAAGAAGCGGTGGAGAAGGTTTGTGAAGCGATTCTCCGTTCGAAAGCCGGAATCAAGGATCCGACGAAGCCGATCGGCTCCTTCCTCTTCTTAGGTCCCACCGGTGTGGGAAAGACCGAGCTTGCGAAGTCCCTTGCACAGAATCTTTTCGATGATGAAAATGCGATGGTCAGAATCGATATGTCGGAGTATATGGAGAAGTATTCCGTATCCCGTCTCATCGGTGCGGCTCCCGGCTATGTTGGGTATGAAGAAGGCGGGCAGCTTACGGAGGCAGTACGGAGAAAACCGTATTCCGTTGTACTTTTTGATGAAATCGAGAAAGCGCATCCGGACGTCTTCAACATTCTCTTACAGGTACTGGATGACGGACGAATTACCGATTCTCAGGGCAGGACGGTAGACTTTAAGAATACCATTATTATCCTGACCTCGAATATCGGGGCACAGAGTCTTCTGGACGGCATCAAAGAAGACGGCACGATTCCGGAAGAAGTACGGAAAGAGGTGATGGATGCCTTGCATGCCCACTTCAGACCGGAGTTCCTGAACCGTCTGGACGAGATTATCCTCTTTAAGCCGCTTGTGCAGAAGGATATGGAGCGAATTGCCGACCTTGTTTTAAAGGACATCAATAAGCGTTTGCAGGACAAGAGACTGCACATCGAGATTGAGAAAGATGCCTTGGGCTTCATTTTGGAAAATGCCTATGAGCCGGGCTTTGGAGCAAGACCCTTGAAGCGTTATATGCAAAAACATGTGGAAACCCTTGCCGCAAAGTGTATCTTGGAAGACAAGGTAAAAGAAGGCGACAAAATCGAAATTGTACTCAAAAATGGAGAACTGCACGCAGAGGTCAAGTCTTAAGACTTGACCTCTTTTTCATAACAAGTTGCGTAGGCAAGGCCTGAGACATTTTGAAATTTCTTTTTCTCCTAAAAATTATATTTTTAAATAAAAATATTTAGGCTAGAATACCAAACTGTAGTTGATAAACGTATATTCATAAAAAGGAGAAGGAAATGAAAGCAAAATGAAACTTGCTGGCATTACTGCTTTCCGTGGTGATGCTTTGGCAGGGATTTTCCGTGGTTAATGCGGAAGATGCCTCCACTGCTTCGGGGAGTACAGTTTCCTCGTCATCTTCCACTGTAGGGGGAGAGAGTAGAGCCGCAGCGAGGGAAATTCCCGATGCTGTGCAGAGCGTGGAAATGACGCTGGATAACAAGCCCGTGGATGCGAACACGAAGATTTACTATTTTTCCCAGTTTGCATTAAAGGCGAAGCTGGCACTTAGCGGAAAAGCGGTAAATGAGGGAGACTATACCGTCATTCAACTTCCGGATGCCTTGGAAGCCGCCAATAACGAAGATGTCGCAATCGAAAATGATGACGGACTCGTCATGGCGAATGCGCATTTTGACCGGGGCAAGAAGCGGATTACCATCACGTATACCAAAAATGCGGAAGATTACAGCGGATCGGACGGAAGCTTTACCTTCCTGGTGCAGATCGACCGGTCTGTAGTGCAAACAAAGCAGCGCGTTCCCATTCATATTACGATTAACGGTCAGGTTGTTGCTTCGGTAAACATGGATTACCAGGGAGTCACAAAGGATGCGGAACCCAGCTTCTGGAAGAATCACGGCGGAAAGATTGAAACCTACGAGGACGCCGACGGACTTACCCACTATTTGATTCACTTTTATATTCAGGTGAATGGCAGAAAGCTCACTACAAACGGAACCGTTTCCGGAAAATACACGAAGGTTAAGCTTTATGACAAGCTGATCAGTGAAGTTTTCAACTATGTGGATCCGAGCGATCCTACCCGTTCCATGAACTGGAAAAATGCTTCGGATGCGGATAAATTTTATCCGAGACTGGTAAGAGGCGTTTGGAGATCGGGTTATCGTGACAGCAATTATGTTTTCCATACGGCAGTGGATGACACGGAAGCCAATCGGGGACCGAAGTGGGCGCTCATGAACCCGCAGAATAACAATAAGCCGGCAGGGGGACAAACGGTTCACTTACATTATGCTCCCGATAAGAGATCCTTTGACTATACAGTAGGAGAAATGGGTCTGGGAGAAGGCCTGGAGTTACAGTATTTCGTGGAAATCGGTGAGGTTCCGCAGGACGGCACTACCTATTACAATGATGCTTCCATTACCGGGGACAGCATCAAAATGGAACCGCACCATAGAGAGTTTGCCGTACAGAAAGCCGGTGGAACGTTGAACGGGAAGGGCTTCACCCTTCGAATTAAGAAGGAAAATGAAGATGGACAGCCTCTTTCCGGAGCGAAATTCACCATCGAAAATAAAAGAACCCAAATCAAGAAAGAAGTCACTACCGATGTACACGGAATTGCGGAATTAAAGAATGTCGTTCGGGAAGAGTATGTAATCAAGGAGATTAAGGCACCGGACGGTTATGTTCTTAATAAAAAAGAACAGTACATTTCCAAAGAGGAATTAAAGACCTCTATTGCGGACGGTGCTACGGTGACCAAGGTATTTGTCAATAAAAAAGAGGGCGGGGAGAATCCCGCAAGCAGAAGTATTGTGATCCATAAGGATTGGATTCTGGGAGGAACTTCCGTACAGAAGCCGAACAAGGTAAAGGTTTATCTTGTGGAAAACGGCGTAAAGAATGAAAACAAGGTACAGGAGCTTTCCGAAGAAAATCACTGGACGGCATCTTTCTCGAATCTTCCAAAGAAGGATGCGGCAGGAGCGGAGATTCAGTATACAGTCGCGGAGGAAAATCTTTCCGACTTTACGCCGGCAATTTCCGGAACAGAAGATACGGGATTCACCATCACAAACTATGCCGGAGACCGTGTGGCTATCCCTGTGACGAAAATCTGGAAAGGAAGCGGAGAACATCCGCAGGGCCTTGCCGTGCAGCTTTATGCGGATGGCGTGCGTGTTGCTTCCTATTACTTAACGGCGCAGAATGGATGGCAACATACCTTTGATATGCCGAAGTATGATGATGCCGGAAGGGAAATCCAATATACGGTAACAGAGGAAAACGTATCCGGTTATACGGCAAGCAGAGCCGATGACGGAAGTAACGGCTATAGGAACGTCTTTGTGAATACCAAAGAAAATCCGAACACACCGGGTGGTGGCGGTCATACACCGAACACACCGGGTGGTGGCGGCAACACGCCGAGGAATCCGTCCAATCCGCCTTCCAACACCCCGGAAGAACCGGGCAATGTACTTGGTGTGGACCGTCCTAGTGTAGGAGAGCAAAAGGAGACCCCGGGAAGAACGGGTGCCGTTCTCGGAGTAGACAGACCGGAAGGAAAGGGCAGTGAACGTGGCGAGACAGATACCGCCGATTCATCTGCAATGGAGCTGTACGGCATTCTGTTCGGGCTTAGTGTCCTCTCTTTAGGAAGCCTTTCCTTTAAGAGTTTTATTTTTAAAAAGAGAGAATTTTAGGCTGTGGTATAAGCGCTATCTTCAATAAACTATGTTATAAAATAGACAGTATAAATTGGATTTATGCAAAATACTCAAAATATAAAACGAATTTCACATATTAAATATGCAAAATGCTAAAAAGATATGCAAAAAAGCTTGACCTTTATAAAAGAATAGAGTAGAATGCAGTTGTCCGGAAAGGAAATCCGGCATTGACATTGGCGAACAGGTTTAATCGACCCTTACTACTCTATACAGCAGGAAGCCCGACGGAAACGCCGGGTTTTTTGCTATCTATAAGGAAATACAAGGATTTTCCCAAAAGGAGCCGGAAAGAAAAGAAAAAATCTCCTGTGCATAAGTAAGGAGATTTTATGCAATTTCTCTTAAAGATTAATTATAGTAAAAACACATAAAAAAGAGAGCTTTATAAGAATTCAAAATTAGACTTTGCCCCCTTCCTTAGATAAAATAAATGCGGTCGGAGAAGAATACACATCATTGTCTTTCCTCAAAATCACTTTTCCGCGAAACAGAAGTGAGCGTAAAACATTTTCCTTTCATAGACCGGAAAGAGCCTATCCGAAGGGGAAATTTTTTTATATCTAAGCGAAAGAAATTTTGCGAAAGAGATTCTGTTTTCTGAAATAAGACAGGGAAAGACGGCAAAGAAAGAAGGAGAAAACTATGGAGTCTATTGTTACTTATCATGCAACGAAGGTAAGCCCTCAGGAAGTACAGAGAAAGGCAGAGGAGCAGTATGCCGGCGGATATTTCTGCTGTGAGGCGGTAATGTCCGTAATCCGTGATGCTTTCCAGGCAGATGTTCCGGAGTCCGTTATTGCCATGTCTTCCGGTATGTCTATCGGAGCAGGTCGTTCCGGCTGTATGTGCGGAGCTTTAAACGGCGGAATCCTTGCTCTTGGTATGTTCTTCGGTAGAACAACACCGGACGGTCCTAAGGATCCAAAGGTAAATGCTTTAATGGCATTGTCCAAGGAATTACACGATTGGTTCAGAGATTCCAACGCTAAGCACGCCGCTTGCTGCCGTGTTCTTACCAGAGGCTTTGATATGGCAGGGGGAGAGCATAAGAAGCAGTGTATTGCTTTCACAGGACTTTGCGCCGGAAAGGTTGCAGAGATTCTTTGCAGAGAGTTAGGAGTTGAAAATGTTGATTCCGAGCCTATTAAGGGTCTGGAAGCACCTTACCTTCCACCTGTAAAAGAAGTGGTATAAGGAGGAAGTATGGAAAAAATCAAAAGAGTGCCCTTGGCTATTTCCGGTGTGATTTTGGGAATGGCGGCTTTGGGAAATTTATTACAGTCCTACGGTGAGGGGATTCGCCTGATTTTTGGAGGAGTAGCCTTTGTACTGCTCCTTCTTCTTCTGTGTAAGGCGATTTTCTTTCCACAAGTACTCAAAGAAGAATTCAGCAATCCCATTGGCGCCGGTGTTACCGCCACCTTCCCCATGGCTTTAATGCTGTTTTCCGTGTATGCAAAACCCTTTGTTCCAGGCATTGCCTTTCCCTTATGGTGTGTAGCCATTCTGCTACAGATTCTTTTACTCCTCTATTTCACTAAGACCTACGTTTTACACTTTGAGGAGAAAAATGTCCATACAGTATGGTACATCGTTTATGTGGGAATCGTAGTGGCATCCCTTACTTCTCCTGCTTATAAAATGCAGGCTTTGGGACAGGGAATCTTTTACTTCGGCTTTATCGCCCTGCTGATTCTTTTGGTGGTGGTTTCGAAACGTTATCTGAAAATGCCGGTACCGGAACCTGCAAAGCCTTTAATGATGATCTATGCAGCACCTATGGCTCTTTGCACTGCCGGCTATAATCAGGCATTTGCGGAGAAGAATCAGGGATTTGTACTCTTCTTACTGGCAGCAACCTCAGTGATTTACCTTTTTGCCCTGGTAAAGAGCATTTCCTTCCTGAAGCTCCCCTTCTACCCAAGCTATGCAGCCTTCACCTTCCCCTTCGTTATTTCCGCTATTGCTACAAAGCAAAGCGTGATGGTTTTAGGGAAAATGGGAATGAGCCTTGCCTTCATGCAGCCGGTGGTTTTACTGGAAACCATCATTGCCGCAGGCTTTACCATCTATGCCTGCCTGAGATTTTTGGAGCATATCTTCCTAAAGAAGGCTTAACGAAAAAGAAAGTCTCAAAGGGACTAAGAAAAATAGAATGAAACAGCGTATCGAATCAATAGGTCCGAAGCAGGGGTAATCTGAGCCCATGGGTTCTTAGCTTTTGTTCTTTGAAAGCTTAGAACCCCTATGAGGCGAAGTTAGCGAGAGCGTGCCCCGCTTCGGACCTATTGATTTGATAGCGCTAGCAATGGTGATAGAGATAGTCCCTTTGATACCCCCGTTAGTTTCTCCTATTTGTTTCTAAAATTCTCTTTATTCTTTGGGGAATTCCTTGTCATTGAAGTTTTTCTCTGTTATCCTAAGGAAACACTTGCGGAGATGGACAGACAGAATAGTTGAAGGACAACGGAAAAGGGGAAGCAATGAGCGATTTTTCATTTAATCATTTTAATTTTAATGTACTGGATCTGCAGAGAAGTATGCGCTTTTATGAGGAAGCGCTGGACTTACATGAATTAAGCAGAAATGAGCAGGATGATTTTATCATCGTGTATCTGGGAGATGATTCTACGGATTTTCGTTTGGAGTTAACCTATCTGAAGAATAGAACAGAAGCCTATGACTTGGGAGAGCAGGAGTTCCATTTGGCTCTTAGGACTGTGGATATCGGTGCGGCCCATGACCGGCATGAAAAGATGGGATGCATTTGTTTTGAGAATCACGGCATGGGAATTTATTTTATCGAAGATCCGGATGGATACTGGATTGAGATAATTCCGGATAGAACCAAGCCTATTACTTGGCGATAAGGTAAGAATAAAGAAAGCGATTTCTAAGGGGTTTTCCCAAGGAAGTCGCTTTTTTACATTCTTAACGGGTATCGCTCGCGTAGTGTGCGGTATCTCGTTTATGAGTTTTACGTTATGTGGTAACAGAGCTAAAATTTATAAAATCAAAGATTTAAGGTGATTATTGTCCTTTTAGAAAACCTTCCGCCAGAGCCACGAAAGCGGCGCTTCCCTTCCAAAGCACATCCTCATCCACGGTAAACTTAGCGTGGTGGTGGGGGTAATCGGTTCCCTTTTCCGGATTGGAGGAGCTTAAAAACAAAAAGCATCCCGGAACTCTCTGCTGGTATAGGGCAAAGTCCTCCCCGATCATACTGGGCTTGTTTATGTGGGTCAGGAGCTTATCCTGAAAAACTTCTCTGAGGCAGCCCTGCGCCAATGCAGTCAAATCCGAATCATTGGTAACAGGCGGTGCACCAAAGTCCATGGTGAGGCTTACGCTTCCTCCAAAGGCCTTGGCAGTATTTTCTGAAACTTCCTTGATACGCTTGGCCAGTCTTTGCCGCACATCTTCCTGAAATGCTCGAGTGGTACCTTCAATCCGTACAGTGGAGGGAATCGCATTGTAGAGCTCTCCTCCCTGAATGAGACCGATAGTAAGAACAGCTGGCTCCGTTCCGGCAATTTCTCTGGAGGGAATCGCCTGCAAAGCCAATACAATATGGGCGGCAATGTTGATGGGGTCAATGCCTTTCTCCGGAGTGGAGGCGTGACACCCCACACCCTGCACCTCCAGGATAAAACGATCATAGGACGCCATTACCGGCCGGGGACACAGACTATAGTACCACTGGGAATATCCTTGCCTAAGATGCTTCCGATATGCATGCCGAAAATGGCATCTACCCCTTCTAAAGCGCCTTTTTCCAGTAAAACAGTAGCCCCCTTTGCCTGTTCTTCAGCGGTTTGAAAGAGAAAACGAATTTCTCCGCTCAGTTCCTCCCGATGGGGATAGAGAACCCGAATAGCGCCCAGCAGCATGGCAGTGTGGGCATCATGGCCACAGG
>ERZ773250.1590-NODE-1590-length-11143-cov-3.456079_pt1 | contig 11143 bp, 8 predicted proteins | sample MGYA00511258_ERZ773250 | MGnify/ENA primary metagenome ERZ773250 (study PRJEB29015, sample SAMEA2738164) | human oral metagenome | biome: human oral; feature: human-associated habitat; material: saliva | place: China | collected 2187 ... | reverse complement strand
CCGTTTCATGGTGAGAAATAGGATTCGTATTTTCATAAAGAAATAGAAGAGGGCAAGAAGGAGGGTTCCATGAGTAAGACAGAAGGACAGAAGTTGGAAGAGCAGTTATGCTTCAAACCGGAGCATATCGCAAAAAAATACCCGAAGGACATGGAGAAGGCAATGGAGTTTGCCGAGGGATACAAGACATTCCTGGATCATTCGAAGATTGAAAGAGAGTGTGTATCCTACAGTGTTTCTCTTGCGGAGAAAGCAGGGTATAAGCCGTTTAAGCGCGGTGTGAAAGGAAAAGCGGGAGACAAACTTTACTTTGTCAATCGGGGAAAGAACCTCTTTCTCGTAACACTGGGAAAGAAGCCGTTGAATGAAGGAATTCATTTCAATATTGCCCATATCGATTCTCCGCGAATCGATTTGAAGCCGAATCCGCTTTACGAGACGGATGAACTTGCTTATTTTAAGACGCATTACTATGGCGGAATCAAGAAGTATCAGTGGGGAACCATTCCTCTTGCTTTGCACGGCAGAGTGATGTTCTCCGACGGAAAGTCCGTGGATTTACATTTCGGAGAGGAAGAGGGCGATCCGGTTCTGGTTATCACGGATCTCTTACCGCATCTTGCAAAGCAGCAGAGTGAAAGAAAGCTTGCAGAAGGACTGAAGGGAGAGGAACTGAATGTTCTTCTGGGTTCCCTTCCGGTGGAAGACAGTGAAGTGAAGGAAGCCTTCAAGCTGAAAGTTCTGTCCATTCTCCATGAGAAGTACGGTATAGTGGAGAAAGATTTTATGCGTGCGGAGCTGACGCTGGTTCCGGCGCAGAAGGCGGTGGATGTCGGTCTGGATTCCTCTATGATAGGGGCTTACGGACAGGATGATAAGGTTTGTGCTTATACGGCTCTTATGGCGGAACTGGACGGAAAGAAGCCGGAGTATACTTCTCTTACCGCTCTCGTGGATAAAGAGGAGATCGGTTCTACGGGAAATACGGGAATGGAGTCGGATGCTCTGCGTCATTTTGTAGAGGATCTCGCCGAGTGTGAAGGAGAAAGGGTAAGGGATGTTCTTCGGAATTCCCTCTGTCTCTCTTCCGATGTCAATGCAGCATATGATCCGACCTTCCCGGATGTTTATGAAAAGCGGAATTCCTCTTTCTTTAACCACGGTCCGGTACTGACCAAATATACCGGCGTGAGAGGAAAGGGCGGTTCCAACGATGCTTCCGCGGAAACTATGCAGAAAGTGATTCAGTATATGGACGACGCCGGAATTCCATGGCAGATTGGAGAGCTTGGAAAAGTCGATGAGGGCGGCGGAGGAACCATTGCAAAGTATATGGGCAATATGGATGTCGATACGGTAGACCTCGGCGTAGCCGTGCTGTCCATGCATGCGCCTTTTGAACTGACAACAAAGCTCGATGTGTACTATACATACAAAGCATTTCTTGCTTTTAATCGTTAAAGGAAAATAGAGTGAGGAGTATTATGAGAAAAAAGAAGTTTTTACTGAGTACGGCGATTCTTGCCATGGCGCTTTTTGCCGCATCTTGCGGAAAGAAAACGGCAGACAGCACAGAGAAGAACAAGGCATCCGCATCGGAGGTGTCTTCCTCCAATGCCAGCCCTTCCACGCTGACAGAGGACAGTCCGGAAATTAAAGAGTTGGAGAACATGAAGGTTCCTGAAGAGCCGAAGGTTTCTGAAATGGGAAAGATTACGCTTCCGGATATCAAGAAGATCAGCGTAACGGTGGCACCGATGAAGGAAGTAACGGATGCGGATGTGACCGCAGCGATTAATCAGGCTTTGCAGCAGGATCTGAAGACCGTTGAGGAGCCTGCGAAGGAAGGCGATACTGTAAATATTGACTACAGCGGTACGATTGACGGAAAGAAGTTTGACGGCGGTACAGCGGAAAAGCAGGACTTGCAGCTTGGCTCCGGACAGTTTATTCCGGGCTTTGAAGACCAGCTGATCGGAAAGAAGGCCGGAGAAAAGCTTACCGTGAAGGTCACTTTCCCGAAAGAATATAGTCAGGCGCCGGACCTTGCCGGAAAAGATGCGGAGTTTGCCGTTACGGTCAATGCCGTAAAGCGTGCCCCGGAGTTGACCGACCAGTGGGTCAAGGACAACAAAGATACGACCGCGGAGACCGTAGAAAGTTATAAAGATCAGATTAGAGAGCAGCTGAAAGCCAAGGCAGAGTTCCGCTATCATTCCACCATTCAGAATGATGCGATGCAGCAGATTTTTGATGAAGCGAAGGTGGAGCCGTCCGAGAAGCTGATGGAGTATGCGAAGGCCTATGTCCTGAATGCGCAGTTAACGCAATATAAGCAGTATGGTATGGGTGCGGCGGATGTCATCAATATGTCCGGAAAGTCTGTCGAGGAGTTCAAGAAAGACGCTTATGCCAATGCAGAAAGCTACGCGAAGCAGATTTTCATCATGAGAAAGATTGCGGACGACCAGAAGATCCGTCCGACCGATGCCCTTTTGGACAGTCTTGCCAAGGCGGAATCCTCTCTCACCGGGCAGGAAACGAATCGAATCAAACTCATCGAGCAGTACGGAAAACAGGTTGTAGAGGAAGCGGCTGTTCGGAATGCGGTTATGGAGTACATCGAGTCCCAGATTACGGTGAAGGAAGAAGAGCCGTCTATCTCGACAGAAATAGATACGCAGAATAAGACCGGCGAGAGCAAAGGTACGGAAAAGCAGTCGGAAGAGAACAAAGAAACAGAAACGAAGGAGACTAAGAGTCAGGCGAATGAAAAGAAGTAATGGAAGAGAAAGCGGAAAAATGCTTTCTTTCCCGTCGGAGAATTACAGGGTCTCTCTACGTGAAACACAATAGAGAATAAAGAGAGCGCGGAATACGAAAATCGTTTTCCGCGCTCTTTTTTTATGCATAACGAGTATCACGCGGAAAGCTTGCGATATCTCGCTTCTTAACAAGTGGAGAAGACGAAGCCGGAGACGTCTTGTTGTGCCTACAGCAGGATTGACAATTTTTACGTTTTTCTTAAAATTAAAGTGATACATGGAGAAGAGAAGGGACAGAAGAATGCGAAAAATCTGCCAGCGGGATATCTTTTATTATATGAATGAGGAACTTCGGGTTCCGCAAAAGGAAATGTGCCTGATCTTTAATAAAGTACGACAGGGAAATATGGTGGAAACCAGAGTCAGTGAGATTAAGCAGGGAAAGCGAAAAGGGTATCGAGGACTGAAGGATGCGGCACTGCCCTGCTTTTTACAGTGTTTTCAGGGAAAAGAGGAAGAGCTGCAATTTCAAAAGTTACTTCGCTTTGTAAAAGAAGAACAACTCTATTTCCCGGGAGTGGAAGAAGAGGATGACTTTCAGACCTATGCTTTACGTTTTTTGGAGTATGGGCTCGAGAATTGCGAAATTCCGGTCGAGACAGGAGGGGTTTTACCTGAAGCGACGCCTATGATGAAACTTGCGCTTTTTCCGCCTGTTTTGGAGAACCGGACAGTGCCGGATACACCCGGCTCATTGCAGGAGAAGCTTCGAAATCATCCGCAGTATCTGCTGCTTGTTTCCTTATGTTTTTTCGCTCTTTTTCTTTATTTTGTCCTTTTTTCGCAGAATGCTTTATCGCTTTTTATGAAGGCTTACCGGCTTTCCTCTTGGCAGTTTATTTTGCTGATTCTTTTCCTTGCTGTTTCGCCCCTCCTCTTTGGCCTGATCGATGTCGTGATAGCGGTGTATTCCTACCGGAAGAGACACCCGGGGGAAGACATTTCTTTGAGAGAGATTCCCTTTATTGCAAAGTATGGGGAGAAGGATACCGTTATACAGGGCAAGGGACGCTATGACCTGCAACCGCGTCTTATCTTCTATTCCATCGCTTGTAATCTGACCGGTTCATTTTCCGCGATAGCGATTTATCTCTTTTTACACACTTTGGCCGATTTTCCTGCATTTGCAGAGAATCCGCATTTTGTTGCGATGGCAAATATTGTGGTCTATTTCAATATGCTGACCACCTTCGCACAGACCTTCTTTCTTTTTACAAGAGAGCCGATGCGTGTTTTCCGGGAAAATGTGGAGAATCCCGATACAAAACGCGCTGACCGTCTCCATGTCATTATGAACAGCATTTACATGATTTACAGTATGAGCTTCACGGCGATTGGCATTGCGCTTGCCCTTCTCTACAGCTATGACCATGCGATCATGGGGAAAATGCCTTTGTCTCCGTACTTTGCGCTGGCCATTTTCACATCCCATCTCTTTCTTTGGTTCTCTTCCTGCTCTCCCTTTGCAGTGCAGTTCAATGCGGAGTGCGCCGGTTCTTTTATCTTCCTTTCTCCCATTGTCGTCATTTTAAGTTCTCTTTGCAGTGTGCTTTGTTTTGATTCCGGAATGGGAGTCCTGCTCTTAAATCTGGTGAATTTTGTGGCGATCCTTACCTGGCTATGCTGTTTTTTGCGAAGCGGAGTGGAAAAAGGCATCTTTCATTTTATTCGGGCGCATCGAGCCTATTTTGCGCTCTATGTCATTTTGTTTTTTCTATTTTATATCCTGTCCGTCCATTTGTAGTGGACTTGAGTCCCGTTGATGGCGATAGCTTATACTTCACAATCCTTTCCGCGCATTTGTAACGGACTTACACCGATTTACACTTTCCTTCAGTGTAAAAAAATGGTAATGAGAAAGCTTTCTTTTCCCCTTAAGATGATTTTCAGTCATTTGTAAACTGTACACGAAAGGAAGGGGATTTCCCGAGAGATTCGGAAGAGGAAGCGGAAATTCCCAAGTCATTCGAAAAGGGAAGGGGAAGAAAATGAAGAGAAGAAGCATTTTGCAATGCAGTGTAGCGACATTACTTTGCACGGGGATTTTAGCGATGAGCGCATACGCCGGCTCCTGGATCAAGAATACCACTGGATGGTGGTATGACTATGGAAACGGCACCTGGCCATCCAGCAGTTGGCAGTGGATTGACGGAAACAACGATAGTGTCGCGGAGTGTTACTATTTTGACCGCTTCGGCTACTGCTTAATGAATACTACAAGCCCGGACGGATACCAGGTAAACGGGAGCGGTGCCTGGGTAGAGAACGGCATCGTGCAGACCAGGAATGTCGGCGGAAGCAAAGTAAGCGGGGCGGGAGAAGAAGCAATGAATGAGGCGAATTACACAGCCGGACGAAAGAATAAGCTCTCCCTCTTTAACACAGAACCCATTATCCGTTCTGGTGTTCGGAAGATGGATAGCCTGGCAAGCAATCGGGAAAACAAATCCTTCACCAATTGCTTAATGTTTGTAAGTGACGACCTCGGGGAATATATAGAATTTGACAATTCCGCAGGCTATACACATCTCAAGGCAACCGTTTTCCCGGTTAAGGATTATTGGGGAGAAGGAAACCGTATGCTCTTACAGGTTCTTTCCGGGGAGGATGACGAGATTTATTCCACGCAGGACATCTACTATGATACCAAGGCGTTCGACATTGACGTGGATATTACGGGATATGAAAAGGTAAGGCTGAAAGCAGTCAGAGTAAGCCAATATAGGATAGATATCGCGGTAGCCAATGCCCGCTTTGAGTAAGCGGAAAGGATTTTTCCGGAAATCGTGAAAAGAAAGGAGCTGTGGGGAGAGAGTGCAAAAAACTTTGTAGCTGTCTTTTCCGCAGCTTTTTTCTTAAAGAAGATATAGAGGTGGGAATATGGATTCAACCACATGGATAGCAGGAATTCTTTCCATACTATTCTTTGGGGTGGTACTGTATTATTTCCTTTCAAAGTAGTGTAGTATTGGATGCAGAAAAAGAGAAGCGGAAACAAAGAAGTAGAAACAAAGAAGAGCAGTGTTTTACCCGTTCCATAAAGGCTATCCAGAAGAAGGAGTAGAAAATGTTTTGTGGTCATTGCGGTTTTAAAAATGAAGACGGCGCCGTATTTTGCGGAAATTGCGGAGAACGCTTAGAAAGCAGCGCGGTCAATCCTATACCGAAGATAGAGAGACCGGTGCAGAAGACGCCTGTAAAAGAAGAACCCGAAGAGACCATCTCGGAAGCCCCTGCCCGGAAGAAAAAGGGGCATCTCGGCTGTATCCTTTTTTTGATTTTCTGTTTCCTTCTGCTTCTTGGAGCAGGCGGTGTTTGGGGATATTTTCGTTTCTTCCGAAAGCAGACTCTTCCGCTCGACGCTTACCTGAAAGTCGAGTTCACGGGGCCGAGCGGATATGCGAAGGTCGGTGCGGAACTGGATTGGGATGCGATAGAAGCGGATTATGGAAAGAAATTGCACTTTACGTCGGAGGCAAAGGAAGACGGCATTGCCAGAAAATATGCCACACCGATAGACTATCTGAAAGAGGCGGTCAGCGCGCCAAGCTTTGACGAGGACAGCGATATTGAAGACGGGGAAAGCATAGGATACAAGTGGTCTGTCAATGAAGAGGAGGTTGCCGATTACCTGAACTGTAAGATTAAAGTGAAGGATCAGAAGGTCAAAGCGCACATTAAGGAAAAGGCGGAAGAAAAAGACCTTTTGGAGGAGATTACCGTTGAGACAAAAGGCACGGTAAACGGAAGCGGTTATCTTGTTCTTTCCGATTTTCCGGAAGGACTCAGTGAGGAAGACTTCACGATTGAGCCGGACGCGGGACTGAAAAATGGAGACAGGGTAGAAATCAGTCTGGCAAAGGATTCCGCTTATTATATGGAAAAGTGCGGTTTCCTACCGAGTAAAAAGAAGAGAACGTATACCGTGTCGGGACTACAGGAAGAGAGTGCTGCACCGCAGAATCCGACAGAGTCTATAGAGAATGGTTTCGGGAATGCAGGAGAGGCACCGAGCGGTACAGCCAATTCTTTCCGAACGGATACCGTTCCGGAATTCTTATGTCCCTATAGTTCCAACCGTCTCATCACGAGGCAGGACGTAGAGAGCCTGATGGCACAGTATCCTGCAACGATGTTCCCGGGGCAGAGAAACATCACGCAGATGGTTGTTAATGAGATGTATGCGCGATACGGTTATGCCTTTAAGGATCAGGGACTGACCGATTACTTCTCGCAGTTTAGCTGGTATGCGAATAACTGGAATAAAACAAGTGATATGGACTCCATTTATCCGCGGATGTCACAGATTGAAAAGCAGAATATTGATTTTCTAAAAACATTCCATTAAAAGAAAGGCTTAAAAGAAAAACATTTAGAAAACCCGGAAAGAGGGAAGGGAAAGCGATGAAGCTTTCCGTACAGTTAACCCTCTTTCTGGGTTTATTAGCGTTGATTGGGATGTCCATTGTCAACATTGGAACGATTCATCTGAGTCGGGTCTCTTTTACGGAAGTGATGAATCAAAATATGGAGGACAAAGCCAGAGCGACGGGAGAGGAACTCTCCGCGCTGATTTCCAGGATGGACGGCGTCTCTTCCATCATTGACAGCGGGATTCAGGAGATGACGGATAAAACCGCAGCAGCATGGACGATTTTGGATATCAATAAGGAAAAACAGTCTGTCATTCCCATGAAGGAATCCAGTTTTCGCTCCCGTGTTGTAAACCAGGCAGTCAGTTCTTCACAATACAATGCGGAAACCGTGCTGCTTGAATCACTGTATGGTGTCATTGCGGCGAATGATCATGTCATCGGAGCCGGTGTCTTCTTTGAGCCGAACGCCTATCTTGACGGGGTAGAAGATTACGCCCCTTATATCGGAAAAGAGGGATTTCAGAATCGCAGTATCGTAAATTATCCTTATACGGAGTTTAAGGATAAGGCATATTATACGGAGACGAAAGCGAGCGGAAAGACGGTCATTACCGATGTTTATGAGACTTTACTGGATAAAGCGAAGGTTATCACGATTTCCAGACCGGTGATGCAGCAGGGAAAATTCGTCGGTGCCATCCTCTTAGACCTGGATGTCAGTATCTTTTCTACTACAGAGCAGAAAGACACGCGTTACCCAAGCCTGGACACCGTGATCCTCAATGAAGATGGGGAAGTCATGTACAGTAAGAAGGGAGAACGTATTGGAAAATCAGTAGAAGAGGAAAAGGGAGAGAAGGAATATAAGAAGATACGGACCGAGATGGAGAAGGGGAAGGCTTTCTATCTCTTAGAAAAGGAAAAGAGCGGGGTAACGAAGCGAACCTATTATGTTCCAACGGATGTGATGGGAAATACCTGGTGGATTATGCTTTCCCTGAATAACGGAGAGTTTATGCGTCCCATTCTGCACATTCTTCTGCTGTGCTTTTTCCTTGGATTTATCGGCTTGCTTTTGATTGTGAGTGGAATCTATTTCTGTGTACGAAGGACGCTGGCGCCGCTGAGCGGAATGGCGAGAATTGGCGCAAAAGTGGCGAAGGGTGATTTTAGTGAGGAAGTAAGCTATCGAAAAGAAAATGAGATCGGACAGATTGGAAGCGCTTTCCAGAAAGTGATGGATACGGTTCGGGGAATTACGGAGGATCTCAGGGAGAAGTTGGAAGCCCTTTCGGAAGGAAATTTCCGGATCAATCTTGAGGAAGAGGACAAATATCAAGGAGCCTATCTCCCGCTCTTGCAGGCGCTTCGGAACATTCGGAGAGGGTTGAACGGTACCGTATTGGAGATTCAGAAGTCGGCATCCGGCGTCAGTGCTTCTTCCGAGCAGGTATCCGCCAGTGCACAGTCTCTTTCCCAGGGAGCGACCGAACAGGCTTCTTCTGTAGAAGAGATTTCCGCAGGCATGAACGAGATATCCGATTCGATAAAGAGCACGACAGAGAAGGCGGAAGATGCGGCGCATCTTAGTCGGAAAGCGGGAGAAGCAGTGGAGGTCAGCAACCGGAAGATGGAAGAGCTGTCCAAGGCAATGGCGGAGATTACGGAGAAGTCCGGTGAAATTGGAAAAATCATCAAAACCATTGATGATATCGCCTTCCAGACCAACATCCTTTCCCTGAATGCCGCGATAGAGGCGGCAAGAGCGGGAGAAGCGGGAAAAGGCTTTGCCGTGGTTGCCGATGAAGTCGGAAACCTTGCTCAGAAGTCTGCGAAAGCGGCACAGAACACCGGTCTTCTGATAGAAGAAACGAAAGATGCTGTTTTAAGAGGGGCGAAGATCAGTAAAGAAACCGAAGAGTCTCTGTCCACCGTAGTACAGCATACCGGAAAAATCAATGACATGATTTTGGATATCACAAAGGAGACGGAGCGGGAGTCGGAAGGCATGAAACAATTAACCGTCGGCATGAATCAGATCTCCGCTGTAGTGCAGACGAACTCCGCGACGGCGGAAGAAAGCGCCGCAGCATCGGAAGAGCTTTCCGCTCAGGCAGGTGTCTTAGACGATTTGGTTTCGAAGTTCCGTTTGCAGGAGGAATAAAGCCGGCGGCGTTCGGTGGAAAGGAATGGAACCTGTGCAGATAAACTTCAATTCTAAAGATATTCTATTGTAAAATGTCTTTGGTGGGAGTACACTGAACGAACAAACCATGAGAGAGGAGGAGATTATATGGCTCAGTTATTAGCAGTTGCGAAATACTTGAATAAACTATATGAGGAAAAGCATCATTGCAGCATGGACCAAATGAGAATGCATAAGATGATGTACTTTTCACAAAGGGAGTCTCTTATGATTTCCGGAAAGCCTCTTTTTAATGGGGATTTTGAAGCGTGGAAATATGGACCGGTACTTAAAGCGGTTAGAACTGAGTACTCCGGAGGGGACATGTTTTCCGGAGAGTATGGAGAACTGAGCGAAGAAGATGCTAAATTGCTTCGTGGAGTTTTTGAACGTTATGATGAGTATGATTCGTGGAAATTGAGTACTTTGTCTCATGCAGAAAGCTCTTGGGTTAAAGCACGTGAAGGATTAGAGCCGGATGCGCCGGGAAATAGGAAGATGAGCTTAAGTGCAATCGTCGTTGATGCGACAAAAGAGAAGTTACGGAGAAAGGGCGTTGTATTTGCATAGTGAATAGACCTACAGGTATTGCCTGTAGGTCTATTTTGTATGGTTAGGAGGACTGTTTTGACTATTGAGGAACAGAAAAGATACCTCTTTGAGAGACTGAAATTAGAAAGTTTACGTATTTCGGAACAGAACAAGAAAGAGATATTAGCCTTTGAACAAGCAAAATGTGGGAGCATTCTTTCGGATTACTTAAAGAATGAGGCCTGGAAGGATGACGAATCGGGAGATACCAAAGTCTATCTGGTTAAAGATATAGTGGAAAATAAGATTGTAAGTTTTTTTGCTCTAAATTGTGGGATTCTTTATAGTGATCTTGAAGGTATTTCTCTTAAAGAAGAAGAAAAAGAGCCATTTGAAAGACTTGTCAAGGCCTTTCAAATGTACAATAGAAGGAATCTTTCTGATACTCAGCGAGAGCAAGCGGACAAAGAGTACAATGATGCCATGAATGCGTTAGAAGAGGTGGTAGAATCACCGGACAGATATTCTTATTTAAATAGTCAAGCAGAAAGTAAAGCGGTAAGCAAGGAAACGGAAAGAGATCTGTTTGTTGATACGGAGGAGAAGGAGCATGCGACGAATGTGCATCAAACTTTTCCGGCTATTGATATAAAGTTCTTGTGTAAAAATAAGCACTATATTCCGGAAATCAATCTTGATTTTAGATTGGGCGTATATATTTTCTGGGAGCTGATTGTGCCTCATGTATTAAAGACGGCAGAACTGGTGGGATGTAAATATATATATTTATTTGCTGCGGATGAAACGGATAGAACTGTGATTAAAACAAAGAAACCAATTATGTTTACTCGTGACTATGATCCATACGCGGAGGAAGAGGAGGAAGAGCAAACAGTAGTTTTAAAATTGGTGGAATATTATAAAAATGAATTGAAATTCAACTATGTTACAAAGTATAAAGTATTAAAACCGCATTTTGAGAGGAAATGTTTTACTTTGGTTCAGGAAGTTAAAAAGCTGGAAGAAAACCGAAGAAGCATTTGGATATCTCATAGTTTAGAAGATAATGAAGATAAAATAATATGAACGGGTAGTTCTATTTTTAGAGAGAGGTTTCCTCAAATATCGGGATTTCATTGTGAAAAGACTCAATTTTATGCCAATGATATTCCCCTGATCAAGGAGATGGTAAATGCTGGAAATCAAAGGCTTGAAGAAGAGCTTTA
>ERZ773250.1589-NODE-1589-length-11145-cov-3.126961_pt1 | contig 11145 bp, 6 predicted proteins | sample MGYA00511258_ERZ773250 | MGnify/ENA primary metagenome ERZ773250 (study PRJEB29015, sample SAMEA2738164) | human oral metagenome | biome: human oral; feature: human-associated habitat; material: saliva | place: China | collected 2187 ... | reverse complement strand
CAGGCGGGCGTCGGTGGCGACGTCGAGGGCGGAGAAGGAATCGTCGAAGACGTAGACGGCGGGTTCCTTCACCAGCGCCCGTGCAATGGACAGGCGCTGCCGCTGCCCGCCCGAGAGGTTCGTGCCGCCCTGCGCGATGTGGGCGGTGAGACCGCCGTCGAGTTTCTCGACGAAATCGGCGGCCTGGGCGATCCGCAGCGCCTCCCACATCTGCTCCTGCGTGGCGTCGGGACGCCCGTAGAGCAGGTTGGAGGCCACCGTCCCGGAGAACAGGTAGGGCTTTTGTGGCACCAGCCCGATCCGCGACCACAGGGCATCGGGATCGAGGTCACGCACGTCGACGCCGTCCACCAGCACCTCGCCGCTGCTGACGTCGTACAGGCGGGGGATCAGGTTCACCAGGGTGGATTTGCCCGACCCCGTCGACCCGATGATCGCGGTGGTGCGGCCCGGGGTCAGGGTGAATGACACGTTCGCCAGCACCGGATCCGCCGCGCCCGGGTAGGTGAAGGTGACGTCGCGGAACTCGACGACTCCCGTCAGCTCTTGCGGGGTGACCGGGTCGGTGGGGGGAGCCACCGTGGGTTCGGTGTCCAGCACCTCCAGGATGCGGTCCGCCGACACTGCAGAGCGCGGCGCCAGGAACAGCAGCATCGTCGACATCATCACCGAGATGAGGATCTGGATCAGGTAGTTCAGGAAGGCGGTCATCTGACCGATCTGGATGTCGCCGGAGTCGATGCGGAAGGCGCCGAACCAGATCACCGCCACCGAGGAGACATTCACCATGAACATGGCGATCGGGAACAGCAGCACCATCCAGCGGGAGGCGCGCAGCGTGACGGAGTAGACGTCCTCGTTGGCGCCCTCGAAGCGCTTCGACTCGTGGTCCTCGCGAATGAAGGCGCGGATCACTCGGATGCCGCTGATCTGTTCGCGCAGCACCCGGTTGAGGTTGTCGAGGTTGGTTTGCATCTGCTGGAACAGGGGAGAGGCGAAGATCACCAGCAGCGAGACCGCCACGCCCAGCACCGCGACACTGACCGCGATGATCCACGACAGCCCGAAGTCCTCGCGCACCGCCATGACGAAACCGCCGACCATCATGATGGGCGCCCCGACGATGATGGTCAGGGTGGTCTGGGCGATCGTCTGCACCTGCAGGACGTCGTTGGTGGTGCGGGTCAGCAGCGACGACGCCCCGATGTCGCGTATCTCGCGGGTGGAGAACGACAGGGCCCGGTCGAAGATGGCGGCCCTGAGGTCGCGGCCCAGCGACATGGCGGTGAGGGCACCGAACCAGGTGGCGCCGATCTGCCCCGCCGCCTGCACCAGGGAAAACAGCAGCATCAGGGCACCGCTGCGCCAGATCAGGTCGGTGTCACCCTTGACGACGCCGTCGTCGATGATCTGCGCGTTCAGGTTCGGCAGGTACAGCGACATGGCGGTCGCCAGCACCTGGAGGACCAGGACGGCCAACAGCTCCCGCCAGTACGGTTTCAGGTACGTGAAGATCAGCCGGTTGAGTCGTGCGATCACAGGGAATCCTTCCTGCGGGCCCCGTCGAGGGCGAGGCGCGCCAGGGTGGCGGGGGTCAAGCTGGTATCGGGAGATTTGCCGTGCGCGTACCCCATGGCCAGGGTGATGACGAGGTGGGCGAAGTCCTTGACTGGGATGTTCAACTCGGCCTCGTGCGGGGCCAGGCGGTCACGAATCCAGTTTGCGATGTCACAGACCCGGGCCTCCCACAGCTCCATGATCCGAAACCGGATCTCGTCCTGGTCACCGCCCCGGTGTGGTCGGGGGATGAAGCGCCCGAAGGTGGTGACGTAGTCGGCGGCGGTGGACAGACACACCTCGGTGGTCTCGTCGACGGTCGTGGTGGTGAGGGTCGCAGCGAAGATGTCGGCGAGCCGCTCAGAGGAGAGGTGGTCGGCGATGGTGGCGGCGATCAGGTCGCGTCGGGTCGGGAACACCCTGAACAGGGTTCCCTCGGCCACCTTGGCGGCCTCCGCCACCTGCCGGGTGGTCACCTCTGGGCCGTGGTCCAGGATCAACTGGCGGGTCGCGGCAATCAGCGACGCCCGTCGTTCGGCGGGCGGAAGAGGTCGGGCACGGGTCATCACGGCGCACCAGTGTATGAGTGAGCGCTCACTCATTCAAAATGAGGCGGGAACCGGGGCGACGGCGATTGGCAACGGGCCCGGTTGCCGCGACCGTTACCCGGGTGGTCCCTGTCATGTCGCCGATCGGTGTCACAGGCATGGCGCATGCGCTGATCGTCCGCGGATCGATGTCGCTGCGGGTGGGGCGCCCGGCAGCAGTGGGTTGATGTAATCGGGGCGGCGTCGGGTACGTCGCCGAAGCCCGGGGGTCGGGCGTTGGGCGGGGCATCCGCGGTGGCGTGGGCGATGTGCGGCGTGTTGCCGAACTATGCCTCGACGATGATGAGTGCGCTCACTGCTTGTCCTTGGGCATGCTGATGACCAGGACGTCGCCGTCGGTGGTGAATGGGGCGGGGGTGAGCGACTTGTTCGCGGGGCCTTTGAGCACGGCTCCGCTGTCTGTGCTGAACCGGGCGCCGTGACTGTCGCAGACGATCTCCTGCGCCTCGACGCGGCTGACCTTCACGCCGGCGTGGGGGCAGGCCGCGTAGTAGGCGTGGAAGGTTCCCGCTGTCGGCTGCGTCACCACGTACCACCCGACCAGGGCCCCGCCGCCTACGGGCACATCGGATTTCTGGACGCGCTGGGTGCCGCCGTCGCCGCTGCGCTCCATGCTGCATCCTGGCAGGCCCACGACGGCGAGGGTGGCGCCTGCGCCGAGGCCCAGCGAGGTGTGGATCAGCGTGCGGCGTGTGCATGCGTGCGGTGACGCCTCCCCGTTTCGATACATACTCACTCCTAGATGAGACATTGTGTATCAAGTACGATATCGTGCGACGACTCGGAGTGCAACGCGGGGCGTTTCGGAAGGAGGGCGAGATCCTGTGAGCAGGGCGCAGAACAACCCTCGGAGGAGTGGGGAACAATCCCTGCCTGGTGGTTCCTCGGCGCTGGGGGTGCGGGAACGGCTTCTCGCTGCTGGGGTCGAGATCGTCTCTGAGGTCGGTTTGGACACGGGACTCGGGAGGCTCAACTTCGAGGAGGCCATCAAGCGGGCACATGTGGCGCGAGCCACTGCCTATCGCCAATGGTCGACCAAGGAGGCCTTCGGGAACGCCGTCCTCGTGGAGCTTGCCAGGGGGCTACACCTTGCCTCCGATTTCGTGGCCGAGGTTCCGGCCATCATCGTGGACATGGTCGGTGATGGATCGGCGCTGGCCACGCCTCAAGGGCGCCGGAACCTGATCGTCGACCTGACCCGGACGCTCGTCAAAGGTGACTTTGAAAGCATCCTGCAATCATCGAGCTGGCATCTGCATACGGCCCTCAGTGCCGCGTCCTCCTCGCTGACCGATCCCGAACTCCGCGCCTCTGTTACCGCGGCGCTGCGTGTGTCCGATCAGAGACGCATCGACGCTCGCGCCCAGCTGTACGGGCAGTTCGCGGCATTTGCGGGATATCGTCTGCGCGCCCCCCTGGCTGGCCCCTCCGGATTCCGCCAGATGTCCGAGGCGGCAGGTGCCGCCTTCACGGGTTTCCTGATTCGCGCCCACTACGACACGACCGTCACGGCAGAGACCATGCGACTCCGGGCCTTCGGTATGTCGGAGCCGCGCCAATGGAGTCCGCAGACTTTTGCATCGACAAACGGAATCTTCTCCTACATCGAGCCCGACCCGGGCATCACATGGGATCAGGAACGAATCTCGGACCTGCTGCTGACCGATTTCACCAGCCTGTTTCGCGACCCACAGTTGTAGTCGCGAAACCTGACGGGGTGGTATCGCATCACTTGTGTGTGGTAGCTGCTCATCTGGCACGATGGGTTGCGAACACCCCGGATGACCCCTCGTTCCTCGGAATGATGTCGCCGGGGTTTTGTTTTGCGCAGAACATGCCCCAGGCTGCGACCCCGGCTGGTTATGCTCCGCAGCAGTTTCCTCGAAGGCAGGGAGCTAGCGCCGCTTCGTATCCTCGCCTTTCGTCGTCGCTTCATCCGGTTCGCCCTTCTTTCGCCAGCCGCTCCCAGATCACAGCCCGGGACGGACGATGCTCTGTGTGCGTGGGTCGCAGGTACCCAGCCTTCTTCAATGCAGCCGTCCCGGGTCCTTCGAGTATATAAAATTAAGGCTAGGTACAAGCAAATTGATGCTATGATCGTTCCTGTGGGGATGACCTGCCGAAAATTTTTGGGGACTGGCCGCGGTCTGGCCGTCATAGGTAGGTGGAGACAGTTTGAAGGGATGCGATGATGCGGTTCTCGAACTTCACTGAGTGTTTCCGGCGAGCCACTCGCTCGGAGGGTGCGCCGGACGGATGCGACCCCTACCGGTATCAGGTGCGCCTTGCTGAGGAGGGTTTCCCCGACGCGTTGCGGGCGCCGACGGGATCGGGCAAGACGGCGGTGGTCCTGGCCTATGTGTGGCGGTTGCTCTTCCATCCCGACGCTTCGGTTCGGGCGGCGACTCCGCGGCGACTGGTCGTCCTCTTGCCCTCGCGCACGCTGGTGGAGCAGTACGAGGAAACGGTGCGTGGCTGGCTCGACCAGCTCGGGCTGTTGGATGCGGTCGGCGTGCACGTGCTCATGGGTGGCCGCGACATCCGGTCCTCCCAACAGGACTGGCGCATGAACCTGCACCGCCCCAGCATCGTCATCGGCACCATCGACATGGGGGTGTCGCGGGGGCTTGCGCGAGGATACGGAACCTTCCGGGCGTCCTATCCGATCGACTTCGCGCTCATCGGGAATGGCGCCCTGGTGGTGGTCGACGAGGTTCAGCTCGCGCCCCAGGCCACCGCCACCCTGCGTCAATTCGCGGCCTTCCAACGGGAACTCGGCACTGCGGAGCCGAGTCGGCTCATGATCATGTCAGCCACCATCGACGAACGCGTCCTGGACACCGTCGACAACCCCTGGGAAGGCGCCGACGTGCTGGGGATAGACGAGTCGTCGGAGTCCCCGGAGCTGCTCCGGCGCATGTCGGCAGAACGAACGATCAGGGAATTTCCCCCGGTCGACAAACCGAAGGAGTTCGCCGCCCAGATCGTCGAACGCCACCAACCCGGGACCCTCACCCTGGTGGTGGTGAACACGGTTGACGCAGCCGTCGATGCCTACCGGGAAGTTGGCAAACTGGTGCCGGACGAGCCCAGGTTGCTGATCCACTCCCAGTTCCGTGGGGTGGAACGCAAGGCCCAGCTCGAGAAGCTGCGCGGGATCGCCCGCGACGGAGGGATCGTCGTCGCCACCCAGGCGATCGAGGCCGGAGTGGACATCGATGCCCGCACCCTCATCACCGAGGCCGCGCCGTGGGCGTCCGTCGTCCAACGGGCCGGGCGCTGCAACAGGGCTGCCCGATACCCGGCGGGGGAAGCAGTGGTTCACTGGCGCGAACCCGCCAAGGGACATCCGTACGACCTGGAACAGGTCGCATGCGCGGTCGAGGCCTTGAGGCGCGCGGAGGGCATGTCGTTGACCAGTGCCCAGCTCCACCGGCTGGGCGACGGCATACCGCCGGAGGATCTGGAATTGCGCATCCTGCGTCGCTGCGACTTCCGTCAGCTGTTCGATACCACCCCTGACCTGACGGGCAACGACATCGACATCAGCTGCTACATCCGTCCTGACAAGGACCTCGACGTTCAGCTGGCCTGGATACCGAACGGCTCCATCACGTCCCAGAAAGAGCCCCGGGGAGAGCTGACGACTGAGGTCCCCGGCCAGCCGCTTCGCTGCGGTGTGTCGATGAGTCGGGCGAAGAAACTGCTGAACCGGAAGGACGTCAGGGAACGAAGAGACCAGCGGGCCTGGACCTTCTCGGTCCAGGATGACTGTTGGATCCCCGTGAGAGCGGACCAGCTGCGACCCCAACAGCTGATCCTGGTGGAGGCTGGGCTCGGCGGCTACAGCATCGAACACGGCTTCGACCCTGGCGAGAAGCACGCGGTCCAGGACCACGTCGATGTGGACAACCTCTCGGATGCGACTACTCCTGAGAGCATTACCGGTTCCCAGGACGCCGGGGCCAGAGGAAGCGGCTGGGTCACCCTGCACCAGCACCTCGCGGACACCCGGGAACAGGTCGAGGCCTTCGTCACGGCGCTCAGCCCGGTTGGGATCGATGATGCGCACCTGCACGCAGCGGCTGTCGCTGGGGCGCTCCATGACCTCGGCAAGGCTCACTGCGACTGGGCGCAGGCGCTGTTGGACGCGAACACGGACACACCTCCCAATGACCCGGAACAGCTGTATGCGAAATCTCCCGGAACTACCCCGCTCCGAGTGTTGCGTCAGCTCACAACAAATGGTCAGGAAACCGGTCAGTCAAAGCGACGCCCTGGTTTCCGGCACGAGTTGATCTCGGTGTTCATGCTGCGTACCGATGCCGGACGGCAGCTGCTGATCGACTTGGGAGTGGAGCCTGAGCTGCATCCTCTCGTGTTGTATCTGATCGCGGCGCATCACGGACACATCCGCATCACCGCCCGCGATCCCCGCTACGACGGAGTTGACGGTCTGAGTTTCCTCGGATGCGTCGATAAGGAACCCATCAATGCTGTGACGCTGCCTGGAATCGAGCTGCCCGAATCGGTGGTCGATCACGGCATCTTCCGGAGCGGACCCGACTCTTGGACTACCAACGCCCTGGCTCTTCTGGAGCGCCTCGGACCGTTCCGTCTGGCCTATCTCGAAACCTTGGTGCGCATGGCCGACTGGCGGGCTAGCGCCACCCTCGAACTCCCCGCCGCGGAAGGAATCGAAGAATGACCACGCACGTGTTTCCCGGCCTGGGGTGTGTTCCCCTGATCAACTACCTGGCGGCGCTCGGAGTGGCCAAGGGAATCTCCGAACAGGCCGATCCTGCGGCGCGGTTCGGCTGGCGCAACGGTGTGTTCCGCATGGACACCGAGGTGGAGGACGTCGCCGAGTTTTTCGTCCGGGATTTCGTTCCCACCCCGGTCTTCTCTCCGTGGAATGCCGGCAGTGGGTTCGGTGTGAAGGACAAGACACCGTTGGAATACATCCGGATATTGGAATCCTCTACTGCGCACAGGCTAGCGCCCTACCGAAACACTCTTGCGGTGATTCGGTCGCTGTTGATCGCGAAATCGGAAAAAGGATGGACGAAGGAACGCTTTGTGCAGGAACTTCGCAACCGACTTCCGGACGATGCCTTGCCGTGGACGGATGCCAGCGTGGTCCTCACCGCGAAAAAGACGGAGTACCCGCCCATTCTCGGTACAGGGGGGAATGATGGCCGACTGGATTTCAGTACAAACGTTCACCAACGCCTGAAGGATGTTCTGCCGGAGCTCGGAGCGGAACCCGAACGCAGCCGGGCGTGGATGCAGGATCTGCTGTGGGGGAGGTCGACAGAGAAACTACTTGCTGCCTCCGTAGGTCAGGGCGATCCCGTCGGGGCAGGGACTCCCGGTTCTTCTGCGTTTGGTAGCGCTGACGCGATGGTCAACCCCTGGGGTTTCATTCTCATGGTGGAAGGGGCCATGCTGTTTGCCGCATCGGTTGCGAAAAGACTGGGTGAACAGAACTCCAGGGTGGCCATTCCCTTCACCGTCTCGTCCAGCCCGGACGGACCGATTCCGGGGTCGGCGCAGGAGGAAGGCCGCGGTGAATTGTGGGCGCCTCTGTTGGAGAGCGTCACGTTGACGGAGCTGCGTCAGGTCTTCGAGGAGGCGCGGGTTTCCTGGGATGGCGGAACCGCCTCTAGCGCTGTGTCCATGTATGCGGCAGTGCGTTCCTTCGGTGTGAACAGGGGCATTTCGGCTTTTCAGCGTTTCGGTTTCCTCAAACGAAACGGCTTGGCCTTTGTCGCTGTTCCGCTGGATCACGTCAAGGTGGAGGCGCGCCCGGAGGTGGTCATGGCCAGGGAACCGCTGCGCCGCGCCCGGACGTTTCACAAGGCCAGTGGAGTGGCGTCCAAAACCGCTGCGCGTCGATTCGATGCGAGCGTGACGGCTTTCGTGCGGGACCCCGAGTGGTGGAATGGAATCGCCATGCTTCGGGCCCAGACCGAGCTGGAGCTGACGGCCTTGCGCTCCCGGAAAAACCGTGAGGAACTGGGACATCCCTCGAAGCTGGTGCCGGCGGATGCCGTCATCCCTGTGTGTCGGGAGCTGTTTCTCAACAGCCCCGAGGCGCGGATTGCCGCTGGGATCGCCTCTGCAACCTTCCTGCCGCCCACCGCTTCTCAGCAGGGCGGGGGAAGCGGTGGGCAGCCGATTCGTCGTCTGCTTGTTGGCGCAGATCCCAAGAATCCCAAAGATCCGATTGACCCCGAGGTGATGGTGCCGGGTCTCGGAGTCAGACCCACTGTCGACGTGCTGGCGGACCTGGTGGTGTGGCTGGCGCAGCATCCGGGGGAGGGCGCCCGCCTGGCCCGGGGATGGCTGCCCTTCCTGTCTCATCGGTACCTGGTGCCCTGGACCGACATCCACGCCTGGGTTGGGGGACTTCTTGATGACGACCTCGTCACCCATCACCTGCTGGCTTTCCTGGCCGTCGACTGGAGCGGCAGGAATCGCGCGGACATCGTGAAATCGGATGGCGAGTGCTTGTTCTTGGACCCGACCCTGGCCGTTCTCCAGGCCCTCGCGTCCGGGTCCGTGCGCGTGTGGGAAACGGCGCCGGACGCGACGGGGCTCGAATCCAGCTGGCCCCTTCAGTTGCGTGCCGAGCGTGTCGCTGATGTACACCGCGCCGCGAGCGGTGTGATCAACCGAGGAACGGTCAGCCTCCCTTGGGCCAAGGAAACCGACATCCAGGTTCACACTCATTCCACACGTATGTCCCAGCCCGGTCTGGGACCACGAATTCTCGCGGCTCTGGCAGCGCCCTCGAAGCCGTGGGCGCTTAAGAAGAGCGCACCAGAAGTCGAGAACACAGAGTCTTACGAAACCACCGACCTCTACGAAGGAGCACTGCAATGACCAGCACCGTCCTCACTCTGGCACTCCGGTCCGCCGTCGGATTCCGGTTCCAGCCAACCGGGTTCCCTGATCTCGGGGCGGCTACCTACCAGGCTCATGTGCCCGGCGAGGGGTGGGTGCAGGCCCTTCACCTGGAGTCGCCCCAGTCGATGGCGAACCGGTTGGAACTGTGCACCTGGGATTCGGCGGCCAACGACCAGGCGGAGGCTCTGCATGGCCTGCCGTATGTACGCATCGTCGATGCTGACGGCGGGTTCCTGACCAGCTCCCGTCTCGAGGCTCACAGACTGGCCAGCGCCTACCTCATGGACGCCACGATTGACGGTGAGACCGGAAAGGACTGGCTGAAGAACAGACTCGGGTTGGTCAAGGGCAGGCTGATGGATCACCGTGTCCTTGCCAAGGCCATTTTTGATCTGGACCCGGTGTCCCTGATCCATGGTGTGTTCTTCGCTCAGAAACCGTGGCCCTCCCAGCCGAAGATCGCCCGGGCCATCACCTGTTTCATCGACGCCCTCGACGTGCGTCCTGCAGTCTCCGGCGGGGTGAAGACGGATTCGGTGAACCCCAGCAACGAGGAGGGGCGGGGAGCTAAGGAGGGGTACGGCATGGTGCCGCACCAGCGGGTCGAGTACACGGCTCGCGACATCACAGCGTTCGTCGTCGTGGATCATGGGCAGATCCAGTCCTACGGTCTCGGCGAGAAATCCGAGGCGGTGTTGAATGCCCTCGTCGATTTCGAACTGGCCAGCCTGTTCAGGCAGGACAGCTTGCGGCTGCGCACCGCATGCCATCTGGTCGTGGATCAAGGTTGCGAGGACCTCGCTAAGATCCCCACCCTGGATGAGGCCACCGCGAAGCTGCGGCAGGCCATCGACCAGCATGGTGAACTTGCGTCGATCTCGGAACTGAAATGGACCGGCGGAGGGAAGTGACCGTGCCTACCCAGGTGGCTCTGCGTTTTGTCACAGGGAAGTACCACGCGAACGGGTGGGACCACGCTCTCAACGAGGGGATTAGCGAGTGGCCGCCGTCGCCGTGGCGGCTGCTCCGCGCCCTGATGAGCGTCTGGCACACCCGCTGTGACGACATACCTGAGGAGACGATCGACGATCTGCTGACCGGGCTCGCCACCGAACCTCCGGAATACCTGCTGCCGGATGCCAGGCCGTCGCAGACCCGGCACTACATGCCCAATCCTAATTTCCTCGACGGCATCAACCAGTCCACGTCGCTCCAGCTCGATCCTCGACTGAACCTGGACGACGAGGCCGAGGTGCTGATCTGCTGGCCGAACCTCACTCTGCCCGCTGGACAGCGTGACGCCTTGGGTCGGTTGTTGAGGGAATTGCCCTACCTGGGGAGGGCGGAGTCGCGGTGTGAGGCGCGATTGCTCTCCGGCGAGCATTCTCAGCAGGAGAAAAAGTGGGTTCGTCCTTCTGAGGCGGGAAACACCCAGGTTCTGGTGCCCGAGCCCGACGTGACCAGACAGCAACTCGAGGTCTCTCCGACGCAGATGCGCAAGACCCGTCTCCGATACCCTCGTGGTTCCCGGTGGGTTCGGTACGAGCTGTCTGGAGAAAATCTCGGTGCTCCCACCCGTCGCGAGGTGAATAATCTGCTCAGACCCACGACCGTTCGGTGGCGGCTGGAACCCACCGCCCCCTTCCGTGTCGAGGATGGCATTCTCGCTGCCCACGGGCTTCGGGGACGCATCCTCGGCACCAAGAAGGAGAACACGGATCTGCGGGAGCAGGGCAGTGGGGTCGAGGCGCTGGCCGGACACCACGACGCTTTCGGTGACGGCCCTCAGCATCGGCATGCCCACTGGCTGTGGCTACCGACGGTGGGTGCCGGCGGTGAGCTGACGGGGCAGGTGGAGGATCTGGTGTTGTGGGTGCCCGACGGAATACCCGCCGACACGCTTGCCCGGCTGGCCGGGGCGAGATACCTGCCGCGCTGGAGCAACGCACCCAAGGGGTATCGCTCCGGGGCTGAACTGCACCTGCAGCTGATGGGGCCTGTCGATACGGTGATGCACGAATACACCAGTGCCGATGCCACCACGTGGGTTTCCGTGACCCCGTTCCTG
>ERZ773250.1588-NODE-1588-length-11148-cov-3.236365_pt1 | contig 11148 bp, 6 predicted proteins | sample MGYA00511258_ERZ773250 | MGnify/ENA primary metagenome ERZ773250 (study PRJEB29015, sample SAMEA2738164) | human oral metagenome | biome: human oral; feature: human-associated habitat; material: saliva | place: China | collected 2187 ... | reverse complement strand
CAGTAATTTTTTAATTATCAATCTAATCTTAATAATAATTAAATGATAATAATAATTCTAGAATATATTGAAAAACCTTATTTTAAAAGAATTTATTAACTCGAAATAATGGTTTAAATTTTCAAAAAATACTTGACACCCTTAAATTTCGGGAGTAAAATTCTAATAGTTGTAAATAATTATTCATCCAGGGTTAATTTCACGCCAGCCTATGCGGGCGCGAATACGGGGTTAAACCTCGGAACCCCTTATTATTTTTGAAAACAAATTATTTTATTGAGGGATAACACTTATGAAAGAAACAAACAACAAAATGAAATTTATCGCTGGTACTGCTGCAATTGTAGCTGCGGCTTGTGCAACAGGTGTTGTAAATGCTGATGAAGTAACAGTAACTACACCAGACACAAATGCTGTATCTGAAACACAAGCTCAATCAACCGTTACTGAACAACAAGTATCAGATGCGAAACAAAATATGGAAAAAGCTGAAACAGCCGCTGTTATTCAAGAATCAGCAACTGGTTTGGCTCAAAATCAAGTAAATGACGCTCAAAATCAAGTGAATGCTGCTCAAAGTCAAGTGACTGACGCACAAGCAACAGCAGCACAAGCGACACCTGAAGCCATTGCTCAAGCTACTAATGCGATCACAACAGCTGACAGTCACGTACCTGTTGCAGAAAAGGCAGTAACTGACGCACAAGCTACCGCTACAAACGCTCAAACGACTGTGACAAACCAAAAAGCTGTTGTATCAGACGCTCAAGCGGCTGCAGATAAGGCACAAGCTAAAAGTGACGCTGCTCAAGCAAAAGTAGATGCTCTTGCAAAAGAATCAACAGATGTATCAACAGCTCAAGATAATGTAACAGTGGCAGAAGCAACTGTAGTACGAGCTAAATCAGATGTGAAAACAGCTGAAACAAACCTTGAAACAGCTAAAAAGGCAGATTCAAAACTTGACCAAGCAATTTCAGATGCAAACGGTTCCGTATCAACAGCTGAACAAGGTGTTAAAGATGCAAAACAAACTGTAACAGCTAAAGAAACTGTCGTAAGTCAAGCACAAACAGCCTTTGACCAAGCAAAAGCGGCTGCAGACGCTGTCAAGCCATTAGCGACATGGGAATCAAAAGTCAATATTCCAGAAGAATACTTGAATGCATTGAAGAAATGGGTGAATGCTAAAGGTGAAGACCGTGTGAAAGCAGCTGATGAAGCTCTTGCAATTTATAACGCGCTTCCAATCAAAACAGATTTCAACATCATTAACCAATATAATAAAATCGTACATGTTTATGATGGTGATATCCATTACGACGCAAACGATAATGGGATTTGTAATTACTTTTATCCAGACACAATCACAGTAGCTGATAATACTCAATATGATGTCGAAAATCTCCCGGAAAACGTGAACAATATTGTAAACCAATATTTTGTAGACCAAGTTAATGCCTTTCGTCGTGCACTAGGTTTACCAGATGCAACAGTAAACACTTTAATGATGGATCTTGCAAAAGCACGTGCGGTGAAATACAACGCATTACGTGATAACACTGATGAAACGGGATCTGACTACTCAATTGAGCTTTCAACAAAAAAACCCGAATTGGAGCACTTGTATGTTAGAGAAAACTTAACAAATCAACGTCACTTCAAACCGTTTTCAGGTGATTTGGCATACAAACGATCTCATTATGCAACATTAAGCGAAATTCTAGAGGGTGTTCGTGAAGCTGTATTTTTATTCACAGTGGATGATGGGAAAGATTATTATAGTCATACAGCTAGTTTGACGGACTACGACCAACAAGGTATTTCAATGTACCTACAAGACAACAGTAATTCGTTTATTGAAGTTCCAGCAGAATTCAATGTTGTAACTACAACTTCAAGCTTGCATGAAGCTAAATTTGCACAAGACATTTGGGGTGGTCATGTATATGATGTATTGTCAGCCGGTCGAGCAAACTTTGAGCCAAGTGTAGATGCATACAATAAAGTAGTATTGAAACAAACAACTGCAGGTGTTGCGTTGAAAGCTGCTCAAGAAGATGTTACCGTAGCCAAAACAGCAGTCACAACGGCTCAAAAGGCTGTCGATGACGCCAAAGCAAAAGTAGCAGAGCTTGAATCACGTGAACGTCAAACACCAAAAGCAGAAGCTGAATTGAGAGCTGCTCAAGCTAAGTTAACAGAAGCTGAAGGTAAACTTGCAGTGGCTAAAGTTGTGCTTGCATCCGTAACAGCTGAAGAAGCAACTAAAGCCCAAGCGCTTGCACAAGCAAAAGAAGATGCTAAAGTTGCAAAAGAAAAAGCTGATGATGCAATGGTTGCACTTGCAACTGAACAAGCTAAATTGGCAGAACTTAAATCAGTAGCTGAAAAAGCAAATAACGATGTTGTTAATGCTCAAAAAGCTCTTGACGACGCAAAATCTGCAGTAGAAGCTGCTAAAGCTCATAAATCTGAGTTGGAAAATGCACAAGCTAAACTTGCAGCCGCTCAAGTTAAACTTGCAGCCGCTCAAGTTAAACTTGTCAACGCTCAAGCTAAACTTGCCGCTGAACAAGCTAAACTTACAGACGCTCGTAGCAAATATGCATCAGCTAAATCAGAATATGAAACCGTGTTGACTAAATATGAAGTTCAAAAAGCGTTAGATGACGCTAAAAAAGGTAATATTGTGACACCTGATACTAAACCTGAATCTGGTAAAACTGACAATACTAAGCCAGAAACTGACGTTGTAAAACCAAATCAAGGTGCAAAAGCTAAATATGACGATGTTGTGGCACCGAAAGTGGTAAGCAGTCAAGTCGAAGCAGCACCAGTATCAGTATCTAAATTCAACAAGACACAAGAACAAACAGTCAACACTGTAGCAGAAGCTACCGCAGTAGCTGTTAAAGCCGGACATGGTCACACACTTCCAGAAACAGGTGATAATGGCGGTGTTATTGCAAGTGTTGCAGGTATTGGTCTTCTTGGCCTTCTTGGATTTGCTGGTCGCAAACGTAAGAAAAACTAATCAATTGATTAGGGTCAAAGCATAAGGGTTGTAGAACGACGAGATTATAAGACTTACTTTTTAGATTCTCTTACCAAGCTCTGATACTTTTTTAGTAATTCTACCTGCAAACGTAACTGTTCTACTTCGGATAACTGTTTCATCCCTTTACCATAAGTATATTGTTTCCCCACAGGTTGATGGAAACGGTACAATTCATCATTCTGAGGATAGCATCACTATATGCTATCCTTTTTGTATTGAATCATATACCACGCGCAACACTTCACTTCACAACTCTAGTAATTTTCTTGAATAATAATCAAAAGACTACTTTAAAATATGAGAATATTTAAGTATAATAAAAACAGAATACTTAATAGGAAGTCCCTGTTAACTATCTGGGATACTGAAGACTTGATTTTTGGAGATTGAAAATGAAATTTGATTTTATGAAAAGAATTAGTACAAAGAAAAGTGCCATAATTTCTCTTATCGCACTATTTTGTTTCGGTATAGGGTTCTATGTACTTGCAATTTCACCACATCAAAGAGCGGTACAGTCATTTAATGAAGTAACAGCCAAAATTCAAAAAGAAAACCGTAGCTTAGAGGAAACAATCAAAGTATCTAAGAAACTACTTAGTAGTAAAGATAAACCCTTAGACGAAAAGCTGACGGTTGAGTTAAAAAACGAAGTCTCAACTGCTGAAAAGAAGAAACAAGTAATTCCTAAAATTAAAAAGAAAACAAGCGACATCAATAAACAAGTTAAATCACTAAAAAAACCAATTAACTACACAACAGAGATAAAAGAACTTCAAGATAAAAACCAGAAGTATTCAACAAGTGTTAAGCAGTTAAAACAAATTACAAATCCTTCCAATACATTTGTGGAAAGTCGTCTTAAGGAAATTGATACGATTTCAGATGTTCAGTCAGCTACAGAAGATAATGATCCAAACCAAGGCTTAAACAAACAAGGAAGTTATACGGCAGCAGTTTATTTCTCTGACAATGAAGTGACTAATCCAGTTGCTGGTGCTGATTTAGTAGCAAAAGGTACGGATGCAGGGGGATGCGTAGAGGTTTATAAAACGGTAGAAGATGCCAAAAAACGAAATGACTATTTAAGTGCTTTCGATGGCCTTCCAACTGTCATTAACCCTGGTTCACACTATGTTTATGGAACGGTTGTTATTCGTGTCGCAGCATCATTAACGGCCTCTCAACAAAATGCTTTGACGCAAAAGATATATGAGAAGTTAATTGAGATTAAAGATGATAGCACAAGCAAAAACTCCTCAAAAACGGAAACCTCATCCTCTACGCAACCATCATCATCGTCTAGTTCAAGCTCTACTCAAACAACAGTTAGTGAATCAGCTCAGAGTAACACCAATACGGTAGCCGGAAGTGCCCCAACAACACCTGCTCAACAACAAGATGCTGGAGTTCCCGAATCATCAAAAGAAACAAGTGTAAATCCTGAATTTCATAGTAATTTTGATGAAAATGGTTATAACAGACTCTTGGGTGTTTATATGCAAGATATGGTTGACGAGGCAAATAACTATCATGCTACTACCGAGCCATCATCATCAACAGGAAGTTCTGAATAAGTTCCTTATAACACTATACTCTTTTTAAAAAGAATCAGAAGACCACTGAAAACGCCAATTACATAGTTATTGGTGTTTTTTTACTCTCAAAGACTATTGGCAACGTTGTAACACTTGAAAACCTCACCAAAATAGTCTATACTTTTTGTTAGCTTATAAACTAACAAAAGAGGTGGCACATGGGATATTTTGATTATTCAAGAGAACCAAGAAGCGATATCGCCTTTATTGATATGAAGTCTTTCTATGCTAGCGTAGAATGTGTTGAGAGAGGGCTACATCCTCTAAAGACTTCTCTATGTGTTATGAGTAGAGCTGATAACTCTGCAGGTCTTATCCTAGCTTCTTCACCGATATTTAAGAAAGTGTTTGGGAAATCAAACGTAGGAAGAGCATACGACCTCCCTTTTGATGTTCAAACAAGAAAGTTCTCGTACTACAATGCCAAGAAACAAGGACTAAGAACGGATCCAGAATACGTGCGATTCATTGAAGACTGGGCAAAAGTGACTTTCATCGTTCCTCCCAGAATGGATGAGTATATCGCAGTTAATATGGAAATCCAAGGCATTTTTCAAAACTATGGTAGCCCTAACGATATTTATCCTTATTCTATAGACGAGGGTTTTATCGACCTGTCTAGTTCTCTTAATTACTTCGTTCCAGATAAGCAGTTGTCACGAAAGCAAAAACTTGACCTTATTTCTGCAAGGATCCAAAGGGACATCTGGAGACAAACTGGCATCTATTCAACCGTTGGTATGTCCAATGCTAACCCATTACTTGCTAAATTAGCCCTTGATAATGAAGCAAAGAAAACTCCAACCATGAGAGCTAACTGGTCCTATGAGGATGTGGAGAATAAGGTATGGTCTATTTCTAAGATGACAGATTTCTGGGGCATCGGTAAAAGAATGGAGAAACGCTTCAACACGCTAGGTATCCATTCCATCAAAGACTTGGCAAATGCTAACCCAGATATCTTGAAGAAAGAACTAGGAGTAGCTGGCCTTCGTTTATGGTTTCATGCTAATGGTATTGATGAAAGTAACGTTCATAAGCCCTATAAACCTAAATCAAAAGGTCTAGGCAACTCCCAGGTTCTCCCTAGAGACTATTTTAGACAACGTGATATTGAGATTGTCCTTAGAGAGATGGCCGAACAAGTTGCTATCCGATTAAGAAAGATAGGCAAGAAAGCGACTGTTGTTTCAATACACCTTGGCTACTCTAAGCATGAGAACAAGCGTTCTATCAATACTCAAATGAAAATTGAACCAACGAATAACACTGACCTGCTGACAAACTATGTGTTGAAATTATTCCATAATAAATACACTTCAGGAGCAATCCGAAGTGTAGCAGTTAATTATTCTGGGTTTGTAGATGAATCTTTTGGATTAATCTCACTATTCGATGATGTCGAGCAAATTGAAAAAGAAGAAAGGCTCCAGACAGCAATAGATTCTATCAGAGACCAATTTGGTTTTACCTCTCTGCTAAAAGCTAATGCACTTGACAGTGCATCGAGAAGTATTGCCAGAAGCAGGCTCATCGGAGGACATTCTGCTGGAGGATTGGATGGTTTAAAATGATTGATCGTTCCTATTTACCATTTCAAGCAGCAAGAGAATACCAGGATCCAGGGATGCAAAAGTGGATGGGGTTCTTTCTATCCGAGCATACCTCATCATTACATGCTGCTAAATATCGTGTTGACTTCTCAACAGACTTAAGTAAGCCTCAGAAACTCTTATTACTTTCTCAACTCTATGTCAACCAACTTAAAGGGCAGTTCACTATCAAACATCGTGATAAAAAAGTTACTTTATTTGGCGAAGTGAGAGAACTGTCTCGTAAGGAAATATCAATAAGGACTAGTGAAGGGTACAGGTTAGTCCAATTCGACAATATTCTTCAAATCCAGATTTATTGTTGATAGCGTCTGTATCTCCTTCACTCTTTAATATTTTGGGAAAATCTCATTCTACGATGAAGTAACTCATAGATTACTTTGTTCTATATTACTGTTACTATTTTTGGGAGTCTCAGTAAATTTCTGTCAATATCCTTTTCAGAACAGAGATGTACAAATTTTCGGTATTGCATATTTTAGTGTTAAGATATATTATATTAAGTATCTTGGAGTTGAAATAGACTATAAACCACAGCTCAAGAAATACACTTTAAAAAAGTAAGGAGTTAAAAAATGAAGCAAGAGCTTGGTAGTTTTGATGGCGAACAAATACGTATAGTTTCTTCTCAATTAAAAGAAGAACAGTATTATGCAAAAACATGTCACGAAATGGCACATTACTACTTGACATATTTAAGTAGTTTAGGTCTCATCCAATCTATTCTCAGAGAATATAAAGGAGTTAACAATCAAACGTATAAATATATATTCAAAAGATGTGATAAAATACAAGAAATCGTTGCTCTTTTTTACGAATTTTGTATTATAAAGGATGAGGAAGTAAAACAAAGATTATACAAAAAATTAAACGGTATCACTAACGAAGTCAAACAAATTATTATATCCCTTATCAACAAGGTTGAACAGAGCACAGAGGTTGAGGACTACTATTATCTAATGTTGACTATCGGTTGGGTAAGCCTATCTGGAAATTTTTCGGGAATGGATTTTAAACGACTAATGAATGAAAAACCCGAAAAATACTTAGAAACTTTTTTCCGTGAAAATAAAATCTCACCAAAGAAGAAATTCGAAGAAATTATAAAGTATTGTGGAGAGCAAATTAACCAAGGAGAAGAGTTATCAATTATTTCTGACAAAGTAATTGATGAATTCTTTAATGAAGACATTAAGTTTCTGAATCAATCAATAAATATAATTCCTAACCAAAAGTCAAATTCATTAATTATAGAACCCGAAAAAAATGTGTTTGATTTATATCTATCTATTATAGTACAATCAAACTTCTTAAAAAGACAAGACATTTGTGACAATGGTGTCCATCAAATTCCAATTTTAAGCAGACTTGACTTAAAATATACAGAGCTAAATAAAAAAGATGCTAAAAAAGCACTTAAAGATGTTAGAAGGTACCATCAGCCAATATTTATTTTATTGAAAGAATATAATATTTTGAAGTCTAATAAAAATATTGAAATTGTTACATTGAATAATCGTAAGGGACTACAAGTATTTCCTTATAATTTGGAGTCTTTAGATTCTAAAAAGGATATTAATATTGTTACACGTATACCAAGAGCTCTTAATTTTGATGGTTTTCATCAATATCTTCGACATTTTTTAAGTACAGTATCTAATCATAAAGAACTTGAAATCTCGAATTTATTTATACTTGGAAATGAGTTGCAGATAAAGGGAATTATTGACGAATTAGTAGATATGTATGGCGAAGAATGCTTCAAATATCTCTATAAAGACTTGGAACAGGATGTACAATTAATTTCTGTATTTGAGCTCAAAGAATTCCGGGTAGTTTTCTATAGTGAGCACGCCTTGATTAGAGATTGGAATGAAGAGAATTTATCATCTACTAAGCCTGAAGAAGAAGATAATATTTTATACAGTATATATTGTAATTTACTATGTAGAACTGATTTATTCGATCGAGTATAGATTAACATTCAATTTAAACCATGCCTTCTTTATATTATTTAATTTATTCTTATACAAAGGGAATCAATAAGAAACCGTTATCAACATATTATCGGATAAAAACAAATAATATAAGTGTAATGACACCAAAAAGTTAAGCAAATAATTGAAGAAAAGGATTTAGTTCTGTATAATACAGAACTAAATCCTTTTCTACCATTTGTCAAGTATATCAAGGTATTTTATTTTTACCTTTATTCGTTGCTAATTTAGGCTACTAAAGAAAGATGCCATTTGTTCAGATTAATACCTCTACGTGAGATAGCTAGCTGAACTTCCGCGTCTTCTAGGAAATGATAATAAGAATAATACTGGTCTAAAAATTTTAGTTATCACATTGTACAAATAACAAATGATTTACAAGTCGCCCAAAGCTTCCTTAGTTGTTCCTGCAACTACGTGAGCATAAACCTCTACCATTGCAGTCCCCTTGTGTCCCAATTGTTGGGAAACTAGGAGGCTGTCTTTTGTTTGCTCATATAGACGTGTCGCAGTTTGTGAGGAGTAGTGGGTTTGCCATAGGTGGTAGATAACTTCTTCACCAAAAGCTCGACAGAACGTGTTCCAAGCCTTGCAGGCACTTTATATACTACACTAAGAATTATTTCCTCAGCATTTCATCTTTAGGTAGTTAGTTCACTCTTTTCCTACTGAGCTGTTCCGACTCTCTAAAAAAGTCTTTTTCAATACTTTAAATTACTTGCAAAATAATCCATAACCTGAATCTCCACTTATTCCCAAACACCATTACACGATACATAATATATTGTGTATCGTGTAATTTAAATATATAATTACAACACACTACAAGTCACTTAATGCTTCTTTAGTCGTCTCTGCAGCTACGTGTGCATATACCTCTACCATTGCAGTCCCCTTGTGTCCCAATTGTTGGGAAACTAGGAGGCTGTCTTTTGTTTGCTCATATAGACGTGTCGCAAGTGTGTGTCGCAGTTTGTGAGGAGTAGTAGGCTTACCATAGGCGGTAGATAACTTCTTCACCAAAAGCTCGACAGAACGTGTGCCAAGTCTTGCAGGGACTTTATTCTGAGTTGTTAAGAAAAATGCTTTATCTGAATCACTTGCTGCGTAGCGTCCCTTCCTAATTTCTAAATAACGCTCGATATAAGGTATACCAAATGGAGCGATATTTACAACATCCTTTTTCCCACCTTTTCGAATAACTGTAATCGTCCTTGTGGCTAGATTGACATCTTGCATATCTAGGTTAACTAATTCAGATAAACGGACTCCAGTAGATAGTAGAAGTGCTATGACAGCAAGATCACGCTCTTTATTTTTGACAAATGATACCTGGGCACGTTTTGAGATTTTCTTTTCATGCTCATTGTCAATATAATCTAGGAAAGACTGTGTATCGTTTAGAAAGAGTTTTTCTTTCATGTTATCTGCACGACTAGCCAAGGTATCTTTAGGCTTCTTGATTTTTACCTTTACCATGACATTTCTGTAAAAATAAGGCTCGCCCTCGTCATCCTCAGTTTCTTGGGTAAGATACTTAAATAAACTAGAGAGAGCATCTTTAGTTCGGATAATGCTGACTTCAGAAATTGAACGACGCTCAGTATTTTCACGAAGGTAAACAAAGTAGCCTTCGATAACAGACTTTGGTAAATGGGCCAGCTCATCAATATGAACATCAGCAATCGTATCATAGTCTGCATAACATACAGTTTCACCTAATTTCTCATGATCGCTAATCAACCATTCAAAAAATCGTCTATATTCCTTTAAGTACTCATACAGTGTCTTGTAGCTATATGGAATAACGAGCTTTGCATGATAATATTCCTTAACATACCAAGGCATAATCTCAAGCAACTCGTTTATATTTTTCATAAGTGTTTCTTGTTTCATATTAGCCTCAAATCTAACAATTTTCTTGTTAGTAGTAGTTTATCATAACTAATATGTGTATTCAACAAATACTTATTTTCCGAATAGATGTGTTTCTTTTACCTTTTAAAAGATTAAAAATGTCTTTAGAGATATTTCTAAAGACATTTAGTTATTTATTTATATTTCTTCGACGAACGCTTACATATTATTTCTTTATCAAGTAAATGAACTAAAGGCGTTACATTTTCCGGTTCCTTAAACTTGGGACCAAAAATAATACTTTTTAATCCTATTTCTGTATCTCTTTCTATATAGAGCTTAGCAGCTGGTTCAACATTATGTACTTTTATCTCTTTATTGTTAGGAACTAATTCAGAATATCTCAAGATACGTAATTCTTCTTCTTCCCTATATGCAGAAGATTTAAAAAGATAACGTATTTCTTCTAAAAGAAGATCAAAAGCATCAATTAATTCTTCTTTGTTTTCAGATACATCTTTGAGAACACCTTTTATCTCCTTCAATAAATCTTCGATTTTAGAGAGTCTAGTCCCTTCCTTAAGTAATTTATTATCTTCTTTTTCTAATTTTATTTCACCTTCTTTTAATGAATCTTCATTAAGATAACAAATTCTATATAAGCAATCCTTTGAAACTAAAGATGATGAATTTTTCTGGCACACATCCTCTGTACTTTCTATCTCGATTGACTTAGATATAAACGACTCTAAATCATCTTGAGACTTCACCTCTATAAAACTATCTGTTTTAAAGACCAAGCACACTCCCTCTGCATTGCTTCCGTATTGAGACCACATAGTGAGCTTATCTATCGCTGTAGTTAAACTCATAAGAAACCAAGGACTTGAACTAACTTTATATTCCGAACTACTACTTTTTTTTAACCCAAAAAGCCTATCTAATAATTTCCCTTCTTCTGGATCATTCATATAAGCGACATTATATAAACGAGTCTTTCCTTCTATTTTAAATTGCTCAGC
>ERZ773250.1585-NODE-1585-length-11163-cov-2.657094_pt1 | contig 11163 bp, 5 predicted proteins | sample MGYA00511258_ERZ773250 | MGnify/ENA primary metagenome ERZ773250 (study PRJEB29015, sample SAMEA2738164) | human oral metagenome | biome: human oral; feature: human-associated habitat; material: saliva | place: China | collected 2187 ... | reverse complement strand
AAGACAAGGCCATTCTTTACAAAAACCTGGCGAGAAACCCCACCTGTCCAAACAGGTGGGGTTTACATAGACAATGTGGTTTTATCGGTGGATGGAGACACTGTCTATACAAAAATCATTATCAACTTACGTTTATTCTGAGCGCAGCCAATCGCTATCTGGACGACATATAAGTCAAACATTTATGTATGCCTGACCCATGGCGAGAACTGTCTGACCAATATGCTTTCCAGAGTCTTAAATTTCAACTACAAGGGCAACATCAGTATCATATTCATCAATTAAGCAGAGAGGTAGTAGTAGGCTCATGGTGTCTTGGCGTGGTTAGTAACTAAGTAAACTTATCAACCTGTCACTAAAAGATTATTCTGATGGCAGAAGATGGACTCCAAAAACAACCAACTAACCCTTTGGGTTCAGGATAAAGTTACCTCATAAAGGAAGAATATTAGAGGCTAATCAATCAGCAGAAATCTTATATTCTCGTTCGAGATCATCAAACTCTTTGTCAATCTCTGCTGTATACACCTCACGCTGTTCATCAAGGTCTTTGAGCTGTTTATAGATCTCTTGATAAATGGTTTTCTCTATCGGATTGTTTATGTTTCGGTCTGATGTGCACTCATCAAGTGTCACGGTGTTGTTTTCGGCCACGGCCTTAATCAGAGCAAGAAGGTCGTCTTTTTCTATGTCTCGGACAGACGCCCACTTGTCATCCTTCTTGAAAAATGCATCACCGCTGTCGTCAATCTTAAGCAATTCCATAGTAAGACCTCCTATCAAGATATGCTTCTTTTCCTGCTTCCATTGTGCTCAACAAAGTATCTGCGCGGTCACACTTATTCCCGTATATATCAGTAAGATCATGTGCAGTAAGTGACCCGGAATAAATGTGGTACTTATTTTCAGAATCCTTCTCTGTTTCAGAGTCCTTCTTTGTGTATATGACACAGTCCGGCTTTAATGAGACTCCCAGAGTGCTGTTATGCGTTACAAGAAAGACTGTCGAACGCTCCGCAACGTCATCTAGCAGCCTAATTACCTCACTGTTGAGGAACGGATTATCGAAAGATGATTCAGGCTCATCTATTAGCACTACGTCCTTGCCGACAGAACTCGCGATTTTGTGTATCAACAGGTACTCAGCTCTTTGCCCACCAGACAACGAGGCGTTACTACCATTATTGAGCACAATGCGTGACTCTATAAGAAACAGCAGGCTACACGCACCGCGTTGTATATCTGGGTTAAATTCGCGAAGCGCTTGCAAACGCCCTACAGATGTTATGCCCGCACCGAAAAGGCCGCTTACGGCTGTGTCTCGAGGAACGGAAACCCTATTTATCTTTTTATAGGCAGCCTTCGCGTCATTCGTGCTAGCGCACATCCTCCTGGTGCGTTTCCTGAGATACTTATATTCCTCTTCTGATTCCAGCTCTTTTGGCTTGCTGAGCACGTCGAGAACTTGAGCTAAATGATGCTGTCGATAGCAGTATTTAAAATAGTCTTTGAGAGAAGCAGCGGATGGCAGGGGCTTCCGTGACGACTGCTTGCTAAGCTCCCGTTTGATAGTGGTGACTATCTCATCGCATTTTTTCTTCTGCCATCTATCAACATGTGATGTATACATCAATTTGCGCAGTCGCTCGTTCAGAGCCTGCAACTTCGATACGTCCAGATATTCTTCGATGACTGAACGCCTCAACGCATTGTTTGCCAGCACCAGAGAAGCTTCCCTGAGCCTAGCATCTGTCTTCGCTTCAGCTTCACTCTGGCTCAGGTCATGCTCTCTTGCCTGATAAATTGGTCGATTAGAATATTCATCACTAGGGGACTTAGCGTATGTAACGACTGCGGTGCAGTATGAGCGCACATTGCTCTCCAAAGACGCTACATCAATGTTGAAATAATCATCCATTGCGGACTGGAGGCTCTTGAAGTATTCGGTGAAGAAAGTTGCATCTTCAGCAGCAACGTCCTCATTAAATTTGTCCTCTTTAGCCTCGTTAGTAATTTCAAATTGCTCGATATAGAGAACGTCAGAATCATCGAACGCATCCCGTATTCTCTTCAGAGTATAAGTCTTTCCAGACGACCGTTCCCCCAAGAGGACATTCATTCGCTTTGAGACAGGCAGAGACTCCGGGAGTATTTCGAATTCCCTGTTATCAGCGAAAACGGAAACGTTTCTCGGTGTTGCCAGAGCAAGCTTTATAGCTGGGACGGGCATTTCGTCGCACTGGATATAAGTAAAGCCGTATGCATACCGCATGGCATCGTCAGATGGATTAGCATCAGGCATTCGCAGACCAGGCCTGCAATCGCTAAAAGTCACGATTGATTTAGCATCAGGAAATATGCTCTGAGAACCTGACTCTACGATCCATTTCTTTGCATTTGATACCTCAAGGGCATCGCAGCCAGTCAGTTCTTCTATCTTTTTGAGAGTAGGCGTATCAACTTTCTTTGTTTTCTTGTAGTGCGGAATCACAAGCCAGTCTTTCAGCTTTGGAAATATCTCAATAACCCTTTCCCATTCAACATGGTCTTTTTCACCCGGACACTCATCCGCAAAGACTTTCATGCCTGAAGCAAAATCTTCAATATCATTTTGATCAGCAATTAGAAGCACGTGGCCAAATCCTGCTGCCGTAGAGATGTTAAGCTCAGCTCCAGGGAACACCGGAACTCCAACTGCCTCGCTTATTGCTTCCCAATTGTCTCTGTAGAACGCGTTGTGATTGGTGACCGCAATTGCATCAAGCTTGGACGCAATGATATAGTCCTTTAATACCCCTAGATCAAAAGTAAAGTCTTTTGAATCAGAAGGCGTTTGTACTGTATGAATATGCAAATCAATTTTTTTCATACTTCCCCCAGATCAACCACTTGATTAGCGTGCAAAGGCATCAAACGTGTTCAGCGTCCACCGGCATCTCAAAAGCAAGCTCGCTAGCGTCCATTCCGCAAACTTCAAAAACACGTTTGAGCAGATCTATCTTTGATGAAGTGCTAGAACTGGTCTTCGCGTATACACCACTAGTGATTTGTGAAAATCCCTGCGCTTCATCGCTGCGGAAGGCAGTACCTGGATAGCTATTGCTACTTACAAACGAATGAATTTTCGCAGGCTCTAGCTCACAGAGCAGCTTCAAGACTTTTACTTCCATGTCGCTCCACTGCGATATTGCATACCGGTCTCCAATAAACCTAAACGCAGTAATACGTCTACCTGTAAACTCAATATCTGAATCTAATTCTGCAAGCTCAGGAAGCATTTTTTCGGGTTCATAGCTCGTTGTGGGAAATGGCCACATAACAAGGAACTGCCCTTCGAGTATTTTCTCGCGTTTTTTCATCTGATTTTCATCCCAGGTAGGCTGTTGGGCAATCCACCGATTCATGCGAAAGCCACTATCTTTAAAGCCATCTTTCATATCGCGTTTTGTTTTGAATGGACGATTGCTGTAGTCGGAGTTGTAGGCTGTGAGCGTAAGGTTTGCCATCTTATGACACCATTCCTCATGAATTCGCTCCCAATCGTCTCCAAGACTTTTCTTCCAGTCTGCACTAAGAGTCTGCGGCATCACGTGCTCGACTGAAAAAGCACCTCTTTCAAGGCCAGAGACCACTTCGATTCGCTCTTCACTAGTACCATTCTCAAGTCGGTCATATAGATAGTACTTACGATTCTGAATATGATAAAAATCGCGAGTATTCAATGCTTGGATAAAATCGTTATCGTCTGGGAATCGCCCCGTTCCTCCTTTATGTGTTAAGAGGTACTTCACAACTTCCGAATAAGAGGCGCCATCTTTAACTCCCTTGAGAGCATCACCATGAAGTGTCTCGAATATCTTGTTTAAGGCGTTTGCAGGTACACTGCATATCCACCTTCGAAAAAGGTATGAGTCAATACACCAAAGAATCGTTGCTACTGTCTCATCATCTATATTCCCAGATGCCCAGTAATCGAGTAAATTGAGCAGATAAGGAAGCGTGACGCTCGCATCAAATAGGTGAATCGCCTTGAGTGCTGAGTCAATTTCTTTTACACCTGTATCGGGATGATTGCATAGACGATAGTACTTCGAGTAACGCAAAAGCTCTTCGAGCAAATACTTGATATCAATATCCAGATTAGTAGCTTTGGGATCATGGAAATACTTCGTAGCGTATAAACGGAAGGATGGGTAGACCTTTTTTATTGCAGGTGTTTTTGCCTCCCGCGCGGATAAATAAAAGCGAATATACTCACTTACCCTGTAGTCAGTATTTCTCTCAACCACGTTCCAGTAATCCTCGTAATAAACCACTTGACGTTCTTGGTCGAGGTCCATAAGCACAAAGTTACGAATCTTGTCAGCCTCAGAAAGGTCAAGACCAGTTGAGTTTAAGCTTTCGAATATGAGTTGAGGATCATCATCTGAATCCAGTGTGATATCGATAACGCATAATGACTTAATAGATTCATAAAGCTCATCAATGCTGATATCCATATTTGCGATGCGTTCTTGAAAATAAAGAAAATTTTGAGTGACGTTAGAGCTTTGGATGTATGCATCTGAGTTCTTACTGAGAATCGCCGTAAATGCCTCACTGTCACTCTTTACGAGCTTAAGACGAAGCTTTTGTTCCTTTTTATGCTTTCTGTCTATGAGGTAATAGTCATCTATGTCCTCAGCGAGATCTTTTTCTGCCGAGGCAACTACGCCAGCACTCACCTGGTCCCTAATTGCAGCCAAAAGCAGGAATATTGTTGTTATACGCTGTTGACCGTCGATAATAACACGCTCACCACGTGGTGTTTGAGAAACAATACTACCAAAAAAATGCTCTTTACGCTCTGCCTTTGATACTTCAACAAGGTCATCAAAGAGTCTAGCGCACTGCTCGGGCTTCCAGTCATAGTTACGCTGGTAGACAGGAATGATAAATCTAGTAAGCTTTCCCTCAATAAGGTCTGTGAGGTACTGTTTATGTCCATCCATAGCCGCCTGTCCTTCTGTTTTTTAGCTTTTTAATGGTCTCTTGGTAGTAGTGATCTAATCAGTCTATTCATGCAATATATTGCTAAGAGGAAAATTAAAGTTTTTCTCCAAACGCTTGTTCAACAAACTCAGCAAGCTTTCCTTGCTTGGCGAGCTCCGCAGAGTCAGCTTTTACGAAGTTTGTATTGCTGCTGCCCCCTACCTCACCGTTCGCACCCAGAATGTAGTTCGTTGCTATCTTGTAGATAATCTCGGTCGGTGCGATGCCGAAGACTTGCTCCTCGAGGATGTGATTTAGCCTAGTCCGGTCATTCGGGAAAAGCTCACACATCTTTTTACTGTTAAACAAACGCTTTACTACCTCGGTAATGTAGAGGCCACTCTTCATATAAAGGTCAGCAAAAGTGTGGTCTGGGTCGTCGAAGCAACCCGGGTTCTCCCGCTCGAACAGATCTACCATCTTCACAACCACATTTCTAGGAGTGAAAATCTGGTTGGTCTTCTGCGGCGGCACATAGTCAAAGATATCTTCGTCCTGGCTGTCATCAAAGTAGTTGGCAAGCTTTCCACGCAGGTTGATGAACTCATGCACTGAGTCATCGAACACCACGGGGTCAAATAGTTGTCCATCGAAGTGAACTGTTTCTCCACTCTCGGGGTCGGTAACGTCTCCGCCGTCGCGCAGCAAGCAGAACTGCTCCACAGTCACACTTGTGACCTCAAGGAATACATCTGCTGGGATAATCTGGTCAAAATGTGCGAGCGTCGTATCTTCGTCACCGTAGGCCATAAGGAACGACGGGATTGTGCGAGAGAAGCCACGCAGGTGGTCACGGATGCTGCCTTCAATGGTCTGCTTCTTGTTCTCTCTCTTAGCAGTCTCCACCTCGCGTACCACAGTCTCACCAGCACTCTTCACCAGATCGTCTCGGGAGTCTTTGAGGCTCTCAACGAGACTCTGCCGCGCGTTCTCAATCTTTTTATCTTGGGCGCGGTTAATCTCATCAGCCTCTTCCTGTGTCTGTGCAAGGTCAAGCTGGCTTGCTCGCTCCTTCTCGATGCGATTCCTCTCAATGGTGAAATTACCCACCTCTCGGTGAAGTCTGATGTCTACATCTGCCTTGATGCGGCGCTCCACCTTTTTCTGCTGCGAGGAACGGAACTCATCGCCATACTTCTCATTCGCTGCTTCCACAAGAGGTTTGGCAATACTGTCCGAGAAGATCGACTGCAAGCTATCAAGGAACTCGTCGTCGGAATCGCCGTCCTTATCGACGGTAATGGTGTCAATAACATCATCGAGCTCATCTGCGATAGAGCTGTAGACTTTTTCGCCAAAAATACCATTGGCGAGACCTATCACCTGTTCCTGTGGAATCTCTACCTCGCCGTTCTCATTGAGATCAAGCTCATCTGCTGTGTCTTCGTGCACACCAAGCTCCTTGCTGGGAGCCTTGTAGGGCTCGAGCTTTTGCAGCACATCGAGTACCTCGGCGGGCGCGCGGAAGATGTTCGAGATGTTCTGGAAGAGGAAGTCGCTCATGAAGCCGCGACGCACCACCTCACGCGAACGGATCTTGCGTGGAATAGAGAGTACGCGCTCAGCATCGAGCTCAACCATTTCGCCGTTCTCGTCCTCACCGATAACCGGGAAGAAGTTGAGCAGTGTCCTTACGCGCTGCTTGCGGTCATCCGCGGTGCCACCACCTGAGGCAGTATCGGTGTAGAGATCGTTCGCAAACTCCTCAAAAATGGTAAGTGTACGGGCGGGGTCGAAGTCGAAGACATATGCGTTCTCTTTACGCAGGAATTTTCCGCTTTCGTTGAACAGACATGGATTCTGCGCGCGGAATGCCGCTTGCATATAGAGCGCGGGACTTTTCATGTTGGAGAGCATGAGTACTGCTGTCCATTCAGGAATGGTGACGCCGGTAGTAAGCTGGCCCACCGAGAGTGTGATGGTATAGTCGTGTTCAGCTATGGCTTTACGAACCTTATCGAAGGCCTGAGCACTCACTTCATCGTCGTCCAGTTTGCCGTCGCCTGCTGCAAGTACGATTTCGTAGTCTCTGAAGACAGGATGCTGTTTCAGTTTCTTCGCAAGCGCTTTAGCTGAATCCACTCGGTTGAGCATCCAGAGCGTGTGGCGCAGTTCGTCTCTGAGCTCGGATGTGGAAAACGGAAACTTCTTCTGTGTGGTAAGTGCGTCCAAAAAACGGTTAACGTCATCGTTGTGCAGAAAATAACCATTCTCATTGGTAGCGAAGAACTCATTCAGATCGAAGGCATACTCAACGTTCTCTCCGTCGATGTCCATGCCACGTTTGATTTCCCCTGCCACAATGTCGGACATCTGATAGGTGAACATGTTAAGACGCGGAAGCTCTGCGTAAGGATTTGGAAGTTCCGAGTTATCCCAATCTTTCTTGGCCTTCTGTTCGTCGGCATAAGTCCAGTTGAAGATTGCATCCTCAGAGAACTTTTCGTTAGCAATTGCCTTAAAGGGTGTACCTGAGAGATGAAGAGTGAACTTACGCTTAATATGATCAAATGCCACATCAGTCTTGAAAGTATCTACACCCTCATGAGCCTCATCAATGATAAGAACATCCCACTCAAGTTCCGCCACATGGGCAAGCTTGTCATATTTTCCACCAAAATCAATAGCACCCTTAAGATCTTGCAGGCTCACGAATTCAATAAAGCCCTTAGGGGCAACGTTGTTGAGTCCTTCTCGATACTGCTCACGAGAAAGACAGTATGGCTTTCCTTGAAGTGTGCTTACAGAACTGATAAATGCTAACCCGGACTCAGGCCCGACAAACTTTACATAGTCGTCGTACCAGGAGTTTGCAATAGCAGGACGGTTGGTAACGATAAGGATCTTTTGTGCCGCAATACGCTTACAAAAGTCATACGAGGTAAGAGTCTTTCCGAAGCGAGGCTTAGCGTTCCAGAGAAACTCACCACGCTCGTGTAGGTGTGCATAATCGACCGTTTTTTCCGAAGCCCTCTCCTGCTCATCGCGCAGTCGATATTCAACGGTCGCAAGCGTATCTCCTACAATTCCATGATTTTCACGAAACTCATAAAAGCGCTGATGAGCAGGAGAGGGCTCTATTTCAAACCACTCAGTTCCTGGCTTGTTAACAATATCAAGTTTGCGGAGATAGCCGTGGAAGTCAGTATCGTGAAAAGTCTCCCCTGTATCCTCATAAGTTGCATTGCCGTGCCATTCAAGCTTGTACTCCACGTCTGCGGTGTGCATCTGTTGTTTAAGGCGTGTATCAACATTCTGCTCCGTATAACCAATTTTGGTCCAACCATCATGGCGAGCAATCTCGGGAGTCGTATAAGCATAAATCTGAGGTATCGCCGGATGTGATGTATTTACGAGCTTACTGATATCGGTGAAAGACATGACTAATTCATCTCCTTCACATGAGATTCGATGAAGTCGATTTCTTCTTGGTTTAGCCCATACTTCTCATAGAGCTGTTGATCAATCTCAGGAATTGACTTTGACCAGTCGATATCTGAGGAAGAAGTAAAATCTTGGAGAGGAACTAATCGCCAAACAGGTCTAGTATTATCTTGAGTTATTTTTAAAATTCCTAACATAGTACGCGCAAATTTAGATTTTACGTATTTTAGAATAGCCTCCGCTTCACTAGGAGTATTAACTTCACCAATTGAAATAAACGTTTCGGTAAAGCCGATTAACGGCTTGCCGATTAACGGCGTAGAAAGAACTTCTCCCAAAGCACCACTGCCATTAGCTTTTGGAACCATAACTTTATATTTCTCAAGGTTAGAGTTTGCCTTCACATAATCTTTTCGAATCCATCGATAAACTCGCCGTCCTTCGTACTTTCCAAAAATTAAAATATATTCATAGCCGTCATTAGGCTTATTTTTGACAAAGAATCTTGGAAATCTTTCAAAAGCTCCCGACAGAATACGACTGTCCGTAACCTTTTTCATTTCTTCAGGCTCTTCATCGTAAACAATCTGAGAGAAGCGATACACTCCTCTGTTAGTGACGATTGAGTCAAGTCCAACAAAATTATGTCGTTCTATTTTTCGAAGGATCGAATCCAGTTCAGTAAAAGCAGTGAATGTTCCGATAGCTCCAAAATTTTGACTTTCGTCACGGTAAGTTATTGCAACGCCACCTTTAATATCAGTACCTGGAAACATCCTCGATGCGTCTGCTTCGTAATGTTCGACCTTGAAATGCCTGTCACTGAGCATCTTTTGGTTCCAAGGTTTGGGCGTACTGCCAGCATTGAAGAGAAATCTTGCGGGGGTAACTAACTCGACCTTCTCACCAATTTCATAAGCTGCGTCCATAAATTCATGATAGATGGGAGGTGCAAAAGTCTTGTTACCTGTCCCTTCTATCTGATACGGTGGATTTCCAATCACAGCATAAAACTTCTTCATAGGGCATTCCTTGCCTTTCAAAGACACGAATTCAAATGGTTTGTTTTCTTTCCAGTTGTATATAACGCAAAAAGGAACCATTTCTTCGGATGTGTCCATCTTGGTTTTGTCAATTGATTCATCTAATGATGAATCGTTAAGCAAGTCAAAGATTGTTGGTTGAATAGGTTCGGGTATAGGTTCCTTGTATTCAAGGAAAGCTGATTGGATAATAGTGTCCATCTTATTGGTAGGCACCGCACACGTAAGACCATTCATCTGCCAGAAATTCCACGATACAATCCAAGCAACTTGGTCTATCTCCTCGTCGGATACACCCACACCCCAGCGTTCGTACAGATGCTCACAGAACGTCTCGAATACGTTAATACGCGCAAGGAAAAGGTTGTCTCCTTGGTATTCGAAGCCATAGGAAGCCTTGAGCGCCGCGAATGCCCAGCGCACCCATTCCTTGCGAGTTTTTGTCTTCTCGCTCACTACACGGAGCTTGCGATCGAGAAATCCAATGCGTTTATCCACAGGCAATGTTTCGCCAGTAACAGTATCGTAACGAGAGCACACAAAAGGAGCTTCGCCACAGGTTATCTCCAAACGTGGACTTTCAATATAAGCATGCCATCCGTAACCTTTTTTCTTGGGAAAGGTAATTGGCTCTTGAGCGATGTGCCATGCTTGACTGTCTTCAATATTAAAAACGTCCCGCGCGCCAAACCAAGTAGCATCTATATCATTGTTCATCTGATTGCAAAGCCAGGAAGGGGTAAATACCTCTGCACGAGACTTTGTTCGCTTGGATTGATGTTCTTGTTCCTTGGCAATACGAGGCTTGATAACACCTGAGGAGAGACCTGTTATCTTCGTGACGGTAATCTCATCGTCACCCATATATCCTTCGCCGAGCGCTTCATATTCGTTATCTGCCCAGATAATATTGCGACCGGTAGTACGATCTTGAAGAAGTGTCTCTAGAATCCGTGTTGGATACCGTGAGTCAAAGCTCTCGATGAAGCCAGAACCTATAGTATGTTGTCCATTAGATTCCACTGTTTACTGCTCTTTCTTCATGAGAACTTTGATAATGCACATATTTTATAAAATACTGAACTAATATCACACAAATTTGAGGTCTTTTTTTCGCGCCCCCTTGAGACTTCTTGACATGCACGTGCTAATAATAATCATGTCACAAACAACAAGCTATTCAAGCAACTCAGTATCGACCTCACCACTACTCGCAAACTCAGAATACTTAAACTCGTGCATCTGTCATTTAATTAAATTCAAAAGTGATTACATTCTAACAGCAACACGTTTGAACAAGTGCTAATTTCTGCTGCATACAATAGAGATCCAGCTTTAGGCGAGCTACTCTTCTTATACACACAACTCACGAGATAGTATTTAACAACTTCGGAAGAGACCATATGCATCGTACTTTCACTTTTATGGCATATCTTTTCATCCGAATCTCACTACTTATGAACTTGTGAAGTAATTCCAGATGCGGCAGCTTGAGAAAAAGATACTGCAGATGAGATTTCTAGACTTTTTGATTAGTCATTATTAGTAGTATTAACACACAAATCAAAAAACTTAATTCGATAATTGAATTTCCAAGTTCAAATGTGGCTGCGGCATTCACACTCAAAGACAGTCAAAACAGTTGGACAAAATGGATTGATGTCAACAACAATCCTCTACACTCGTTATATAAAAAACCTAAAAA
>ERZ773250.1583-NODE-1583-length-11171-cov-2.416607_pt1 | contig 11171 bp, 8 predicted proteins | sample MGYA00511258_ERZ773250 | MGnify/ENA primary metagenome ERZ773250 (study PRJEB29015, sample SAMEA2738164) | human oral metagenome | biome: human oral; feature: human-associated habitat; material: saliva | place: China | collected 2187 ... | reverse complement strand
GATGAGCATAATAGCGGTGAGCCCTAGACCGTGTGCCCACAGAGGCATACTATGTTCCACCCCAATGACGGCAAGAATGGAACTTGCTGATGCAGCCGATACTGTTCCGCCAAGTGCGCGGAAGAAAAGGTTGAACGAAGTTGCCCTCCCTACTTCAGATGCCTTGGAACCGGTCTGCACGGCAAGGTTTGAGAGGGGCATACCCATCCCAATACCAAAGCCAAGGGTGATTGTTGCTAAGACAAACAGTAGAAATGGCCAGTCCGTATTGAGAAAAGATAGGTATATAAGAGCGGTGGCTATGACGATGCAGGAGAGCATAGAAATTTTGCGTAGGTGTCCTGTCTTCGAGAAGGTCACTCCAGCAACGGCACTTCCTAGAATAAGAGCGAGAACCATAGGAACCAGCATGAGTCCCGAGAGCATACTATCTGTTCCTAAGACCTTATTCATATAGAGAGGAATAAAAATAATAGCGGCATACATCATGTATTGAGAGAAGAAACCTAGAGAAACACCGGAAGACACCTGTGGCGTGCGCAGGATTTTTACCGGAACCAGCGGATTAGGATGTTTGGTCTCTAGAAAAACTAGTACACTGATTGCCCCGCATGCTCCAAGAATCAGTACGATGAATTGCCATGAAGTCCACTGAAATACTTCAGGTACCAGGCTAAATGCAAGGGTTAACGGAATAATACCGAGCGTTGCAAAGAGTGCGCCATAACTGTCGAAAGTATGTAAGGCGGCGGCGGGAACAGCATACCGTGGTAAGAAACGTATAACGGTTATGAGGGCTATGAGCCCAATCGGCAGGTTGATGAGAAATATCCAACGCCACCCTAGAGTGTGAGTGAGCACCCCGCCTAGAACAGGACCAACGATGCTGGCGAGTCCATACATTGACGTTACCAGCCCCATCCATTTCCCGCGTTCTCGCGGCTCAAATAAGTCGGCAACCGTGATGAAAACGCCTGCTTCAAGAAGTCCTCCGCCGAGGCCTTCGAAAAACCTCAAGGCGCTTAAAGATTCAAGTGTGGGTGCCGTGGCGCAAAATATGGAGCTAAGTGTAAACAGTGCGATTCCACTCACAAACGTCTGTTTATGCCCTATTTTGAGAGCGATACCTCCGCACAGCAGGATCATGACGGTGGAGGACACTAAATATGCTGTGAGCGGCCACGAATATTGATTAATACTGTGAAAATCTGCTGCGATCGCAGGTAAAGCGGTGCTAACGGCAGTTGCATCCAATGCAGCAGTGAAAAGACTGAGCATGAGGCCGGTGAGAATGGCCCAGGACGGTCGGGAAGAATCCAAGTTGTTGCGAAGAGAACCTGTGGAATCTGAAGAGTGTGACATGGCGAAGCCTCTTGTCTTAACTAGTGTATTAGATACTACTATTACTGATAGTAATAGGATAAAAAATAGGCCCTAAAACCAGACGGAGTTAGGGGTGTTAGCTGGGAAGCGTTGGGTGCGCTTTTAGAGTTATAAAGAATAAGACGGAACTGTATGTAGCATCTAGTGGGTTGCCCTGCGCAAATCCAAAATATAGCAAATTCAAAATATGCAGGGCAGTCCACTAGACTGTCGGTTCCTGGCCCCTTACTTCTTGCGATTCTGATAGAAATCCTTCTCGAATTTGCGTGCCCAGTCCGCAATGAGTCGGTAGGTATCGGAACACAGCTCTAGGGTTGCCTTCGCCTCTATCTGGTCGTCGATGGATGCGGCAGCCTGTTCCAGCCGATCTGCCCACTCGCTGTAGGTATCGGCGATAGACTGCAACAGCTCGTGCCCCATCTTCTCATCCACCATGCGGATATTCGCGATGACGGAGACGAAGTTGAAGTCTACGCGCGCAGGGCTGGAGGCAATATCGTAGAGAAGCTCATGAAGACGTTCCTTACCTTCGAGAGTAATGGAGTAGACCGTGCGCTCAGGCATAGCACTGTCTTTGACGGTGGTGCTCTCCACATATCCCTGCTTGTAGAGCTGCACCAGGTTGCGGTATACGGAGGGTGAGCTGATGCGCGCCCAACCGCGCACTCCGCGCTGATCCATCATTTTGTTCATTTCGTAGGCGCTCATCGGGTGCTCATGCAGAGCCCCCAGGATCATAGCGTCGATAGTTGGGGTTGCCATGATGCTTCCTTTCACTATTGCTGTTGCTAATAATACTATCAGTAATACTAGTCTTGTATATAGGAGTTTGTGATCAAGAGAACCCGAACAGGGAAGTAGGTTGCCCGTCCCTAACTGGGGGAGAGAAACATCCCCGACATACACTAGACACATGGAAAAATGGACCGATACGCAGAACTTTGCAGACGCGGGCGAGAAAAGCACACTCATCGCCTCCGCGCATCGCGCCGCCATTCGCTCCATTGAACGAGTCGTCACCGAAACCGTTACCCCGCACAACCCTCTATACGCTGCCGAGGGTATCGAAAAAATGCTCCGCACCGGTGGCGTTTTGGCGCTTACCGGCGCCGGGGTCAGCACCGAATCCGGCATTCCCGACTACCGCGGACCCTCCGGATCGCTCCTAGACCACCGGCCCATGACCTACCAAGAATTCCGTTACGACGATGCCGCCCGACAACGCTACTGGGCTCGGTCTTACGTAGGGTGGAGGCGCATGCGCCGCGCATCCCCGAACCGTGCTCACTATGCGCTCGCCGAACTTGAGCATGCGGGTGCGGTGAACGGCCTGATTACCCAAAATGTTGACGGTCTGCACGTGAGTGCCGGAAGCAAGAACGTGCTGGCGCTGCACGGCGATTTATCCTCAATTCTGTGCCTGGACTGTGGAATGCGCGAGTCGCGTGAGAGCCTGGATATCCGCCTGGATGCAGCAAATCCGGGGTATCTGGAACGCCTCGAAAGTACCGAATTGCAGGTCAACCCTGACGGTGATGTTGAGCTCGACAACGACTATATTCGCAGCTTCCAGATGGTGGGGTGCACGGTCTGCGGCTCGATGAAACTCAAACCGGATGTCGTCTATTTTGGTGAATCCGTGCCCGCCGACCGGAAGGCTCGCCAGCAGCAGATGCTCGCGGATTCTTCGGGTGTGCTGGTGGTGGGTTCCTCGGTGGCGGTTATGAGCAGCTACAAGATTGTGCTTGATGCCCTGCGCGCGGATAAACCCGTGGCGGTTATGAATGGTGGTCCCGGGCGCGCGGATGCCCGCGTCACCTATCTGTGGCGCACGGGCGTGGGGGAGGCGCTGGAAGAAATGCTGGACCGCCTCGATATCTAATCTGCTAATCCGCAGGCTGCTCAAAAGAAAAAAGCGTTGGAAATCCCGATTTTCACTATCAAGAGTATTTTCTAGATAGAACTTAAGGTGCCTGAAATAACATTAAAGTTAAAACCTCAAGATGATATTTAAAGTTTATGGGAATAGTGCATCTATCAAAAATAACTGTGTTAATAATTTCTCCTTAAAAATCCGCTCAAACCGCGTCATAGAGGCGAAGACAGGGCTTTGAGAGAGTAGTATATAAAGCATGAGAACTAAAAAAATTGCTACTTTCGGTGCCGTTGCAGCTCTGAGCTGCGGATTGGTAGGCGGTTTTACCACCATTCCGGCAGCATTTGCCACTAATTCCCTTCCCGGTAATTCTGTATCTACTTCTGTTCCGGGAAATTCGGACCACTCCCACAGCGATGAAGCTAAGATTTCTTTCCCCAATGAATGGAAAGAAGGTCAGGAGTTGACCTTCCAAGGTTCCGGCTATAAGACCAAAGACGGTTCTGCTGGTTCCACTCTGGTACTTAAGGACCATGAAGGTTCCATCGTGGGTACCTATGATGCAGATGCGCAGGGCTATGTCTCCGGCAACATCAAGTGGAATGCTGCCTATGCCGAACGTGACTATGTTGAAATTACTGTTCTGACCGGCAAAAAGGCTGGCGATGTGCGGCGTAGCGAGACTGTAAAGGTCAAGGTCGTGGCTTCTGAGAAGAGTGGTTCCCTTCCCGGTGAAGGTGGCCAGGGCGGCATGGGTGCCGTAGGTGGCGGCAGCACTCCCACATCTACGCCGACTGCAACCCCCTCATCGACTCCTGAAGCAACCACTCCTGCTTCAACTCCGAGCGCATCCAGCACAGCGGAGGCTACAAGCACCCCATCTGCTGCCGCAACCGAAACCGCCCAGGTGACTAACGGTTCCGAAACTCACCAGTTTGCTACCTGTAAAGAGGCTGACGAAGCAGGTTTCAAGGACATCCAGCGCAATGACGCTGCATATGCCGATCACCTCGACAGCGACCATGATGGCGTGGCTTGCGAAAGCAACGGCGGCAATGGCGAGCATGGTACCGCATCCAACGGTAACGGCGGTGCAGGTTACGTTTCGGATAACAACAATAACGGCTCTAATAACGCTTCTTCGAACAGCAATGGCAAGCTGGCTAACACCGGTGCAAACGGTGCTCTGACTGTAGCAGGTCTGGGTATGGTTGCTCTGGGCGTGGGCGGTGCAACCGTAGCCGCTCTGCGTAAGCGCAAGCGTGCCTAAAGATTAGATGATCAAGCCCTCTGGATGGCTCTAGAAGCTGCCGGAGACCACAAGAATCCCCTGTTCCTCATAATTGAGGAGCGGGGGATCTTGCTGTTTAAACCTCAAAATCTAGGAAGAGAGTTTCCACAAAAAAGCTGCTGATAGCCGCCCTCCGTAGCAAGACCCCGCACGGCAGTAATAACGATCGAAAAGCGTACCAATCAGGATTTGCATAGGAGACTGATCTAAGTCAGAATGTGCCTTTTGCGCATCCCTAGATAGGCGCTACACACCCCGTATATGCAAATTCTGCATTTTTATGAGCATGCCACCACATTTTGACAGTACTGAGTCTCGTTCTTTATCCTTTATTCCCTGCAATCGCGGGGAACTTTTAGATATGCATGAAATACATAACTACAAGTTAAGACAGACACAGGAAGAACACAGGAACGGGCGCGAACCTAGAAATACAAGAACATAACGGCACACAAAACGGAACGGAGAGTCCAATGGATATCTTGATGATGGGACTGGCAGACCTAGTAGCGATTGGCACGCTCTGCACCCTGTACATGATTCGTCATAAGACCCGTGAACTCATGATTTCATACGCGGTTATCAACGCCGGTGTTTTCACCGTAACGGTCGCCCTGGCACATGCCGGAAGCACTGCGGGCGCTATGGGTCTAGGACTCTTCGGCGTTCTCTCTATTATCCGCCTGCGGTCTACCTCCCTAAGCCAGCGTGAGGTCGGGTACTACTTCGTATCTCTCGCCCTAGGTCTGATCTCCGGTGTGCGACTTGACCCGCCATATATCGCCTTCATCCTCATGGTGGTTCTGGTCGGAATCATTGCGGTACTGGATTCATCGATCTTTGAGGCGAAAAACCAGCCGCGCACTCAAACAGTCACGGTGGATCGCGCTATCAGCGACGAAGGAACCCTGAAAGCCTATTTGGAATCGCGCCTCGGGTACGAGGTCGTCTCCGCTAAGATCCTGGAGCTTGACCTGCTCAACGACACCACACAGGTGACCATCACCTACAAAGAGCTTCCCCAACTCCAAGAACACCTTAACGCGAACTACGAATACTACGCTTCCTAGGCTTCATCTCGCAGATATCGCCTAAAACTACACCTAAAAACTCACAAGTTGAAAGGACCTATCATGAGTCCCCAAGCACCTCAGCCGTACACCCCGTTTCAGGGTGGCGCCGCACAGACTTTGGAATCTACGCACACCCCTGCGGTAGATAATACTCCGTCTTCTCACCGAAGCGGGTACAGAGAGGAAAGTACCATGTCTATCGTGCCAACCTATTGGCAGAGCATCAGCCTTGATGAACTCAACGAAAAGGCCGCTATGCAGACCCGTGTGGACCGCAAATACATTGTGGACGCAGACTATGCGGCATCTATCCTAGCTGAACTTCCCGCCGACGAAGCGGCCGTCCTAGAAATCGACGGTCAGCGTGAATTTGCCTATGACTCTGTATACTTCGACACCCCTGACCTGGTGAGCTATAAGGCTTCCGCCATCGGCAGTCGTAACCGGTTCAAGGTACGTACTCGCAGCTATCTGGATTCTGACCTGAGCTTCTTGGAAGTCAAGACTGAAGGGGCTCGTGAATTTACGGTCAAGGAACGTATTCCGTACTCTATCGAAAACCGTGACATGCTCACTGCAGAAGGCAAGGAATATGTAGCTACCGCACTTGAGCAGCTGACGGATGCGTCTGTGGATGACCTGGAGCCGGTTGTTCGTACCGGGTACCGTCGTACGACTGTATATTTGCCCCAGTCCGAGCAGAATCCGGTGGATTCTCGCCTCACGATTGATACTTCGCTCACTTGGACTCCGCTTTCAGAAAGCGCGCTCATGTACACCGCAGACGGTGGTGAAGGGCCAACCAAGTATCAGGTCGGTACCGAATATACTGCACCCGGTACGGTGATTATCGAAACGAAATCCGGCAGTGCACCTTCGGTCGCTGATAAGTATCTGTGGCGCGCTGGCATCCGACCCGTCAAAATCTCCAAGTTTGCTACGGGTATGGCCGCGTTGAATCCTCAGCTACCGGCGAACAAGTGGAAGCGCACGATTCAACATTGGATGCAGCTTGAACCTGCCGCTTAGAACTAGACCCTGAGCGGGTAACGTCTTAGAACGCGGCACAAGAATAGGGTGGGGTTTTCCAGAGGCTCACCGTGTTAGGGCATTCTGGAAACCCCACCCTCTCGCGTAGGATGGTTGAGGCAATCTTTACCGATACACTTAATCCCTACAGACGAGGAACTCCGTTCGAGATGTTCAAAAACCGGTTTACATCTGTTCTTACATGCGCCTTTGCAGCATCGCTGGCACTTGCCGGATGCGCGATTAGCGGGAACCCTGATAACTCCAAAGCCACTGTGACCGCACAGGAACAAGGGAAGGAACTTAAATCTGGCGTATACACCTCGAACACCAAAAATGGTGAAAAGATTAATGCGCAAACTCACTTTATGCAAGAAGACTTGACCTGGAACCAGGATGCTGTTCTTCCGCTCAATCTGGCAGATCCCACTGCAACCGATGGGGTTAGCGAACAAAACGGCACGATTACGATTACGAAGGGGGGAACCTACCGTATGTCTGGCGACTATACGGGGCAAGTGAAGGTTCAAGTCCCCACAACAGATAAGGTTCAGCTCATTCTTGATGGCGTTACCATCACAAACGACACCGGATCTGCTATCAACGTTGCCTCTGCCGATGAAGCCGTCATCTACACGTCTCGGGGCAGCACCAATAACCTCAGCGATGGTCCCGAGTATGCAGTCCAGGGCAAAAAAGAGGCAGATTCTACGATCTATTCAACCGCTAACCTAACCCTTGCGGGCGATGGAACGCTGAACGTCGCCGGTAAATTTGACGAGACGGTGCACACCACCAAAGGACTGGTTGTTGCCGGCGGCACCCTCAACGTTAATTCTTCGAAGACCGGGCTTAAAGGCAAAAACTACGTGGATATTCAGGGCGGGACCCTGCGTATTGAAGCCGCAAAAGACGCGATTAAAGCCACCAACACCGAAAAACAAGGCCTTGGATGGGCGCGCGTGGCTGGCGGTGACACTGTTCTTCGTGCTGGTGACGACGGCATCAAGGCGCTGCGCACCCTTGAGATTCTGGACGGGAAGCTCACCATCGAAGGGTCAGAAGAAGGGCTTGAAGGGCAATACGTCAATATTCATGGCGGCAATACGCTCATCAACAGCAATAACGACGGCGTGAATGCCTCGCTCAAGGACCAGCTGCCTAATGATCAAGAGTATGAGGATCAGAAGGAAGACAGCGACCAGCCGGATGCCAGCCCCGTACCCTTGGGTGGTGCCCGCGATACCACAGAGGTTATTGATACCGTAATCAACATGACCGGTGGAAATGTAACCCTCAACGTGGGTGCCGACGGCATGGACTCTAACGGACACGAGTTCTACACAGGAGGCGAGTTGCTAATCAACGGTCCTCAAGACGATGCCAATGACCCTATTGATCCAAATGGGGACATTACTGTAAGTAACGACGCCAGGATCTCATTTGGCGGCGGTGGTGTAGAGCTTTTCAAGCGCCCGATCGACGACTCCACAAATGGGTATCTGCGAATTGCAGATAACGATACTTTCCCACAAGGGCAGTCTGTTCAGGCAGTAGATTCTGCCGGACAAGTCGTTGCAAACTACCGGGTGATTACTCCGGGTGTTAAACAAGTATTTTTCTCGAATCCCTCTATCGTGAAGGGTCAAGAATACACTCTTTACCTAGCACCCACGCTGGTGGATCCGAAGACCACCACCCTTGCACCTGGTGCCGTTGAACGTGGAACTTTCACGGCATCAACCCCTGATCTGTAAAACATAACGAGAGGAGAGAATCCTATTCCAACCTTTAGCCTGCGCAGGATAAAACCATCACACAAAACTCCGGCGCGGGTGGCGGTGCACGCCACAAATATGCATCAGAAAATCCAATTTCTATCACACGACACATACATCAGGAGCCTGCAGGAACCCGTGAATTTGATGCGGCTGGTACCCGTTACCCCGTAGAATTCGGATGTAAACCCTGAAAATACTCACAAACTGCTCAAACAGTGTAGATAGAAAGTGATTCTTTCCCCATGAATAAAAAAATACTGACTTCGGCAACCTCGGTAACTTTGCTCGCGACGCTTGCGCTCACCGGATGCTCAACTACAAGCAACGCCCTTGCCTCTGGCACGGCGGCGGCGGATAGCTCAGTCGGTACGACTGCGACAACATCCTCGGCAACCGCCACCGACACTGCCGCCAGCAGCTCGTCATTCTCGACCAACGTAAAAAGCGGCGAAAAACTCGACGTCGACACTCACTATTCGGAACAGGATCTCAGCTGGGACGCTTCCTCCGAAACCGCGATTGACCTGTCAAACCCCACCGCAACGGACGGCGTTACCGTTGAAGATGGCACCTTGACCATCACGAAGGCTGGCACGTACAAACTCTCCGGCGAATACCAAGGGCAGATCAAGGTTGAAACCGCTGACAGCGACGCGGTTCGGCTCGTTCTCGATAACGCAAACATCACGAATTCCAGCGGTGCCGCGCTGAACGTGGTAAACGCTGACGAGGTTATTCTTTACAGCGCATCCGGCACCACCAATACGATAAGCGACGGCGCAGACTACACCGCTACCGGGGAAAATGATCCGGATGCCGTGGTCTATTCCAAGGCCGACCTGACGATCGCGGGTGAAGGCACCCTGAAGGTGAACGGCAACCACGAAGACGGCATTCACACGAGTGACGGCCTTGTGATTGCCAGCGGCATTCTTGAGGTCAATGCGGCGAACACCGGTATCAAGGGCAAGGATTATGTGGATATCCTAGGCGGCACTATTAACGTGACCGCGCAGCAGGACGGCATCAAGTCTACTAACGACACCGACGAGGGGCAGGGCTGGACCCGCCTGAGCAACGGTACCGTGACCGTGAATGCGGGCGATGACGGTTTCAAAGCCTCTCGGGTCGTCGAAATTTCCGGGGGCTCCCTAACGGTTGAACAGTCCGATGAAGGCATTGAGGCACAGTACATCAACGTCTCTGGCGGCGATGTAAACGTCACGAGCGCGGATGACGGCATGAATGCCTCGCTGAAGACAAGCGATTCTGAAAGCACGGATTCATTCGCGAACACCTCTGATACTGCCAATCAGCAGCAGGGCAGCCTGCCGGGTGGGCAGCAGAACGGAACCTCCAATCAACAACAGCAGGAGACGGGTCAGCCTCAGCCTCCTGCGATGTCTGGAACCTCGCAGGACGGCACGTCTCAGAACGGAGCTTCAGGCACTGCTCAGCAGCAGAACAACACTCAGAACCAAGGCAACCAGAACATGGGACAGCCTCCGGCAATGCCCGGCGGTAACGCCCAGGACGGCACGTCTCAGAATGGAACTACAGGTACCGGTCAGCAGGGGATGGGCCAGCCCCCGCAGGGTGGTATGCCCGGTGGTGGTGGCGGAACCTTTGAGGTTATCGATGCTGCAATCAACGTGAGCGGCGGTCACGTTACCGTCAATGCTGAGGGCGATGGCATTGATTCGAACGGTGTCACAACTCTTTCTGGAGGAACGCTGATAGTGAACGGTCCCAGCCAAGGCGGTAACGCTGCGCTGGATACCAACGGCGACTTGCTCCTCAACGGTGCCACGGTTCTCAGCGGCAGCACGGCAGATATGTTCGAGGCTCCCTCCACCAACTCGACGAGTGGCTACCTGAAACTGACCAATAGTTCCGGATTTGAGCAAGGATCCACGGTTCAAGTAGCGGATTCATCTGGTAAGGTGGTGGCTAACTATAAAGTCACCAAGTCGAATGTGCAGTTGGTTCTCGTCTCTAGCTCATCGATCGTCAAGGGTCAGAGTTACACGGTGTACACTACAACATCGGCTGTGGACTCCAACGCAGCGTCGTTGGCATCCGGTGCGACCGAGCTAGGTAGCTTTACAGCCAGCTAGTGCGGGTTGTTCCCAGGGACTTGGGGATAAAACTTTGAGTCTCGGGCTTGTAGAGATGGGTTGCTACGCGCGGCTCTTATAGAAGGCTCCTACAAAGGTTTGGGCTCCACATCAGCGTATGATGCGCGAGGTGGAGCCCAAACCTTATGCATAATTCGCCGGAGTTCAGGCGAAGAAACTGAAGATTCGATAGATTTTCTGAGCATGAATCTGTCAATCAACAAGACATTGAGGGGTAAAACAAGGTACCCTAGAACATAGGAAAGACTAGAGAGCGATCCGTGGGTTATGCGCGCCTTGGGTGTGGTGGCTGCGGACATGAGGAAAGAGGGGGTCACGCCATGGGGCGCGGCCGTCAGAAGGCTAAGGCAACACGGCAGGCTCGGGAGATGAAGTACTTCAGCCCCGAAACTGATTACAGCGCACTTGAGCGTGAGCTCAGTAGCGCTAAGAAGAGTAAAACCTCCGACTCGTCCCAACATCGTTACGATGATGAGGATGACTACTCGGCGTACGCAGAGAAATATGCAAACTACGACGACGAGGTATAGCTGAGGTGCATCGCTAAAAGTATAAGGCGCGGCACTGGCTCTCATGTCGCCTGCTATGCAACCGGTTTGG